>Ga0194037_1001644_pt1 | contig 15876 bp, 18 predicted proteins | sample JunL306m_MetaG_FD_148653 | JGI IMG/M metagenome (GOLD analysis project Ga0194037, IMG submission 148653) | Anoxic zone freshwater microbial communities from boreal shield lake in IISD Experimental Lakes Area, Ontario, Canada - Jun2016-L304-6m | ecosystem: Environmental > Aquatic > Freshwater >...
CTACAAATGATAGATCTCTTTCTATCCATATTCTTTACCTTACAACATCCACAACATCATCAATTTCTGACTCGAAATCTCCGCTTTTGTAGCCCTCATGAATTATTCAGGTTAAGAGCTTATCCTTTTAAAAAAGACACCGTGCAACTGATGCAACGATTATTTTCAATTTACCGTTTGAATGGTTATGTTCATTCGTCATTATGGGATTTAATGTTGGTTTACTCAACTTTAATATATTATTGCCTATGTGTGGAGTTTTCGGCGTCTTTAATTCAAAAACTCCCGCGGAAGATACCTTCTATGGACTTTACTCTCTTCAACACAGAGGACAAGAAGCCGCTGGCATAGTTGTAGCTGATTACAACAAGGTTAAGAAAAAAACCCTTTTCAAGCAGCACAAAGGAATGGGGTTGGTTTCTGAGGTTTTCCGGGATGAGACAATTTTTGAAACTCTTGGTGGTTATGCAGCAATAGGACATAACCGTTATTCAACCACAGGTTCTTCAAAATCCAATAATAATATTCAACCGTTTTCCCTGACTTACCGCTCAGGCAGTCTTGCGATAGCACATAACGGAAACCTTACCAATTCACGTGCATTACGACGCGAACTTACAGAGCTTGGCGTAATCTTTCAGGCTTCTTCGGATACCGAAATCATACCGCATCTTGCAGCCCGAAGCCGAGAAAAAGAGCCTCTGCATCAGATTTACGAAGCATTAATGCAGGTACAGGGAGCTTACTCAATAGTCATTCTGGCCAACAACCAGATGATTGCAGCAAGAGACCCTTATGGCTTCAGACCACTTGCACTCGGCAAAAAGATAGATCCCCTTACCGGAGAACTGGCCTATATAGTTGCAAGTGAAACATGCGCCTTCGATATAATACAAGCCGAGTACATTCGTGATATTGAGCCTGGTGAAATTCTCCTGATAGACCATCTTGCAGTAACAAACGAAAAGCCTACGTCACTTTTTCTGCCTCCATCAAAACGCAAGGCCCGTTGTATTTTCGAATATGTATACTTCGCCCGACCCGACAGTTTTATTTTCCAGCACTCCGTAGATAAAATCAGGAGAAACCTCGGTAAAAACCTGGCAAGAGAATCTAAAATCGAGCATCAGGAAGGAGAAAAGGAACTTACTGTTGTAAGCGTTCCCGACTCATCAAATACTGCTGCACTTGGTTTTGTGCGAGAAAGCCTTAAAATGGAAAGACCGGCAAGATTCGAGCACGGACTTATCCGTAATCACTATGTTGGAAGAACATTTATTCAGCCGGGCATTCATAGCCGGGATATAAAGGTTCGCTCCAAATATAACATCGTACGAGGAGTACTTCAGGATAGGCCAATTATTCTTGTTGACGACTCAATTGTCCGCGGCACAACTGCTAAAATGCTTATTAAATTGATCCGTGAGGCTGATCCTAAGTCGATTCACCTGCACATCAGTTCACCACCTATCACCAATCCCTGTTTTTACGGAATGGATTTTCCTACAAAACGCCAATTACTCACCCACATGTTTGACAATCTGGATAATGATGTGGAGGAGATTGAAAAAATTCGGGAATATATTGGTGTGGATTCATTGAAGTATCTCTCCATGCAGGGGTTGATGAACAGCGTGCCATCATTTGAAGATGAAGAAGGCAGCTATTGTAACGCATGCTTCAGTGGTGATTATCCCATTGAGGTCAGCGATGCAACGACCGATAAAGAGGAAAATGACTGATCATGAAAAAGGCGTATGAACTACGCCTTTTTCTGTTTTCTATGACCGATGACAAGATGACAAGCGAAGAATATTACTCATCATTGAGTTATTCTGCAGCCTACTTTTTACCTTGTTTGAACTCAATTCTCACAGAGGTATGAGGAACAGCCTCAAGTCTCTTTTTTGGAATAGGCTTACCAGACTTGATACAGATACCATAAACTTTGTTCCTGATCCTGTCAAGAGCCTGATCAATATAGCCGATATATTTTTCGTCACGAGCAATAAACATGAAACGCTGTTCACGATCCATGGTATCAGTTCCGTGATCAGCCATATGCATGGAGTAATTCGAGTTAATGGAATCTTCCACATTCTCATCAGAAATTGAAGAACGTAGAATATCCAGATCGCGAAGCACCTCTTCGCGTCTTTTCAGTAACAATTGCTTGAAATGCGCCAGTTCCTCGTCGGTTAAATAAGTTTTGGTAAGGACCGGTTCCTCGATAACCTCATTTTCCTTCTTGGAAGCACTACTATTCTTTTTGGCCATAATAGATCACATTTTCTTAATCTCAAAGAAGGCTGTAAAATTACAGAGTTAAAGTACTATTAACCTGCATATTTTTCAAGCGATAACCAGCAAATTTCACCGTTAACCGATTCTTCTCGTCCCTTGATTGCTGATGAAGGGTCGGATGGAGTTGTTATGAGTGATGAGGTTAAAGTTTCTGCTTTAATATACGCATCATTTTTCTTCACAGCATCCAGAAGTTTTTCTGAACCCTGAATACTAAGAGAAATTCTGTCAGTAATATCGAAACCGCTTTCCTTGCGGAGAGCCTGAATACGACTGACAATTTCACGGGAAAGACCAAGCATTTCAAGCTCTTCAGTCATCTCGGTATCGAGCGCAACCATAATACCATTGGCTTCATCAGATGCCACCAGCCAGCCTTCGATATCCTCATGCATAATCTCGACATCATCACGCAAAATATCGAATGCTTTGCCATCGAGATCAAGGGACAGATGACCCTGATTTTCCAGAAGAGCAATCTGTTTGTGGCTCATGATCCTTATGGCTTCCGCCAGTGCTTTCATATCCTTGCCAAATCGAGGGCCAAGAGTTTTGAAATTTGGCTTTACCTTCTTGCTTATTACCGAGCCCTCCTCTTCTATGTACTCGATCTTCTGTACATTGATCTCTTCCATAATGATATCGCTAACCATGCCATACTCATCCCTAGCTGCAGCATCGCTGACCGCAAGGAGAATACGCTTAAGTGGTTGACGAACCTTGATCGAAGCTTTTTCGCGCATTGTACGGACAAGCGAGGTAATGATCTGGGCCTTTTTCATGCGCTGCTCAAGCGGTCTGTCAATAGCCGACATTTCCAAAACTGGAAAATCAGCAAGATGTACTGATTCGCAGGATTCGAGTCCGCTGACGCCGTTAAGATTCAGGAAAATCCTGTCAGCAAGAAACGGTGTGAAAGGAGCCAGCAGTTTTGCCAGGGTCTCAAGACAGCTGTAAAGTGTCTGATAGGCAGCGATCTTGTCAGGCCCCATGTCACTTTTCCAGAAACGTTTTCGTGACCGGCGGATATACCAGTTTGACAGATCATCAACAGTAAAGTCATTGATCAGCCTTACCGCACCGGTAAGATCATACTGTTCCATACGCATATGGACACCTCCAACAAGCGTATTCAGGCATGAAAGTACCCAGCGGTCCAGTTCGGAACGTTCCTGTAAAGCAATTTTCGGTTCTGCGAATGTAAAGCCATCAACATTGGCGTAGAGCACAAAGAAATTATAACTATTGATGAACGCGCGGAAGAACTTGCGTTGTTCTTCTTCAATCTCATCAGCATTAAAAGATTTCGGTCGCCATGGAGGGCTGGTTACCATAAGATACCAGCGCAGAGCATCGGCACCGTAACGTTCCATAGTCTCGAACGGATCAACCACATTACCTTTGGACTTCGACATTTTGTGGCCGTTTTTATCAAGAATGTGTCCGTTGACTATCAGGTTTTTATATGCCGGCTTATCAAAAATCAATGTAGCAATCGCATGCAAGGTATAGAACCATCCCCTAGTCTGATCAACTCCCTCAGCTATGAAGTCTGCCGGAAATGTCTGGTCAAATTTCTCCCGATTTTCAAACGGATAGTGCAGCTGAGCGAACGGCATGGAACCACTGTCAAACCACACATCGACTAATTCTGGTGTCCGGTTGAAACGTATACCATCCCTTATAAAGTAAATTCTATCAACAAACGGCTTGTGTAAATCGAGAGTTGCGAGCCCTCTATCAATTGCATCGCCAAGAAGGAAGCGCTCTCCTTCTATATCAATGAACCCTTCACGCAATTCAGCAACAGAACCAATGGCAAACATTTTCCCAGAAGCCGCATCATCGCCGATAGCAAAATGCTCAGAAACCCAGAGAGGTAGGGGTGAACCCCAGAAACGCTCACGTGAAAGCGCCCAATCCTTGTTGTCTTCGAGCCAGTTGCCGAAACGCCCTGTACCGATCTCAGGAGGACACCAGTTAATGGTTTTATTAAGTGCCACCATACGATCAGCTATTGCTGTCGTTCTGATATACCATGACTCTCTTGCATAATAGATTACAGGTACATCATAACGCCAAGAAAAAGGGTACGTATGGGTAATGGTCTCCTTGCGGTACAGCTTGCCTGCCTCACGAAGCTGACGGATAATCAATGGATCGGTATCCTTGAAAAACATCCCGTCATATTCGCTTACTTCTGCAGTAAAGCATCCGTTCCGCGCAACCGGCTGGAGCATTGGTAAATCGTATTTCTTTGCAATCTCATAGTCATCTGCACCAAAAGCCGGAGCGATATGCACTATACCAGTTCCGTCCTCCGTAGAAACGAACGAACCGGAGGTAACGTACCAGCACTTTTTTTCAGGGTGCAGATAGTTAAACAGCGGCTCATAGTCAAGCCCTTCCAAATCACATCCCTTCAGTTCAGCAACAACCTTCCACAGCGATTCGCCCTCATCATTTTTCTCAACAAGCACCTGTAGGCGTGACTTGGCCAGGATCATCACTTCGCCACTATCGGCATGAGCAACCTTTACATAATCAATATTCGAACCGACACAGAGAGACACATTTGATATCAATGTCCATGGAGTAGTGGTCCATACCAGGAATGACTCTTCAGAACCCTTTACTTTGAGCTTGACATAGATGCTCGGGTCTTTCACTTCTTTATAACCAAGCGCAAGCTCATGAGAACTAAGTACTGTCTCTGATTTCGGGTCCTGCGGCACAATTTTATAATCTTTATAAATCAGTCCTTTATCGAAAATGGTTTTAAGCGCCCACCAGACCGATTCGATGTATTCATTGGTACAGGTTATGTAGGGATGATCCATATCAACCCAATATCCCATTCGCTCTGTCAGCTTCCCCCAGCCCTCCCGATTATCATCAATATGATGATAAACCAGTGCCCTTGCCTCAGCGTTAAACTCACCATCGCCATACTCTACAACCTGAGCCTTGTTCTTAAGGCCGAGCTTTTTTTCAACCGAAATTTCAACCGGCAAACCATGCGTATCCCATCCGGCCTTACGAGGAACCCGGTATCCCTGCATAGTCTTGTAACGGCAGACAACATCCTTTATGGTACGGCTGAATACATGGTGAACACCCGGCTTACCATTGACAGTAGGAGGTCCTTCATAAAAAGAGTATACCTTGTCTGCCGGCTTTTCGTCAAGGCTTTTGTGAAAAATTCCGTGTTCATTCCAGTAAGCCAGAACTTCCGCTTCTACTGCACTATAAGGCACATTCGATGGATACTCAACAAATTTATTGTCCATGGTTCTTCAGAATCATTCAATAAAAACAAGCAGATTGCCTGTAATTAGATAAAAAAATCAATATAGGCTAACTTGCATAAAAACAATTCAGGCAAGCCTTTCATTTACCGAAAAGCTTGCCTGAAATTTTTTATGCACAAACCCGAAAGTAATGCCTGTAAAACTCCAGGCTCTTATTTTTTATTCCCGAGAGTGGAATTAACGCCTTCAAGGATTTGTTTGGCGACTACCGTCAGAGAATCAAGCGCCTGAGCAACTATTTTACTAATGGGAGCCATGGTACTGTCAAGAATAGTGCCTACACCAATCAGGATTGTCGAAAAATCACCTTTAACAACATCACTGTGGCCTTGCTTATCCTGACCGGAGGTTTTAATTTCTTCAGCCATATTACACTGAGATTTAGGGTTATCGCCGATTCTAACAATACTCTTACATTTTAATATACGGAATCACGCATTCAAAGCAAATCAGTATAGACTATGCAAAATCGATTCAGAGTGTGCTGACATCCGTTTTACTGGCGTCCATATCGGTCTTCGACACGAATGATATCATCCTCTCCCAGATAACTTCCCGACTGTACTTCGATCAATTCAAGCGGGGTCAGTCCGATATTCTCCAGACGATGAAGTGTCCCTAAAGGAATATAGGTTGACTGATCCTCATACAATGTGGAAACTTTGTCATCCAGGGTAACTTGAGCTTCTCCCTTTACCACAACCCAGTGTTCAGCCCGGTGCTTATGTTTTTGCAATGATAACGCAGCGCCAGGCTTTACCGTGATGCGTTTGACTTTGAAGCGTTCTGAAAAATCAACTGTTTCGTAAGAACCCCAGGGCCTGTAAACCCGCCTGTGTATTTCTGCTTCATCCCGTTCTTTCCTTTTCAGATCTTCGACAAGCATCTTGACATCCTGAACGGACTCCCTTGAGGCAACTAGAACCGCATCGGCTGTTTCAACGACAATCAGACTATCAAGACCCACGGCTGTAACAAGACGACTTGTCGCATGAATATAGCAGTTCTTTACGTCCTGAACGAGCACATCACCCTTCTTGACATTGCCTGCTTCATCTCGAGCATGAACATCCCATAAGGCAGACCATGCGCCAACGTCGTTCCATCCAGCATCCAGAGGTACAAGAGCAGCTCTTGTGGTTTTTTCCATTACAGCATAGTCAATGGAATCTGAGGGAGATGCACTGAAAGCTTCAACATCAAGCCTCAAAAAGTCAAGATCTTCAACGGCCTTCTGCAAAGCCTCCCGACAAGCTGCGATTATTGATGGAGCATGCGTTTCTAGCTCCTTAAGGTAAGCCTCAGCCTTGAAAAGAAAGATCCCGCTGTTCCAGAAATAGTCCCCCAAAGCAATATAGAGTTCCGCCGTTGTCTTGTCGGGCTTCTCGACAAATTCCAGTACCGGATAGGCTCCGATGTTACCTTCACTGGTGACTGAGGCTCTGATATAGCCGTATCCGGTTTCAGGAGAGGTTGGTACAATACCAAATGTTACCAGATCACCTATTTCAGCTGCAGACTTTCCTGCGGCAACCGCTTTACCAAATGCCACAGGATCAAGAATAACATGATCAGCAGGAAGTACCAGCATAGTAGCGCCGGGATATCTTTCAGCGATGAGCATTGCCGCTACGGCTGCAGCAGGAGCAGTATTGCGTCCTGTCTGTTCTAGAATAATCTCTCCGATATGAGTATCAATTTCGTGAAGCTGCTCGGCAACAAGAAACCGGTGACTTTCATTGCAGACACAATATATTGGCCCTGTATCATCGGTTGAAGTAAGACGAAGTACAGTATCCTGCAGCATGGTTTTTTCTCCGATGAGCGAAAGCAGCTGTTTGGGGTACAATGCTCGGGAAAGAGGCCAAAGCCTGGTTCCTGAACCGCCACTGAGAATCACAGGAATAATCATGAACGAAAAGGAGTTTATTTAATTATTAAGAATGGGTGACGAATTTCTGGTACATCTTCCATGTTGATGAAACAAGGGTATCAACATCACTGTATTCAGGCACCCATCCCAAAAGCTCTCGCGCTTTGGTTGATGATGCAACAAGTTCCGATGGGTCGCCGGCACGCCTGCCTGTAATCTCTGAAACAATTTCCCTGCCGGTAATTGCACGAGCACGTTCAACCATTTCCAGCACACTCACCCCTGTCTGACTGCCAAGATTCACTGTAATGCTTTTGTCATGATGCAGAAGATATTCAAAAGCGCTGACATGGGCTTCAGCAAGATCGCTTACATGAACATAGTCACGAATGCAACTTCCATCGCGCGTAGGATAATCGTCGCCATATATGGAAAGTTTAGGTCTAATCCCCGCAGCAGTCTCCATAACAATGGGCAAAAGATTCTCGGGATTAAGCTCAAGCCCCTTTATTCTCCCGCGAACATCATAGCCTGCTGCATTAAAATATCGGATCGCCGCATAACGCATCCCTTTAAGCCGATCATACCAGTCAAGCAAGCGTTCAATTTCGAGCTTGGTAAAGCCATAAAAGTTTTCAGGTTCTTTCGGATGATCCTCATTAAGCGGTAAATACTGAGGATTGCCATAAACCGCAGCCGAAGAAGAAAAAATAATACGTGCTATTCCTGCTGCAGATGCCTGACTGAGAATGTTAATGGTTCCGGCAATGTTGGCTTCAGAATATACTTCGGGTTTCAGCATCGACTGACCCGCGGCTTTCAGGGCAGCAAGGTGAACACATCCATCATACTCCTCAGCCATTACTGCCCGCAACTGTTCAGGACGCATGATATCGCCATGAACAAATATCGCATCATCAAACAGATTTTCCCGCAAGCCGCTCTGAAGATTATCAAAAACCGTAACGTCATAACCACGATCAAGGAAAGCTCTGGAAACATGGCTCCCGATGTAGCCAGCACCTCCGATAACAAGAACTCGCATAGAATCAGCCCTTATTTCAATATTTGTTTGTCAAATAACCGATGATATAGTTCACCTTCCAGAATACATCTCTTCGTAATAATGCTGATAACTGCCTGAAGTGACATTATCAAGCCATTCTCCATTTGACAGGTACCAGTCAACAGTCAGTTCGAGCCCTTTTTCGAACGAAATCGAAGGAACCCAACCAAGTTCTTGCTGCAGCTTAGTTGAATCAATGGCATAACGAAGATCATGACCGGCCCGATCTGTTACATAGGTAACAAGGTTCTCGGACTCCCCGGCAGCACGTCCGAGCTTTGCATCCATAATACGGCATAGAAGCCTGATGAGATCGATATTGCTCCATTCATTATGGCCGCCGATATTATAGGTTTCTCCATTTCGACCTTGATGATAAATCACATCAATAGCATGGGCGTGATCTACAACCCATAGCCAGTCACGAATGTTTTCTCCCTTTCCATAAACCGGCAGCGGTTTATGGTGCAGGATATTATTTATAAAAAGTGGAATAAGTTTTTCGGGAAACTGGAATGATCCATAATTGTTTGAACAGTTACTGATTACAACTGGAAGATTGAAGGTATCGTGATAAGCCCTTACAAAATGGTCGGATGATGCCTTTGATGCTGAATATGGGCTATGGGGATCGTAAGATGTTTTTTCAGTAAACAGCCCTTCCTTTCCTAAGGAACCGTAAACCTCATCGGTTGAAATATGATAAAACCTCTTTTTTTCGAAATCTGACTGCCAGCATGACTTTGCTGCATTAAGCAGGTTAACCGTCCCAAGGACATTGGTAACCACAAAGTCTGTCGGGTTTGAAATTGAACGATCCACATGGGATTCGGCTGCAAGATGAATGATGCCATCAAAATGACTCTCCTGAAACAGTCGCTGCAGAAAATCCCCGTCAGTTATATCACCTTTTATAAATCGGTAGTTCGGTTGACTGTCAACATCCCTGAGGTTGGCAAGGTTGCCTGCATATGTCAGATTATCAAGATTGGTTATCGAATAGGATGGATAGGTCTTCAAGAAATGTCTGACGACATGCGATCCTATAAAACCTGCTCCTCCAGTAATCAGAATATGCATTGATACGTAAGATTATTTTATTGTTGTAGATTTCTCTTCCCTATCATTTGAGCATGCTGTGTTTATTCCTTCGCCGTCTGTGACATCTTTTTCAGCAGTACTGCCAGTGATGCACGCCAGTGGGGAATGTTCACTCCCCAATCCCGCTTGATTGCTGACTTGTTAAGAACGCTGTAATGCGGCCTTTTTGCAATCTGTGGATACTCGGCACTTTCAACAGGAAATACCTTACAATTCAACCCTGCGAACTCCATTATGGCTACAGCAAAATCATACCATGAAGCGACGCCTTCATTGGAATAATGATAGGTCTCTTTATAGTGCTTATCAGGATCATAGTGTTCAATAATTGTTACAATAGCGGCGGCTAGATCGGCCGCATACGTCGGAGTACCAATCTGATCAGCCACTACATTGAGCGATTGACGTTCTGCACCAAGCCGCAGCATGGTCTTGACAAAGTTATTTCCATATGCGGAATAGAGCCATGACGTCCTGATAATGAAATATGACGGAGCTATCTGACGAATAAGCTCCTCACCTTCCCACTTCGATATTCCATAAACACCTGGTGGATTAACCGGATCATGTTCACGATAAGGAGTACTTGATTCTCCATTAAAAACATAATCAGTTGAGACATGCACCAGAAGCGCTTTATGCTCTGCAGCACATGCGGCAAGCACAGCAGAACCGTCCCTGTTAACCCGGAAAGCAGCCTCGACATCCGTTTCCGCCTTGTCTACTGCGGTATATGCAGCACAATTTATAATGACGTTAATCCCATGTTCACGACATAACCGATCGACAACATCCTGGCTGGTAATATCAAGCTCAGGAAGATCATAGAAAAAATAATGCTGTTGAACGTTATTGAGCGATAACTCCATTAGCTCAGATCCCAGTTGCCCCTTACTGCCGGTAACAAGAATATTCATGAGAAAAAAAGAAAAATATGAAGTGACAAATCCACATGCTTAGTAGCGCAACGTTTTCGCGCTAATGTGTTAACGGCTGAAAGTTCCTGGGATAAAGTGTTTCCTGCTTGAAATCGTTATAACAAAAACTCTCGACCAAATCAAAACGGGGCTGCATTGCATCTTTATCTGAAACTCTGATTACCTCTTCGGGAAGTTGCCACTCTATCGCGAGAGTTGGATCATTCCACAGTAAACCGGCATCGTGTGAGGGCATGTAATAATTATCACACTTGTAGGTAAAAACAGCCTCTTGAGAAAGTACAATAAATCCATGGGCAAACCCTTTAGGAACCCAAAGCATATTCTTCCTTTCGGCATCAAGCAAACATGCCACATGTTGACCATACCATGGCGATCCTAGACGTATATCGACAGCAACATCAAGGACACTTCCGTAAACCACACGCACCAGTTTTGATTGTGTAAAAGGTGGTTTCTGAAAATGAAGCCCTCGAAGCACTCCATGACCAGACTTCGACTCATTATCCTGCACAAACGCCACATTACCGACATGCTGCTCAAATATATCCAGCCGGAACGACTCAAAAAAATATCCCCGGTCATCTCCAAATACTTTCGGTTCAAAAATCAGGACATCAGGAATCCTTGTATTAATAACTCGCATAATCACAGCAGAATAAATATGACATAAAAGGAAATAAATATCGGAAAATTCAGAGGAACTCACCCCTGGGCATGGAGTCGCACTAGATACTGCCCGTACTGACTTTTCATAAGTGGCTTAGATAACCGTAACAGATCTTCATCACTGATCCAGCCGTTTCTCCATGCAATTTCTTCAGGGCAGGCAATTTTCAAACCCTGCCTTTTTTCAACAGTTTGAATGAAATTTCCTGCTTCCTGAAATGACTCATGAGTGCCTGTATCAAGCCAGGCAAACCCCCGACCCAGTATAGAACACTTCAACTGACCACGCCTCAGATACTCCTCATTAACCGCTGTAATTTCAAGCTCGCCCCGAGGTGAGGGTTTAACCTGTTTAGCTATTTCAATAACTGAGTTAGGGTAAAAATAAAGACCAACAACAGCATAATTTGATTTCGGGTGCTCCGGCTTTTCAGCAATTGAAAGAACATTTCCCCCTGTATCAAATTCTGCTACGCCATAACGTTCCGGATCGCTGACATAGTAGCCGAATATATTGGCTTTGCGCTCTTGCTGTACTATTTGAACTGCTGCTTCAAGCATTGGGCTGAAAGCATAACCGAAAAATATATTATCACCCAGAATTAGAGCAACATCATCACTGCCGATAAATGATTCACCAAGAATGAAAGCCTGAGCAAGCCCGTCAGGAGATGGTTGAATAACGTAAGAAAGAGAGAGACCCCAATCACTGCCATCTCCAAGCAACTTCCTGAACATCGGCTGGTCTTCAGGGGTTGTAATAATAAGAATATCCCTTATCCCAGACAGCATAAGCGTTGTCAGTGGATAATAAATCATAGGTTTGTCGTATACTGGCAACAGTTGTTTTGATATCCCCCTTGTAACTGGGTATAACCTGCTTCCTGATCCTCCTGCAAGAATAATTCCTTTCATAACTCTTGTTTTATTGATTGAGGTGACGTTCCCTCACACCTGCCTAAAAGTTTCGCGAATCAGGATAAAATCCCTGACATCCTGTTCTGCGAAGGAACACATGACAAGCAAATAACGAACATTGTCGATTTATGGTATCAGAGCTGCGATTTCAACACTTACCCGCATACACTTGCGGGCGGACTCAAGAGCTGTAAGTCCTTCCTCTTCATGAAAGAGGTCCCAAGGAAGCTGGTATGAGGATTCATCGCCATATTTAACCAGCATTTTTTCGTTAGAATCATATTTTTCAAGTGAAGGCAGCATCTCCCGGATCATCACGGCAATCTCCTCTGTAACAGTTCTTTCAGAAAGAAGCTGGAATAAATGCTTTCCTGGCTTATGGATAAAAGAAGAGACACCAAAAAGCATCAATACGGCAATAGCGGTATTTTCAACAACCAGTATTGAACCTGCAACACACGAGCGCCAATGCTTACGGATGAAATCCTCTTCCGCTTCATTAAGAAACCCACGAGCAAGTTCAAAACGATAATCGACATTTTTACGCGATTCCATATAAACCTCCTTTTACCATCCCTAAAAAAAACAAGTCTTTTATTTTACAAAAAAAACTACCCAACCAATAAACAGTATTTTAATTTACAAAAGACCCTTGAGCACCACTCATATGACTCTATTTTTTTACGCCAAGAATAAAGAATCCTCGAAGCAGAGCTTCGAGGTATTAGAAGAAAGACAACTGCTGTGAATGCAGCTTTTTATACTCTGATGAACGACCTTGACGCTGAACATATTCTCTGATCGTGCTTTCATTCCCGTGCTTTCCGACTGTATTCACATAAAAACCTTTTGTCCAGAACTCTCCACCCCAAAGTTGCTTTTTGACTTCAGGATGTTTTTTAAAGATTTCTTTCGCTGTTATACTTTTTACAACCTGTATGATTTTTGTCGGACTATACATCGGAACACTTTGAATCAGAAAATGAACATGATCTTTGTCCGTACCTATTTCTATAAAGTCTATTTCATATCTATATGAAATTTCAAGACATACCTCTTTCAGACTGGTATCAACTGCTTCTGAAAAAACTATACGCCTATATTTCGATGGACAGACGTAATGGTATAACAACACTGACACATTGTGACTCTTGTGTATATATTCACTCAATTTACCACACTTTTACGAAGCAGAGCTTCGGGGAATTTACCCTCAGAGATTAAAATAAGGTCTTACATCAACAATCTAAATAACTTCCAACATGTCAAAAGCCGAATTAGTTGAAAAAATTGCTGAACAGGCCAAACTGACCAAGGCAGACGCCGATCGTGCTGTAAATGCCTTTATCAATGTAGTAACATCATCTTTAAAAAGTGGTGATGATGTAGCTCTTATTGGATTTGGAACATTTACAACAGTAGACAGAGCCGAAAGACCAGGACGAAATCCTCTTACCGGTGAACCAATTACCATCTCAGCCAAAAAAGTAGTCAAGTTCAAACCAGGCAAAAACCTTAAAGATGAGGTCGGCGGATAATCGCAGCTTTACCTGAGTATGATATTTTTATTAAGTCCATCATTTCGAATTGCATGATGGACTTTTTTATCCCCCTCCAAAAGAGAATCCAAGCATCGACCTGATTATTCATTCATGCTGCTCCAACGGAAGATGCTGATGAACATGCTCCCTGCCATCATGGTGATGACGATGAATATGGACAAGATTATTTGTCTCAAGAAAAGATCTGTCATTCAAAACAGACTCCGAAGGCCCTCCCCTGACAATCTTCTTGTTCCTTCCAAACACATAAACCGTATCAGCTATTTCTCCGATGATATGCAAGTCATGTGTAGCGGTAATAATAGTCTTCCTTTTCTGATGAGCGTTTATAATAAAATCAATAATGTGCCTTACGGTTAAAGGATCGAGTCCCGCAGTCGGTTCATCGAACAAATATACATCCGGATCAATAGCGAGAACAGAAGCAATGGCTACCCGCCTTTTCTCTCCAATACTCAATTGATGAGGAACCCTGTCTAATAAATGAAGAATATCCAGTACCTCTGCGACCTCCTGGATGCGCCTCTTGACTTCTTGTTCAGCAACGCCAAGTTGCAGAGGCCCAAATGCTATATCCTCCCTTACTGATGGACAAAACAACTGTATATCGGCATTTTGAAAAACAAGACCTACCCTCCTTCTAAAACGATGAGCCGCCTTTTCATCAAACAGCGAATTTTCAACCAACCTCTCCCCGAATGCCGTCACCTGACCATGATCAGAAAAAATCAGTCCGTCCAATAGTTGCAATAACGTCGACTTCCCAGTTCCATTAGCACCAATAATCGCAATCTTTTCACCCCGGCGAATGGTCATATCAACCCCGCACAATGCAGGGAATTTGCCCAGATAAGAGTATTGCACATCCTTCAACTCAAAAATAACATCACTCATAAGGTAAGTCCTCTATAAAACAGGCTGGCACAGATGATCGAGGCAGATAACAGCCACACCCAATCTTTCAGGGTTGCATGAAATTCATACAAAAGTCGAGGCTCACCGGTATAGCCCCTCGAAACCATTGCCATATAAACCTCTTCACTCATTTGCGTTGTCCTGTTCCAGGTATTTGCAATATTCCAAGCCACAACATCCCGTCCCCGCTGCTGATGCGATACCACTCCAATGCGACTTTTTACAGCAGTAAAAATATTCTCCACCATCGTAGCAAAGAGATAGAGATACCGGTAACACATCGATACCGTCAACACAAAAACCTGCGGAACACGAAATACCCTTAAAACCTTCAACAACTCCGAGTGCCGTGTTGTCAACGACAATAAAACAACCAGCGACACCGATGTAGCAATCCTGACCACAAACAAAACAGCCCCATCAATACCCGGACGAGTAATAACGCCATTGAACCCGAAAACATTGAACGACCAAACCAGCTCACCCGGTGTGACGCTGCTGAACAAGGTAGGCAGCACAACACAGAGCGAAAACAAAGGAATAAAAAGCAATGTCCTCATCAAAAAATACTTTACAGGGATCGAGGACAAAAAGGCAAGCATTATGCAGAAAACATAGAGATATCCAATTAAAACAGAGCTTTTCAATGAAACCGCTGTAACAAGAAAAGCCAAAAACGACAGCGTTTTAATCCGGGGATCCAGCGACTGTAACAAACCTTTACGATTGGCATACTCTTCAGAAAGGGTTGCATCTTTTAAAAAAACAAGAGCGCTCAATATCGATCGCTCTATAAAATCACGTTGCATAAATAATACCTTACTCCTTCTCTTTCACCAGTACTTTCCCAATTAATAACACCACACCCACAATGACAGCAATTCCAACCATCGCCGAAATTACATATGCAACACTCAAATGGAACATATCTTCCCCCCCCCATCCCTGAAACATATAATCACCGAGAGGAGCTTTCCACAACACAGATAGTCTTTGAAAACCCTGAGGGACATACCCCGTCATTTCCCGAAGTTGTTTCTGTCCCCACTCCCCCCAAGCCGTTCCGACCTTAAAATAAACAGGCAAAATCAGCCCTGAAGGCGACAAAACAATTAAAACGCCAATCGCAATCCATAATTTTCTGGCAAGTGTCATGATCTGTCTCCTTCAAAAAAAAGAGAGTGCTGACGCTGGAGATATTTTATGACCAAAGCTGTAA
>Ga0194037_1001645_pt1 | contig 15872 bp, 3 predicted proteins | sample JunL306m_MetaG_FD_148653 | JGI IMG/M metagenome (GOLD analysis project Ga0194037, IMG submission 148653) | Anoxic zone freshwater microbial communities from boreal shield lake in IISD Experimental Lakes Area, Ontario, Canada - Jun2016-L304-6m | ecosystem: Environmental > Aquatic > Freshwater >...
ATATTCAGTACATATATAATTGGTATATCCAGATGGGCGGTTCTGTCCAATAGCCACACCCGATACTCAGCGGTTGGGGCAAATAATGCGATAGTTTCATAGATGGTAAGCAATACGATGGGTAGTATAAGAAATCGACAGTGGGCTTTCCACGAGAATTTCTCGTCTACCGTAAGTAGTCGTATGTAAATATAATAAAATGGATATGCCAAGAAGCCAGAAGATAGATATACCACATCAAAATAAGCATACAAGTCGAGAAAAGGCGCATAGTGAAAAAAACGACCCAAATTAATAGGTATCAACAGCAACATGAACTTCGCCAAAAAAGCACGCGGATTTGAATGCGTCTTTCTTTGCCCATGCAGTACGATGGCCCAAAAAATAGTAACGTAAACAGATGATAGGAGTGCTATGGTTGATATCATATTTATTAATAAACATAAGATTGCAAAGATATACTTTTTAATTGAAAAGCTTACAGACCCTAAAATACTAATTCAAACCCAAAAGACTTAAAAAAAAGTAACAAATTAATCCTTTTGATTAGTTTCGTACGTTTTGACCTGTATTTTTTACCTTTTGTCATAAAGATTTTACCTTTTGTCACCAAATACTTACCTATTGGATGGCTTAGAAAAATGGTAGGTGCTAACTTTGCGGGGTTAAAAATCAAAATAAACAAAACTCACCATTTATATTTATCATCATGAAGAAGCTATTCAATTTATCCGCATTTTTGCAAAAACTATTTGAGCAAAAAACATCTTGTAATCAAGACAAATCCGCTAGAAGTAAGAGTTTACTTTTAACGCCCTTGCTAGTATTAATGGTTTTAATGCCAGGACAAAAAGCAATGGCAAAAAAATACACTGATTACCCAGACTGTGTCGCTTTTACCCAAAACCCTACAAGTCCATTAACAACCGTTGATATGGAGTTATGGTATTATTGTTTAGACTCATATTATTACAGAGCAAGAAATCTGGTAGTATCCTATTCTAATCCTGCAGATACAAGTAAATATATTCCACTTTTTACATATACTTATAATGATGTAAATGGAAATACACCTCTTTATTACCCGTTTAACAGTCTAACGGTAGACCAACATAGTACCAATGCTTCAATCCCTTCTTCGGCGTCTGACTTCCTGACTTTCGGTGCATTGTCTGCATATACAACAACTGGTTTTACTTCAACACGTTGGGCGAACACTATTAAATTTAATTGGGACACTCCTCCTTGTCTTGCAGGTAAAGATATTAAAATTAAAATAACAGGAGAATGGATAGAGAATTATAATAACCAAATGTTCAATGATAATAGTCTCGCTTCTTTGCTGCCAGACAAGGTAAAAGTGCCGTTTACTATTTATAAAATTTATAAACCAACAAATACATTCAAACCTGTTACAACTTTTTCTTATACACCGGCTTCAAATGGTAAAAGATGGTTAAAGTGGAAAAATAACACAGTTGGAGGTATTTCTAAAATTGTATTATACTCAGATGCTAACTATAAAAATAAGGTTGACTCGGCAATTGTTTCGGCTACAACTTCATCAACTAAGGAGACTGATTCTATTATGTCTACAATGTATGCAGAGAATTTATCTCAAAGTCACACCTATTATACAAAACAGTTTTATAATATATCAGGACCATCAAGCGGTACTAACTTTGTAACGCATAGTAGTGTTGGAACAATTACACATCCGGGGTATAAATACCCGATGACTTTAAAAGCTGATTACAATGCGGAGAACCAAAAAGTAAGTTTAACATGGGTTGCAGGAAACACAAGTGGCCAAGATGTAGTTTATTACGTAAAAGATAGCGTTGGTAATATACTCAACGCAACGGGAATTAACGGTGGTAGCTACGATGTTGCACTTAATGTTTCAGATAACTGGAAGAATATTAAATATACTGTTTATGCCGTGCCGATAAGTTGGGGTAACGTTCAAACATGTTATGCGGAATTGAGCAGTAATGTAACGGTATCAACGACTCCTAATCCACCGGATTTTACAAAATTTACCCTAACAGGTACCCCATCCTATAACGGTAAAGATGCTTATATAGAAGTGAATTGGGGACCGATGTATTCAAAAAACAAGGTAACACTTTATCATAAGGCTTCTACTTCCACTGTTTTCAGGCCAATAGATATCCCTTTAAAACAACAAAGTTATACAGCCAATACAACAAATGACAATACAGTAATTGACAATAGCAAACATTACTATTATTTGGATGTTGATGTTTTTGGTAAAAAATTCACTTCGCGAACTGATAGTCAAAAAGTAGAGAAGAAAGTCACGTTTAAAAGTATAAAGGCATCCAAAAACACCATTAGTGACCGGATTAATCTTTCGTGGGAAATAGACAACCTGAATTTGTGTGACAGGTTTGAGATATATCGTTCATATTCGAAAGATTCTGCCGGAAAAAAAGATGTAGATTCTGCTCCGGAAAGAGTACAACTACTATCACCTCAAACCACATTTACCAGTTGGGATGATATGACTGCTGCACCAGGTGTTGTTTATAAATATTACATTTCAGCATATAAAACAGGGTGGGATGTCGTGAAGTCAACTTCTGATATAGGCTTCAGGATGCCGGTAGGAACAGTTACTGGTCGTGTTACTTATGGTAGCGGAACCGCCGTAAGCCAAGTGGCATTATATGTAAACAGTTCCAGTTTAGATGACAATTTGTTGTATAAAAGTATTCAATTTATAGGGAGTGACTTGCAGCATGGCGATTTAGCTCTTACAAAGGCTCAACATGGATGTGTGAAAAATGGTTTTACCTTTCAAACTTGGATGAGTTCAAATCGTCCAACTATATATTCGCCTGTTTTTGAGGTATATAAGGAGTATTCTATCGGCATCCGGAATGATAGTGTTTTTGCATTTATCGGAGCGTTTGACTTGAAGAACCCAACATTAAAATGTAAACTTGATTCCGTTGCAGAGAACACCTATTTCCATCTTACGGTTAGTTTGGACAAAAATGACAGTTTGAAGATATATATTAATGGCAAACCTCAAAAAAATGCATTCCAGAAGCTTAAAAATCATATCAGCACATGCGAATTTGCAGATGAAAGTTTTAATGCAACAACCGGTAAAGTAACTCCGCGTACAAAATCATATTTTGCAAGTAAAACTGACGAGAATGTTCTGAACGTAGGTTATTATAACGGATATATTGATGATGTAAGGTTATGGAGTACAGCCCTTATATCCAAAGATATTGCAGAAAATTACAATCGTTATCTGGGTGGCAACGAAGTGGGATTGATTGGTTATTGGCCTCTTGATGAAGGTATAAATTCGAGTGCTTTTGACTGCTCCAAAACAGCACAGTCGTTTAATGAACACCATATTACCTTTACCGAAGCACATACATCAACCAATGTTCCATCCCAGGGTCAATTATGGATAAAAGGAATAACAGACAGTGACGGTAATTATATTATACGGGGAATTCCATTCAGCGGGAGTGGCTCTACATTTCAAATACAACCTGTACTGGGTACTCATCAATTTGAACCTCAACAACAGCTTCGATACATTTCTCCATCAAGTTTGGTTCATAATGGTACAGATTTTACCGACATTTCTTCATTTAAGATAAGCGGAAAAATATGCTATAAAAATACAAATTATCCGGTAGAAGGCGTTGATTTTATGGTTGATGGAAGTGCTTGTATGCGCGATAACAAAAAGCTTGTTTCACTTGCTAATGGAACTTATGAAATTGATGTACCAATTGGCGAACATAAAATATCTTTGTTCAAAAACGGTCATAAATTTACCGATGCTGAGGTTTCAATGGATTTAAAAATGGATCAGAAGTTTGTTTTTAAGGAAAATAGAAGCAATATTAATTTTACCGATCTTACAACAGTAACATTGGTAGGTAGAGTGGTTGGTGGTGCCGTTCAAGCAGCAAAGCCCATTGGTTTTAACAGGAGCTATGCCAATATTGGTCAGGCAAAGGTTATGATTCAACCCGTTAATAAAGAAAGTTACCAATTAAATTACAAACAGGGTGATTCTTTAGTTTATGCCAATATCAATGGTAACATTAAGAGTGTATCGAAAGTTGCAAATGGAAATGATATTGTTATTATTACTACCGATAGTACGAATGGAGAATTCTCGGTTCAGATTCCTCCTATTCCAATGGTAATTATTGATGTTAACACAAAACTCTTGAATAAAACACCTTTTAATTTGGATAGGCAACCTAATATTGTTTCAGATCCGAATATAATCTGCACTGATACAATACATTATCTTAAAAAAACTACCGATAACAAATATGTATCTGCCATAGATTCAACAGTATATAATAAACGTTTGGATTTGGTTTATCAGGCACCATCTGCCGAATTTACAATTCGAGATACAAACTATTCGTGGGGTACTGCTTTTGGAGACTCTATTTACAATTATAAAGATTTAAACAATCCATTAAATGATAAAGTCATTTCATTGGTCACTCAAAACAAAATTACAAAAGCGCTTTCATTCAAATTTACATATCCTGTATTTACTAACGGCAACTCCTATAGTTTTGAGGTAAAAGGATATGAAAAATACACTCACCCACTTACCAAAAAAGAAGACCTTGTGCCATTAGCCGGTAAGACCTTTCAAATTGAGAATAAATTGAGTACAAATACTGATAAGACTTCATATACTTTTGATGCAAATGGTACTTATAATTATCAATTTATGGCTGGTTCTCCACTGATAAAATCACCTTATAAAATGAGCATGACAGCCACTCTGAATTATGGTAATGGTCAGGCATGGATGAATGGATCAGAAACTGGAATTACTGGAATTGTATTAGGTGCAGTTCCTAAGGGTGGAGTTGATTTTGTAACCAAAGGTCCGGATAAATTGATTTGTGTATTGCGCGATCCTCCGGGTTCAAACAGTTTTTCTACACTCGAAAAAGGGTCGACTTTTACAAAATCACATACCTATAATAAAACGACAGCTCAATCTCAGAATGCTATAGCAACCCTACATATAGGGGTAGATGAGGAAGTTGGATTTGGTGTAATGACGAAGATTGAAGCTAAATTCGATTTAGGATTAGGAATTGATCAACAGAAAAACTGGAGCGATTCGCATACAGAAACAGAAACAACTACTTTTAAAGAATCAATAAGTACATCTTCTAACAACGATTATGTGGGAGCTGATGGCGATGTTTACATTGCAAACTCTTCGAATCTTAAGTTTGGAAAATGTACAGAGGTGGCAATTGTACCTGATGGAAATGATTATATATTAAAGGACAATGATAGCTACATTTTTGCAAAAGGTGATTCCACAGCATTTAGATATACACAATATCATATTGTTAATAAGCTTTTGCCGAATCTTCGGAGTTTACGTGAGTCTATTTTGAAAACAGTCAATGATACAAGTATATATGTAAGAAATGAAAAATACAGTAAATATCTGACAACACTCAGTTCTACCGATCCTAATTACGGGGTATTAGGTTTTTACAATTGGGTTACTCCAAAAACAGTAAAAGAATTTTCAATAGATTCAGTTCAATTCTTTACCAATCAGATTAAACAATGGGAAAGGATAATTCGTCAGAACGAGATTGAAAAACTGCGTGCCATGGGAACAAATGTATTGTATAATAGCACAGATGACCGGTATAGCAATATATTATACACTAAATCAAACTTGTCATTCGATGCAGGTGCTGTTTTGTCACAATCAACGACTCGTATATCCAGCTCTCTTGAGAGTAATGAAGTGGATTGGCAAGTACAATTTTGGAATAAAAGTCTAACTAGTTTTAAAATTGGTGGCAACGGCGCGTCTGCTGAAACCGAAACAAAAGCCGGAGGTGGTGGTGCTACAACCAATGGAACCGATAACGTAAAAACAGTTACGTACAGCTATACCTTAGCAGATGGTGATACAGGTAATTATTTCTCGGTCGATGTGTATTCACCCGGGAAAGATCCGGATATCCCAAAAACAAATGTTATTCAGGAAGGTAGTCCGATATTCTCACTTAGTGGCGGTCAGTCTTCTTGTCCTTACGAAAAAGGAGATATGAGTTTGTGCTATAAAGATGGCGCAAATAAATCAGTTCCATTAAGTAAAGGTGGAACAGTGCAAATTGAAGATCCTAATATTGCCGTAATAGTTCCAACAGTTACGGGTGTTGCCAGTGGTAAACAAGCTACGTTTGAATTAAATTTAACAAATTTAGCTGAAACCAATACAGCGTGCTGGTTCAAATTGTATGTTGATCCTAAGACCAATCCTCGTGGCGCTATTTTAAGCATTGATGGAACTCCGTTGACAGATCAACGATTGTATTTGATTGCACCAAATTCTACATTGCGCAAAACGGTTCGTTTAACTCAATCCAGCACTGACGATCTTGAATTCAGTAATATACGTCTCAAATTTCAATCGCCTTGTGATAGTACTATTTACGACGATGCTTTCATCTCTGCTAGTTTTGTTGCTTCGTGTAGCGATTTAACAATGGAAATCAATAACCGGGTAATCAACGCAGATTCTCCTTCTCCAAAAGATTTGTCAGTTAAACTGAAAGATTTCGATACAAACTACAAGAATTTTGCCGGTATCATTTTGCAATACAAAGGGTTGAATGAATTGGATTGGCGGTTAGCAAAAGAATTTGTGCTTGACAGTGTGAAGATGAAACCAACAACGAAAACTTTCATTAAAATTGGTAAAACCGATAACGGCATTGAATATAAATTTCCAATGGCAGCTGAACCGGATCAAACTTATCAATTCAGAGCAAGAAGTATTTGTGCGAATGATAAATACAATGAATCTGAAATTATCAATGTGATAAAGGATACTCAAAAGCCATTTTCTATGGGAGTTCCTTCTCCATCGAACGGAATTTTGACCCCCGAAACTGAAATTTCGGTTACATTCAATGAAAATATTCAAACTGAAAAAATTGTAGATACCGATGTTCAGGTGTGGGGAGTACTGAATGGACAACCTCAAAGTGATAATGTGGGACTTTTATTTGATGGGGCCCAACAAGCATCTACTGAATTGCCAATAAATCTACAAGGAAGCTCATTCACCATCGAAGGAAAATTCCTGGCAAATGCAGGAAACTTGGGAGGTTCAATATTTAGTTTAGGAGACGGAAAGGATAAAATTGATATGCAGATGAATGGAGATAATTTGAATGTAATTGTTGGTTCAGACTTCTCTAAGCAAATAGTTTTAAATCCGGATCCAAGTTTCCAATATTTTGGTTTGACCTATGATGCCCTCAATAAAAAACTCACTCTAATGCTATGGAGCACTGCTAACAGTAGTAAATCGGAGCTTTTCAGTGAAGTTTTACCAAACGGAATTGCCCCGGCAGGACGACTATTTATTGGTAAAAATTATAAAGGTTCAATTCGTCAACTGAGTATTTGGAGTGAAATGCGATCTTTTGCAACAATTAACGTTGACAGATCAAAAACCATTACAGGTAAAGAACTGAACTTAGCAGGATACTGGGCTATGGATGAAGGTTATGGTAAATTGGCTGCTGACAAAGCTCGCGGACGCAACCTGAATGTAAATAGTTCATGGTTTATTACACCGAAAGGTTATGCCGCAGAACTGAATGGAAGCAATCAGATAGTGGCTAAATCGAGTCATACGCCTATTACAAATGAATATGATTTTACGTTAGAATTCTGGTTCAAAGGCCCTTCTGGACAAAAAAATGCCACTCTTTATTCATGTGGTGACAGCAATACAAGTAAAGGACTTTCAGTTGCTTTTAACGAAGAAGGAAGTTTGACTGTTGCATCAAATAACAATTCATTTATAGTTCCATCGGGCGATGTATTGGACAACGTTTGGCATCATTTTGCTTTAAGTTTAATGCGTGGTGGAAATGCCAATATATATATTGATGGAAATTCAAAATACCAAACTTCAGCTACAAATTTTGCAGAAATTGTTTCTGACTCAATTGCTCTTGGTGCCCGACGTTCGTTTATAAATTGGGCTAACAAAGCAACTTATGATTACCATTTTATCGGTTCATTGGATGAAGTGCGTATCTGGAAAAGTGCGTTAACCAGCGAAAACATAAGTTTGAATATGCATTCAAAATTAGCTGGAAATGAAACCGGATTAGCCGCCTATTATCCATTTGAAAATTTTAATCCTTCAAATGTGATTGTAAGTAGTTTAGATGATGCTTTGATACCACTACCTAAAAAAGATTTACAAAATGGTGGAACAGCAATTGGACAGAGTGTAACCTTTTCCGAAAATACACCGGCAATAAAAGCGAATCGCCCAAGAGTAAAAGTCAAATCCAAAACAATGGCATCCGATAATAAAATTATCATTGGCATTTTGAATGCTGCAGATACGATTGAAAACTGTAACCTTGAATTTACTGTTGAACGTATTATGGATTTGAATTCCAACCGTATGGCAGGCACGTTGAGTTGGACAGCATTTGTAAGTATGAACCGACTGAAATGGCAAACGGAATCAATAAATCTTACCAAAGAAGTGTTGGCGCCATTGACATTCGATGCAACTATTTCAAATAGCTCCGGTAACTATGAAAATTACGTTATCAGTGGTTTACCTGGTTGGTTAACCGTAAACAAAACGCAAGGTACGATTAATCCAATGGAAAAAACAACATTGATATTTACGGTGAACCCATCCACGAATGTGGGAGATTATGAATGCGATATTAGGTTAACCGGCAGCAAAAATATTGATGAAATTTTACCGGTAATTCTTAAAGTTACAGGCACTCGTCCCGATTGGACAGTGAATCCATACGATTATGGATTATCAATGAATGTGATTGGTAAGATTCAGATTGGAGAAGTGGGACAAGAAGATCCTGAGGATATGTTGGCTGCATTTATTGGCAATCGTTGCGCAGGAATTGTACATCCACAGTTCGACAAGACTAAAAATGCATATCTATTCTACATGGATGTTTATGCAAAAGTAGAAGAATTAAAAGGATTGGATGCCAATAATAAACAAATACCATTGCCGGTAAAATTCAATTTATGGGATGCAAGTACAGGTAGAATTTATCCGGGCGTTGATGTGCATAAATGGAAATCTCAATATCCTGTCGATACCGTCAAGTTTGTAGATGGTACTATTGAAGGTGATGTTGTAAATCAAATGGTATTTAATGCCACTGATAAAATTGAACAGCAATTGAACATGAAAAAGGGTTGGAACTGGATTTCAACCAATGTTGTAAATCCAAATCTAATAGACCAATTCACATCGGGACTCGCAACTGTTGGTGAACAAATAAAGACAAAAGAAGTTGATGATAAGAACCAATTAGTTGGTAAATTTATTAGTTATTCTGATGGATATTGGAACGGAACATTAGACAATGTGAATCAAAAAACAATGTATATGTTGAAAACCAATGATGCTATAACACTAAAACTGGAAGGTGCCATGGCTAAACCAGCTGATATAGCAATACCAATTAAAACGGGTTGGAATTATATTAGTTATGTACCACAGTTTGTTGCTCCGGTAAAAGATGCATTGAGTGGTTTAACAGCCATTGAAGGCGACCAGATAAAGGGACAAATTGGTTTTGCAACTTACACTGGTGGAACTTGGTATGGAAGTCTTCAATACATGATGCCTGGACTTGGATATATGTATAATTCGAAAGATACAAAACCAGATTTCAAGTATCCATCTCAGTATATTTCTCAATCAAAAGTGCTAAAACAAGCCGAGGAAACAGCTGATATGAAATGGACTATGGATATAAACAAGTACCAAATGAGTATGACCGTAACGGGCGTAGCGAGCGTTGATAATGCCGAAGTGGCCAATACCGACATGCAAATGGCAGTATTTGTGGGCAACGAATGTCGTGGCTCTGCTACTTTGAAATATGTAGATACAAACAAGCGTTATTTGGCCTTCATGATGGTATGGGGGAATATGGATGATGTAAACAAGAAAATTACGTTCAGGAGTTATAATCCAACCAACAATCAAGAACTAAGTTTGGCCGATCAATCGCTCACTTATGTGCCTGACAACATTATTGGTTCGGTTATAAATCCTTACAAAATCAGCTTTATTACTTCGGGAACTAGCGAAATTGGATTGGATAAATTGAATGTATATCCAAATCCAGTAAGCGACGTGTTGCATTTCGATTGCAATCCGAGTGATATACAGCAGCTTGAAGTGATAGATAATTTGGGACGTAGATTGGTTTCTTATTCTGCCATGACCAAAAATGCTATCAATGTTGGCAATTTGGTTCCAGGCGTTTATACGCTTCGTATTAAGCTCAACGGAAAAGTCTCTAATTTGCTATTTGTTAGAAAGTAAGTGAGTGTGAAGTTATAGAAGTGGCTACTTTGAAATAGGTAGCCGCTTCTATGATTTTTTATTCACGCTAAGGTTAAACCACATTTCTTTTAATGTGTTTATAAAAGAAGAATTGGTATGAAAAAGATATTTTTACTTATGTTCTGCATATTACTTTTCGTTACAGGAAAGTCAATCAATGTAAATGTTGTAACGCCAGGTGGGCTGAATACTTTAGTGACCGACAAATCGATTACTAGCCTTGTTCTTACTGGAACAATTGATGCGCGCGATATTAAATTTATGCGTGACGAATTGTCCAATTTATTGGAATTAAATATGCGCGATGTTAGTATTGCTGCATATTCTGGGATGGATGGTACTGGGTCGGAATTTGGATGGGGCTTTCCAGTTAACTATATGGCCAACATATTGCCAAGTCAATCATTTTCGTCAAATTATGGCTCAATTTCATCACTCAATACGCTGATACTGCCTAATTCCATCACTTCACTTGACGGAATGTCACCGTTTGATGGCTGTGGAAGTATAACTGTTCTGGCCACAGGGGATGGAATTACAGACCTATCTCCAATGGCACTTATGGGGCTAAACAACCTCACAAGTTTGAATATTGGCAATGGGATAAGTTTTTTTGATTCAAGTATATTACCTGGGTTTGCTAATTTAACAAGCTTGACATTTGGAAACAGTATTTTTTCGTTGGATCTTAATGTTTTTCAAAATTTAAGCCAGTTAAGCGAGATTACTATTGGTTCGGAAAATCAATTTTACTCAAGTTTGGAGGGAGTACTATTTGACAAATCACAGCAGAAATTGTTTTTTTGTCCAATCGATAAAAAAGGGAATTGCACCATACCTTCTACAATTACGTCAATACCCGATTATTTTTTTCAAAACCGGGCCGGAATAACTTCAATTACAGCTAAATCACTTACACCAGCAAGTATCACGATGGGTGCAGGGGTGTTTGATGGAGTTGATAAAAATCTATGCACCTTGTATGTTCCTAGCAATAAACTATCCCTTTATGCTGCATCAGCGCAATGGCAGGATTTTATTCATAAATATCAATCAAATGGTTTGTGGGTTTCTGTTTCAACGGTTAACGTAGCCAAAAATGCAAATAGTGTAGCATCTGTTACTGTTAACTCAAATACCACGTGGACAACAAGTTCTGATCAAAGTTGGCTTTCAGTTACTTCCGGTGCTACCGGAAATGCTTCGTTGACAGTTACTGCCATCACAACGAATCCTTCCATCACAACCCGTACAGCACATGTAACTGTAAAAGCTACTGGAGTTGTTAACAATGCAATTACAATAACACAGCTTGCCGGCGATGCTACTACGGCAAATGTATCTAAAATAGCAAATAGCACAGCCAATGTGTCTTTAACCTCCATGGCCAGTTGGACAGCTACCTCAGACCAAAGTTGGTTAACGGTAACTTCTTCAGGTCCAATCGGCAATAATACGTTAACGTTAACATCCACAACAACAAATCCGTTTATCACAACCCGAACTGCTACTGTAACAATAAAAGCCACAGGAGTTACAGATAAAACAATCACTGTAACTCAAGAAGCAGGTGATGCCACCTTGTCAGTTTCTGCCACTACGGCAAGTGTAGCAAAAACTGCCAATAGCACTGCTGTGGTTAATGTTTCATCCAATACCACATGGACGGCTACTTCCGATCAAAGCTGGCTTTCAGCGACTTCAGGTGCAACCGGAAATGCTCCGCTGACTTTAACCGTGGTCACATCGAATCCTTTTATTACAACCCGTACGGCCACTGTAACCATAAAAGCCACAGGAACTGTAGATAAAACAATCACTGTAACTCAATCGGTTGGTGATGGTACAATATCTGTTTCTGCAGTTACAGCAAGTATAGCAAAAACGGCTAACAGTAGCACAACAGTTAATGTTTTGTCAAATACTACATGGACAGTAACTTCCGATCAAAATTGGCTGACCGTAACTACAGGTGCTACAGGAGATGCTTTGTTGACATTAACTGCTAACATCACTAATCCTGCAATCACAACCCGCACGGCAACAGTAACACTAAAAGCTTCGGGTGCAATTGATAAAACCATTGTAGTAACACAAGAAGCTGGCGATGCCACATTATCTGTATCTTCATCAACACCCAATGTAGCCAAAACAACCAATAGCACTGTTAATGTAGATGTTACTTCCAATACCACATGGACGGCTACTTCCGACCAAATTTGGCTGACAGTAAGTTCAGGAACTACAGGAAACGGCACATTAACTATCACTACATCCGCAGTGAATCCAACCATCACAACTCGCACAGCAACAGTAACTTTAAAAGCATCAGGAGCTGCGGATAAAACAATTACAGTTACACAGGCAGATGGAGATGCCACATTGGCAGTTTCTGCGATAACAGCAAGCGTTTCCAAAACAGCAAATAGCACAGCAAGTGTAAATGTAATTTCAAATACCACATGGACAGCCACTTCCAATCAAAGCTGGCTATCGGTAAATGATGGTTCTACCGGCAATGGAGAACTCACTATCACTACTTTAGTGGCAAATGATTTGTCAGTAGCCAGACAAGCAATTGTTACATTGAAGGCCACAGGTGCTGCTGATAAAACCATAACTGTATGGCAAGCAGCTGGCGATGCAACACTATCAGTTTCAAATATAACAGTTAGTATTGCAGCTGCAACAAATAGTACTGCAACCATAAATGTAACATCAAATACAAGTTGGAAAACAACTTCCAATCAAAGCTGGTTAACAGTTGTTTCTGACGGAACTGGCAATGCGCCATTGACATTTACAGCATCAACCAATTCTACCTCTGCAACACGCGAAGCCATTGTAACATTGTCGGCTAATGGCACAACTGATGTTACAATTACCATAACTCAAATGTGGGGCGCAAATGATTTGAACAAATACCAATTGAGCATGACAGTAACTTCAGTTGCCTCTATTGACGACAAAGAAATTGTCAATTCAGACTTGAAGATTGCAGTGTTTGTTGGTGAAGAGTGTCGTGGCACAGCAGATTTGAAATACATGACTGGAGTTAAACGCTATTTGGCATTTATGATGATTTGGGGCAGTGCAGCTGATATAAATAAAACTATTTCTTTCAAATCCATAGACCTAATTGACAATAAGGAATACAACTCCTCAAATTCAACGGTTAGATTTTCACCCAACAATATTGTAGGTTCACCAAACAATCCATTAAAAATTGATTTTGCGAAAAAAATTACATTGCAGAAAAAAACAAATCTATTTGAACTATCGGTTTATCCAAACCCAGTAACCAATGCATTCCGCATCGATGGATTGAATGGTGTTTCCACAATATCTCTGACCGATTTAAATGGAAAAACCTTGCTTCAAAAACAAGTATCCGACAACGAATCTGTTCCGGTAAATACATTGCCCAAGGGGGTGTATGTATTGAAAATAAGCAACAATGAAGGTGTGAGTGAAAGGAAAATTGTGAAGCAGTAAGTTTAGTGTTTAGTAGAAAGGATATCTAACCTTAATTCAGTCATGTTTAATTTAAAATCAATTACTTCTTTTGTTTACTAAAAAGAGCAGACCTGAAAACATAAGCATTTTCAGGTCTTTTCTTCAATACTGATATTTAAAATTTTCAGCAAAATCAAAAAAATAATCCATTTCTTTATAGTCAAATCATCATGGAAGGCTTAAAATCAAAAGCTATTACTACGCAGCAACGCCTATTATTTATTTTGGTTGCTATAGCATTTATATTGCTCGCGTTAGAATTTATTTGGTACTAATAAAAAAACATTTGCTTTGATAATTACAGAAGCAAATCGTATAAACAAAAGCATCGGGTAGCTGCTTTATAATTTTAATCAGACAACGAACAATTAACAAACAAAATGAAAACCAAACAACTAGAACCTATCGTTAAGGAGTTTACAGGCAAGAAATGTATTTTAAGACTCACTGATGGTGAATTAATCACTGGCATTATAGGTAATATTCAACACAACATCCTGACAAACATCTACGAGGTAGTCCTTTGGTGCAATAACAATATGGACATGCAAATACCATTGAAAGAAATTGAAGCTTTAAGAGTGGTGTAAGGTTAATTATTGGGGGATTTGAAATTTCGTTTTTCCAGTATGATATACTCATTATGGAAAAACAAATGCATCTGAATATTATTATCAAGCATCTACCTGCTTTGACAGCACCTGTTTTTTCCATTCAGAAATGGACAAGCCAGTTTTCGCTGTTATCGAACGTTTCATTGAATTTACCGACCCAAAACCACAAGATAGCATCAAAAGTTCATATGAAGATATTGGATTTTTGCGAAGTACACTTTCCAGTTCTGCTATTCGGTAAGTATTTACAAAAGAACAGAAATTCTGGTTGTAATACATATTTATGACTACAGAAACGTATGTTCTATTTGTACCCACGGCATTTGCCACATCTATTATGTTCAATTGATTGTTCAAGTAGACTTTATCATCCTCAAACAATTCCAGTATTTTCTGAAGTGGTCAGAACCAAATATATTATTGCAACAACTACAAATGACATATAAAATGATGCTTAGAATTATTAATTTTTATGTACATTTGCAAGTTGAATAAAATTTCTCTTATAATTTCTAATTTATGATTCTGAACTGAAGTAAACATATAACACTCAAAATGAGGGTTTAATGCTTCTAAGATTGATTTAAAAATTGATTAATGACATGTTTACTTTAAGATAAAAATGGAAAATTCAGAATCAGAATTACTTCGTCAGAGGGCAGAAGAATTATTGCAAAGCCGATTATCAGAAAAAGAATCGCAAATATCCGAAGCGGATGCATTGAAGCGGATGCACGAATTGGAAGTAACCCAAATAGAATTGGAATTGCAAAACGATGAACTGAAACTGGTAAAAGAGCAAGATATAGAAAACCGAAAGTTGATTCATACCATTGAAGTACAACAAATTGAGTTGGAACTTCAGAATGAAGAATTGAGATTGGCGCATTTGGTGGCAGAGGAAACTGCTCAAAAATACGCCGATTTATATGATTTTGCACCCACCGCATATTTTACTTTCTCACAAGAAGCTGAAATTATAGAACTAAACCTCACTGCCGCAATTTTTTTGGGAAAAGAAAGAGCACGATTGCTTAACAGCAAGTTTGGTTTTTTTGTTAGCAACGAAACAAAAGTGATATTCAATCTTTTTCTCGATAAAGTTTTTGGTGGCTCAAATAAAGCAACCTGCGAGATTGAGTTGATAACAGATTCCAATTCGTTAATTCATGCACATCTAACCGGAAAAATTGATGCACAAGGCAATAATTGCCTTGTAAATGTGGTAGATATTACTGAGCGAAAAAAGGCAGAAAAGGAACTGAAGGAAACTAAACTTCTTTTGCAATCGAGCATTG
>Ga0194037_1001648_pt1 | contig 15819 bp, 11 predicted proteins | sample JunL306m_MetaG_FD_148653 | JGI IMG/M metagenome (GOLD analysis project Ga0194037, IMG submission 148653) | Anoxic zone freshwater microbial communities from boreal shield lake in IISD Experimental Lakes Area, Ontario, Canada - Jun2016-L304-6m | ecosystem: Environmental > Aquatic > Freshwater >...
TAGGACGTTGACGCTGTTGGCGGGGCTGGGGTGGTTCGCGGGCGGGGTGACCGCCCGAGCGGCGACCATCAGCGCAGGCGATGTGACGCTTACGCTCGGCCCCAGCTTCTTTTTGGACAATGCGTTCAATGGTGGCGGTGACGCTGACATCGTGCAGCCAAGCGTGCCGAGCTATCTCCGCGATTTCAGCGTCAACGGGCTGCTGACGGCCAATCAGGGGCCGACCCGGGTCACCCTGACCGGCTTCGGATTTGCCGCACACACCAGCGCCCCGGCAAACTCCGCCACCACGGTGGCCGTCACTTTCACTTATCTCGGGGCGGACGGGGTGATCGGCGGCGGCGACGATGTCGCCATTGGCACTGCCACAGGAACATACAACTTCACGGGCGGGGGGGAATACGTCTTCGCCTTCGACACGCCTCTGACTGCCAATCTCACCATCACCGGCACGAAATTCCGCATTCAAATTGCACCCAGCAACGCAGCAGGCACCGGCTCGATGAAGATCAAGACTCCCGCTACCGGCAATTACGAACCCAACTTGAGCGTTGCCGGATTTGTCGCACCCGTGATCAACCCGCAGCGCGTGAACCTGGCAAAGTTCCAACCCGTCACCGCCAGCTCGGTGAGCGGCCAGCGCCTCGCGTCCTACGTGACCGACGGCGTGACCGGCAACGATAACCGCTGGGAGAGCGCGAGCTGGGCATGGAACTCGGCCCGCGTGGATTTTCCATTTCCCGTGGAAGTCGGCAGTGCGCAGGTCTTTACCGGTGTGGATGACACGCTTCCAGTGGGCAACTTCAGCGTCCAGTATTTTGATGGCAGCACCTGGGTCACCATTCCAGGCGCATCCGTGAGTGGCAACACCAACGTCGAAAGCAACCTGGTCTTCACCAATTCGGTGACCGCCTCGGCGTTCCGGATCACCGGTTCGGATAGCCCGCTGCGCATCCGCGAGTTGGCACTCTACCCGCCCAACGGCCCGACTGGCTACCCACTCGGCACCGATCTCACTATCAACCTCGCCTATCAACACCCGGTCATCGCCTCGGCCAACACCGCCGGAAACTTCGCCCAGAACGCTGTGGACGGACGGGCGAGCGCCTTCATGTGGCAAACCAGCACCGCAGGCACCAACACGCTGGATGTCGATCTGCGGGTCAGCACGAAAATCGGCAGCGCGCACCTGTATTCCGGCTCAACCGGGGTTTCTCCACTCGGCAACTTCGATCTGCTATACTGGGACGGCACCGCATGGCAGAACATCCCCGGCGGGAGCGTGGCCGGCAACACCACCTCCGATCTCGTCGTCCCGTTCACCACCCCGGTCACCACCAGCCAGGTGCGCCTGCAATTCACCAATCCCGGCACCACTTCCGTCCGGGAACTCTGCATCTTCCCCGCCAACACCGGCAACACCGGATACCCGATCGGCACCAACCTCATCGGGTCCGGGGCCATCGCCAAATACGATGCTTACAACGACTCCTTCTATCAAATCAGCAACCCCTCATCCAGCCACTTCATGGCCGTGGCAAGCGGAAGCCAGCCCTCCCTCGACCAAGCCGGCCTGACCACGGCCCAAGGCCAATACCAAGTCCTCCTCAATCTCTCCACCGGCACCTACCGCCTGCGTAACCGCGCCACCGGCAACTGCCTGTCCGGCGCACAGCTATCCAAAACTCCCGGTGATCCGCTGACCGACGCGCCCTATTGCGCCCTTCCTCATCAAGACTGGATCCTGAATCCGCTAGGTGGCGGCGCTTTCCAACTCATCAATCAATGGAGCGGCCTCGTGATCGATACCCAGGGCGCAGCCACAGCCGCAGGCACGGCACTGGTGCAGAACACCGCCAATAACTCCGCCACTCAACGCTGGCAGTTGGTTTACTCGACAAATTTCCCCAAGAAAGGCGTCGGCGGCACGGGTTTTGGCAGCGCCTTCAACGCAAAATGGGCGTATAACTGGGGACTGACGAGTAGCCAGAGCCTGCCCGCCGGAGCGGTCTTCAACCCCATGCAGTGGGGCGACTACTACTGGGACGTCGGCACCACTTCCTACGTATCCACTTGGAAATTGTATTCCACCTGGCGCACGACGGCCGGCTCGCTGCACTTGTTAGGTTTCAACGAGCCGGACAGCTGGAGTCAGTCAGGACAAAGCCTGGACCCGAATAATCCGGCGACGGCGGCCGACTTCAGCTCGACGCGTGCCGTGAATGAGGCCGTCAGGCTGTGGCCGCGGCTGCAGACGATGGACGTGCCGCTCGTCGCGCCGTGTCCCGCCAACATGACCGGCGGCTGGCTGGCGTCCTTTTACACGCAGGCCACCAATCTGGGGTATCGGGTGGATTACACGGCCAATCACAGTTATGGCAGTCCGAATGGAGGTTCGTCCGACAGTCTGATCAGCGGCCTGCAGACGGGCTATACCACCTGGAACCGGCCGATGTGGCTGACGGAGTTTTCGTTTGTGGACTGGGGTGGCACATCCACGTGGAGCGAAGAGGACAACTACAACTGCTTGGCGGAGTTCCTGTGGCGGGCGGAAAGCCTGGCATGGCTGCGCAAATACGCCCTGTTTGTCTGGACGGAGGACGCCGCCGACCCGCAGCCCGCCCTGCCGTGGACCCAGGTGAAGCCGGGAGTGCGCTCGAACTCCATTGACATCAGCGGCAATCCCACTGCCTTCGGCAAGTTATACGCAGCATGGGACAACGATACGACAGTCCGCTCCGACAAAACCTACTACATCCACAACAAGATCACCCGCAAGCGGCTGTCCAACACCCTCGCCGCCACGCCCAACGCCAGTTCCATCCGCACCGACGACACCTCGGTAAGATGGACGCTGGTTGCGTCACCCACCTCTAACCAGTATTACGTCGTTTCCGCGCGGGACGGCCGCCGCCTGAGTTTTGATGGCACCTCCTTGAGCCAGGTCACGGCGGGCACCACCGGCACCGCCGTCCAGTGGAATTTGACGGAAAAGCAATATGGCTGGTTTTACCTCGGGCATCCCGCCACCACCAAGCGCCTGCAACTGGCATACAACAACACGACGAGCGTCGCCACTTACAGCATGGTCGCCAACACCATCGTGACCGACAATGTCCTGTGGCGCTTCATCGTCCCGTCGCCGCCCCTCGTCTGGTCGGGTGCCAGCAACACATCCTGGGGTGCGTCCGGCAACTGGATCCCCGGCGTGGTTCCGTCCGCAGGTGACGCGGTGAGTTTCGAGAGTTCTTCCACCGCCAATCTGAACACGGTGTTGAACCAGAATTTCAACCCGCTGGGCGTGAGCGTGACCAGCCCGAGCGGCCCGGTTGCCATCGGCGGGCTCAACAGCCTGACCGTCGGTGCCAGTGGGCTCGACCTGTCCGGTGCCAGCCAGGACCTGACGGTCACCGCGCCGGTGGTATTGGGCGCGGCGCAAAGCTGGAACGTCGCCAGCGGCCGGACGCTGAGCGTCAATGGCGGTGTCTCGGGGGCGTTTGCACTCAGCATTGGTGGCGCGGGCTGCGTCTCGCCCGGCGCGGCCATCGATCCCTTGGTGCCCATTACCATCGCCAGCGGCGGCACCTTGAAAATGGGTGCCTCCGCCGTGCTGGCCAGCGGCGCCACCGCCGTCAATCCGGCGATCAATGGCACGTTGGATCTGAACGGCACGTCGCAATCTATCAATATCCTCAGCGGCAGCGGCGTCGTGGACAACACGGGCGGAGGCGCGGCTGTTCTAACTGTCGGCACCAATGACGTCACAGGCACGTTAAGTTGCAGCCTGAAAAACACCAGCGGCCCGCTGGCCTTGCTCAAGACTGGAAGCGGAGCCCTCACGCTGACCCGGGCGAGCACCCACGGCGGCGGCTTTACCAACAACGGCAGCGGCTTGGTGATTCCGCAAAACAACGAGGCCTTCGGCACCGGACCCGTGGTGATGAACGGCAGCGCGCTTTACCCTGTTGCCGCCAGCTACACCTTCGCCAACGCGCTCACCCTGAACGGCTCCACCTTGCGCGTCGGTGGCAGCGCCAGCCATACCGTGACCTGGAGCGGGCCGGTGAGTGTCACGGCAGATTCCGGACTCAACGCCGACGGCGGCACGGCGGGCATCACGCTTGCGGGAGGCCTGAACATGAACCATGGCGGCTACACGCTCACCTCGTTGGCCAACGGGACGGCCAATACCATTTCCGGCCCAGTCAGCGGTGGCAGCGGCACCATCATGGTAACGCTTGGGACGCTCAATTTGAACGCACCAAACGCCTTTAGCGGCACCTTCCGTTCGGCGGTCGGCGGTCCCTTGAAGATCGGCGACGCGCTCGCCATGCAAAACGCCACCCTCGACATGAATGCGGCGGACGCCGGCACCGTGAGTTTGAACAATCTCAACGCGACCCTCGGTGCCCTTACCGGATCGCGCGGTCTGGCCCTAGGCAGCGGCACGGTTGCCATCGGCAACAACCACTTGAGCACCGCCTACAGCGGCGTGTTGAGCGGCACCGGCTCGTTGGTGAAAACCGGCAATGGCGCTCTAACGCTTTCCGGAGCAAACAGCTACAGCGGAGCGACCAGCGTGAATGCCGGCACCCTGGCCCTGGGAGCGAGCAACGTCCTCCCGGCAACGGCTCTGTCCATCGGCAACGCCACCTTGGATGTGGTCACGTTCTCCGACAGCACCGGGACTCTGGATGTCACGGCCACCACCGCGAAAATCAATCTGGGCACCGGAGCTGTCCTCACCTTCGCAAACAGCAGCGCGATTGACTGGACCGGCGGCTCACTCAATATCACTGGCACCTTCGTCCCCGGTGTTTCCCTCCGTTTCGGCACCACCAGCGGCGGCCTGACTCCCACCCAGCTCGCCCTCATTTCCGCGCCGGGATTTGGTTCGTTCGTCTTGAATGCCACTGGCTACCTAACGGCTGCGGCGACGGCCGGCTATGACAGTTGGAAAGCGCAGATCACCAACGGCCAGGATGGGCGCACCCAGGACGCGGATGGAGACGGGTTCACCAACCTTCAGGAATTCCTCTTCGGAACCTCCCCGATTGCCGGCAACGGCTCGCTGGTGACCACCACGGCCGGCGGCGGCAATCTCGTCCTGCGCTGGTTGCAACGCGAGAGCCGCGCGTCCTACACGCTCAAGCAAAGCGCCACCCTCGCGGCGGGATCGTGGACCACCGTGGCATCGCCACATCCCGCGATGGATGGCAATCAAACCGGCGCTCCCACCGACTACGACTATTACACCGTGACCCTCCCGACCGGCAGTGGCCAGGTGTTTTTCCGCATCGAAGGAGCGGACTAGCATTCTCACTTCTTCTCATAAAATTCCCTCACCACCCACCAGGCCTTCTTGCGCTGGCCTTTGTCGGATACGAGTCCCTTGCGGTTCCAGCCATCCTGATACTGCGGATGGCAGCGGGTGGGGGAGCGGAAATCGAACAGAACCCACGGACAGGTGCCGCGCAGGTTGGGAATGCTTTCAAACATCAGGTAGTTCTTCCGATAGAGTTCCTCCTGATACTCCTCGCTCCACCCGCCGGCCACGTCGGCGGACCCGTGCTGGCCGTAGAGCGCCTCGCCGCCGAACTCCGTCATGATCAAGGGCTTGCCGGGGGCCACCTCCCACCTGATTTGCTGCGGCTGCGCCGGGAAGGGATGGTACCAGCCGAGGTATTTGTTGATGCCGACCACATCCACCGCCTCGGAGACCTTGTCCTCGAGCCGGAAGGTGGAGGCGGCCTTGTCATACCTCGCGTTGTCGAAGGCCGCGCCCACCAGGCGGGTGTCGTCGAGTTTACGGGTGAGGGACACCAGGTCCGTTAGCACCTTGTCCCGGTATTCGGACGGACTGGTTTCATTGGCGATGCTCCAGATGATGATTGCGGCCCGGTTCTTGTCCCGATAGATCATTTCCCGCAGCATGGTATCCGCCTTTTTGAGGATGGCGGGGTTGGAGAACTCGATGCCCTGCCACAGCGGGATCTCCTCCCAGATCATGAGACCCGCCTTCTCGGCCATGCGCACGATGTGCTCGTTCTGCGGATAGTGGGCGGTCCGGATGAAATTGCAGCCCAGCGCCTTGACCTCGTCGAGAATCATCGCGGCATCGGCCTCGGAATAGGCGCGCCCGAGGCGTTGGGGGATCTCTTCGTGGAAGTTGATTCCCTTCAGGAAAACCGGCTTGCCGTTGAGAAGCAGTTCCGTGCCATTGACCTCGATGCTGCGGAAGCCGATCTCGTCCTCGATCACATCCCCGCCGGTGGAGACGGTGGTCCGATACAGGTGAGGTGCGGCGGGTTCCCAAAGCCGGGGCCTGGCATGGATTTCAAACGAGACGCGGCCGGTCGAGTCGGTGGTGAGTATTTGTTGGATGCCGAGCCCGGCGATCGCGAGTTCCACCTGCTGTGGATCCGTGGCACCCTCGATCTGGATGTGTCCGGCGATGAGGTCCGGATGTCCTGGCTTGAGCTGCACCTTGTAGTCATGCACGTGGATCCGTGGCCGGTCCACGAAGAACACGTCGCGCAGGATGCCGCCGTAGTTCCACCAGTCGAAGTTCATGGCCGGGATGCCGTCCGCCCGGCGCTGGTTGTTCACCATCACCACCAGATCGTTTGGCCCATCGACGAGCAGGTCCGAGACATCAAACTGGAAGGGCGTGAAGCCGCCTTCGTGCCGACCCGCCACCTTGCCGTTGAGCCAGACCGCCGCCTCGTAGCTGACGCCCGCGAAGTAGAGATACTGCCGGTTTCCCCCGTTCTTGCTCGCGGTGAAATGCCGCTGATACCAGATATTGCCTTCGTAGTATTTCAACTCGGGGGTTTGTGAATTGATGTCGCCGGGCACGTCGAGGCGCAGTCCGTTGCCGAACGCGTATTCCACAAATTCCGTTTTCGTCTTCGGCTTGCGGTTTTCGTAGAACTTCATCGGCTCGCCGCGGCTGAACGGGTCGATGATCGCATTCCACTTGCCGTTCAAGAGGGTGGCGTTCTTGCAGCCGTAAGGATTCATCATGAACGACTGCGCCATGAGATTCAGACCCAGGCACAGGAAGGTGGTGACAAGGAGGGATGTTTTCATGGGAGTGGGTGCTGCCCGGCGGGTGGCCCCCTTTCAACGGACCTCGAAGGGCGTGTTCGCGGTGGCCGCGTGCCCTTTGCCGTCCTTGACCCAAACGTGCAGGCGATAGATTCCCGGCTTGTCAGGCACCGTCACGGACACGCTGTCGTCGGATGCGTTGGTGATCGCGCCGCTAACGGACATGGGCATCGCCTGCCGGGCGGATGAGTTGTGCCTTTGTTGTTCGGGCAGCACGGCCCAGTGCCAGACGAGCGGGTCGCCATCGGGATCGGTGGCCCGCACGCTGGCATCGAAGGAACTGCCGGCCGGCACGGATGATGCGGGAACGCCGCGCAAGGCCTCGACCGCCGGTGCCTGATTGGCGGGTTTTCCGCCGCACCACGCCTCCTGCAGCGCATCGGCGACGGAGGTGGTTTCTCCTTCATGGGTAAAAATGCCGAACCACGTGGCGGTGGTCTCGAATTTCCAGCCCCAGACAAAAGCATAACTCCCGAGGCAGCCGCCATCCGGAGAAATCACTTTCTGATAAGCCTTGCGTATCATCTCCGCCTTCTCACTGCTGGTTTGCTCAAGTGGTGCGCCGGATTGGCTCTTCGGACTCTCCCAAAACCCTCGCGGCCCCCACTCGGTGAGCATCCAGGGACGCTTCCAGTCGATCTTTTCCAAATGCTTCCGCAGGCCGAAAATGCCGCCGTAGGTGTTGATGCCCACATAGTCGAGATGCGGGGCATGGGCGTTCATGCCGGCCGCCTTGGCCGGATTCATGCCGACGATGGCCGTGAACGTGGGATGGGCGGGATCGAGACTCCGGACGAGCAGCGCGAGGCGATCGATTTGCCGCCAGTAGGCACTGTGGGTCCCGTCACCCTCGGCTTCGTTGCCCAGCCCCCAGGCGAGCAGCGCGGGATGGTCGCGGTAGCGCGTCACCTCCTTGCGGACGCGCTCGGCCTGCTTGTCGCAGTGGGCTGGATTTTGATAGGAAAACCAGCCGCACTCGGATTCCAGCCAGATACCGGCACTCACGGTGAGCCCGAGCTTCGCCGCGCGGTTGAGGATGTCGTCCAGGCCGGAGGTGTTCCAGGTGCGGATCGAGTTGGCACCGCGGGCGGCGAGTTGTTCCAGATGGTCACTGCCGCCTGCTCCTTTGACGAAGTAGGGATTGCCGCCGCGCGTTATGCCGGTCAGGGCGTCCACGCTTACCGGTATGGCGGCGGGCAGGGCTGGAACGTTAGCCATCGCTTCCTCGCGGCAGCCCGCCGGGGCTGCGGTGGCGAGCATGATTCCTGCCACGCGGCAGAGGTGTTTTGGCAAATGATGGGGATGGGCCATGGCGGTGAATTTAGGATCGGTCGGTAGAGTGGGTGGTTGCGGGTGCGGCAGGGCATGGGTTGCCGCCGGGCCCTCGATCGGGCGCTGGCTCCTTTGCTGGACAGAAAGTCATGCGGGAATCGTGCCCATCCATCATTGCCACCACGGATAGGCCGTCAGTTCTCAAATCTCACACGAAACTCGTGTCTATTTCGCCAAAATTGCGTGAGATTTCCCCCGCAGTGGCCTATCCAGCATGATGAACCAAAACGAAATCGCCGATGTGATCCGCAAGGTGCTCGCGGGCAATGCCCCTGAGTTCTCGCGCTTGGTGCAGGAGTTCGGGCTGCCGGTGCGCTCGTTCATCCACGCGCGGGTGCGGAATACGGCTGACGCGGAGGACCTGGCGCAGGAGAGTTTCATCGCGGCGTTCCGCGGCCTGGCGAAGTTCGACACCGGCCAGTCGTTCGAGGCTTGGCTCATCGGCATCGCGCGGCACCGGGTGCTCGGGCATTTCCGTGCGACCGAGCGCCGACACAATACCCACCTGAAGTTCCGCGAGGAATGCCTGGCCCGGATCACCAACGAGCTTCACCAAATCGAGGAGGAGACCGGACCGGATGCCCTCGGGCGCCTGATGGATTGCGTCGAGAAGCTGCCGGAGCGCGTGAGGCAGGTGATTCGCGCCCGCCTGCGCGGCGAGGATGGCTCGCAAACTGCGACTCTCCTCAACACCACGCGCGGCGCGATCTACATGCTGCAGCTGCGGGCCAACGGCCAATTGAAGGAGTGCCTGATGAAAGGAGCGATATGACCTTGGAGACCACACTGGCGAAACTTCTCGAAGCCTGGCAGGACGGAGGACTTCCCGAGGCCGAGGAAGCGGAACTGCTGCGCCAGCTCGACAGCAATGCCGATCTGCGCCACCGCTTTGCCGAGCAGGTGGCAATGATGGGAGCCGTGCGCGCCGCGGCAGAGTCCAATCCGCGTTGGCTGGCACTCTTTGACGTCTTGGAAGGGGACGACGCCGCAGCTGTCTCGGAGATCCTGTCCTTCGAGGCCGCCACCATGGAGTGGATTGCGCCAACCAAGCCGTGGTACACGCTCCCCTCCGTATGGGCGCTGGCTGCGGCGGTGGCCCTGTTGCTGGCGGGCCCGTTCTGGTTGAAGCTGAAGTGGATCCATGAATCTGGCAACTCTGCCGCCGTCCCCGCCGCCCCCCCGGTTTCCTTCGTGGCGGTGGTCGTCGGAAGCTCGTCGGAAGAAAGGCGGGCCGTCGGCAGCTATCTGAAACCCGGAGTGCTTTCGCAGGCCGCCGGCTGGCTCACCTTCCAAACCCTCAACGGCGTGTCGGTGACTCTGGACGCGCCTTACCGGGCGGAGTTGCTCGATCACGATCGCATCCGCCTGGACCGGGGCCGGGCGCGTGTCCACGTCCCGCAAGGGGCGGAAGGATTCCGGCTGGATTCGCCAGCCTTTGATGTGGTCGATCTGGGCACCGAATTCGCCGCCAATGTCAACACCGACGGCACCGGTACCTGCCGGGTGTTCGAAGGAAAGGCGGATGTTTCCCTGCTGGATTCCATCGGCGAGGTCAAGAGCACCCGGCGCCTCACGGCCAACGAATCGGTGCGGGTGACCCCCTCCAAACAGGACCTCCGGACGATCGAGGAGGTCAATGGCGACTATCCGGAAATCAAACAACCGCCGCGACCGACGCTGGCGCTGCCGCCCTCCTATGCGGCGGAGGTGATGGGGATGGGGCCGCTTGGATACTGGCGCTTTGAGGAAATCCGCAATCATGAGGTGCCCGATGAGGTCGCAAATGGCCCGCGCCTTCTCGCGGCGGAGGCCGCTGCCATTGCAAACGAAAGCGATGGCAATCATTCCGGCGAATTAACGGCGCACAAATCCGTCGCTTATTTCCACATGGCAAGCCATACCCGCCCGATGTTGGAGGGGGATTTTTCCATCAGCCTGTTCGCGCAATTCGAGTGGCTGCAGAATTTCGCGTTGTTTACCGCCACCCGGTTTGACGAGGAGATCGAGGGGAACTCGTTCATTCTCCAATCCTATGCATCCTTCCGTAGATCCGGCCTCAACGGCACCGGCCTGCATGCGGTGCTCTACGACCCACCCGCTTGGAATGGCGGCGTCGAGGTCTATGGCAACACGCTGCTGCGCCCGCTCCATTGGCACCACATCGCCGCCACCCGCAGGGGCGACCAGCTCACGCTCTATCTCGACGGGGTCGTCGTGGGTCGTGAATCGGTGGGATCAATGCCGCTGAATTATCGTGAGATCTTTGTGGGCCGCCTCAATGGCAATGCGGGCCAAGCGCGCTCGGAAGCCCGCGGACTGGTCGGTCACATCGACGAGTTGGCCGTCTTTTCCCGCGCCCTAACAGACTCGGAAGTCAGGCAACTTGCTGTAACGAAGTGATAGCGGAAGCCGCATGGTTCTTTGACGTCGATGGGGGCGATGTCCATCGCGGCCTTGTCCAACGCAAGCATCACGACCACGTCGATTTCCTTGCCGGTGAGGCTGACCGGTCCCCAGTGAATGAACATGCCGAAGCGCTTGGAGCGCCAGTTGGCGATGGCGGATGCCGCAGGTGGTGCGGCCGCGGGATGGGTGGCGGCGGCTGGCGCGGCGCCCCGCGTGGGAGTGGCGTGTGAGCGGCGATTTGAAAAGCGCATGATTTGGGCGGCTTGAAAAGCGCATGTCCACCCAGCCCACCCGGCGCCCGCAACCTATCGGGATTGCGCCTCGACTCCCAAAATCCACCCTTCAATGAGGCCACCTTCCACGGCTACGATTTCGACAGCACCATGCTGCGCATCGGCAGCATGAACATGCTCCTGAATGGCGTGGAAAACCCCGACATCCGCTACAAAGACTCGCTGGCCGAGAGCGACGAGGACGACGCGGAGAAATACTCGCTCATCCTCGCCAACCCGCCGTTTGCCGGCAGCCTCGATTACGAGTCCACCGCCAAGGACCTCCAGCGCATCGTCAAGACCAAGAAAACCGAACTGCTCTTCATGGCGCTGTTCCTGCGCCTGCTCCAGACCGGTGGCCGCGCCGCCGTCATCGTGCCCGATGGCGTGCTCTTCGGCTCGTCCAATGCCCACCAGCAAATCCGCAGGCTACTGGTCGAGGATCAGAAGCTCCAGGCCGTCATCTCCATGCCCTCCGGCGTCTTCAAGCCCTACGCCGGCGTCTCCACCGCGTTCCTGATCTTCACCAAGACCAACTCCGGCGGCACCGACCACGTCTGGTTCTACGACATGCAGGCCGATGGCTTCTCGCTCGACGACAAGCGCACCCCGCAGCCCGACAAGTCCGACCTGCCCGACATCCTCAAGCGCTGGAAAAACCTCGCCAAAGAAAAATCCCGCACCCGCACCGAGCAAAGTTTCCTCGTCCCTAAAGCCGAGATCGTCGCCAACAACTACGACCTCTCGCTCAACCGCTACAAGGAAGTCGTCCATGAAGTCGTCGATCACGACTCACCGAAGAAAATCCTGACCCGTCTCGCCAAGCTCGAAGACGAGATCGCCAAAGGGCGAAAAGAATTGGAGGGGTTGCTAAAATGACAGTGCTGCACCCGTGGCCCAACGGGCCAATATCCCTCAGCCCAGGGCAACGCCTAGGGCGATGCCCTAGGCTGAGGAATGATGCGCCGTTGGCGCGGAAGAAAATCACGATGATGAAACATCTAATGACCCGTCTCGCCAAAATCGAAGACGAAATCGCCAAGGGACGAAAAGAACTGGAGGGGTTGCTGAAATGAAGACTGCTGCCTTGAAGGAAGTCGCTCCAGCCCGCGCCGCTCGTTTGTCGTTTTCACCCAAAGACGTCGTCTGGCAACTCAATCTGGATCAGGTGGAATCGCAAAGTGGACGCATCTTGTCAAAAGTCACAGGATTGGCCTCAGCCGCCGGATCATCAACGCAGGCATTCGACACCGGAAATGTCCTGTATTCAAAGCTTCGTCCCTATCTAAACAAAGTCGTTTGCCCGGATTCACCGGGTATCGCGACGACGGAATTGGTGCCGCTCAGACCAGATCCCAAAAAACTGGATCGGCAGTACCTAACATTTTACCTACGATCACCAGAATTCGTCACCTGGGTCAGCAATGAGGTGGCTGGCGCGAAAATGCCGCGTGTCGCGATGAAGGTTTTCTGGGACCACGAAATCCCCCTTCCGCCCCTCGCCGAGCAGAAGCGCATCGCGGCGATTCTGGATGCGGCGGACGCCTTGCGCGCCACGCGCCGCGAGGCTCTCGCCCAACTCGACGCCCTCCTCCAATCCACCTTCCTCACCCTCTTCGGCGATCCGGTGACCAATCCGATGGGGTGGCAGAGAAAGAAGTTCAGTCAGATCGGCAGCCTTGATCGTGGAGTATCCAAGCACAGACCTAGAAATGCCCCGGAACTCCTTGGCGGCACTTACCCGTTAGTCCAAACCGGTGAAGTGGCGAACTGTGACACGTTCATTCGCGATTACAAAAACACCTACTCCGAAGTCGGTCTTAAACAGAGCAAACTTTGGCCTGCCGGAACTCTATGCATCACGATTGCAGCCAATATCGCCAAGACCGGAATTTTGGCATTTGAAGCCCGCTTCCCCTCCAACAAAAATTCGCCGCCATCGTCGAATCCATCGAGCGCCAGAAGGCCACCCAGCGCGCCCACCTCGCCGAACTGGATGCCCTCTTCGCCGCCCTCCAGCACCGCGCCTTTCGCGGGGAACTCTGAATCGGGGGATTACGGTCGGACGACGCAACCGTCTTGCACCTGTTGGGGCGCATGCCGTGGCGGCGCCAGAACCCGGCCCGCCAGGCCATTTCCGGTTGCGCGCAACAAAAAAGTTGACAAAAGTTGACGCAATGGTTGGTTTCTCCAGTCGGCTATGGACAAGACTCTTCGAATTGAACGCATCCAAGAACGGCTTACCGAGTGTGGATTGAGCCAGTCCTCGGTGGCGAAACAGCTTGGACTTTCGCGGGCCGCCATATCGAAATGGTTCACGGGCAATGCGTTTCCCCGCCCGGCGGAGCTGCTCAGGCTGGGGAAATTGTTGGGACTTGGCTTCAACGATCTGGTGCATGCCGGTGAGCCATCCCCCGCGCCGCTAGTCGCCTTCCGCAAACGCGCCGGGACGAAAACCACGGTCGGCCACACCGAGCAGGCCCGCGAAATGGGCCGCTTGTTGGAGTCGCTCGTCCCATACCTCGGTTATGATGCGTTCGAGACCCCGCCGCGCCTCAAGAAGCCGGTGCTGGATCAGGGATATATTCAGGATCTGGTGAGGAAGGTCCGCTTGGAGCTCAATCTCGACCCCGTCAAACCGATCCATTTCAATGACTTGATCGGCCGCTTCAATCAGCTGCAGGCGGTGCTGGTGCCGGTGATGTGGGGCCGGCGCTCCGGCCATGCCAACGCCCTGCATATCTACCTGCCGGCCAGCCAGACCACCTGGGTGCTCGTCAACCTTGACAGCGAATTGCACGATTTCAAATTCTGGATGGCCCACGAACTCGGCCATGTGCTCAGTGTGGGACTCTTGGAGGAAGGCACCATCGAAGCGGCGGAGGACTTTGCGGATGCCTTCGCTGGGGCGCTCCTGTTTCCCGAGGCTGCTGCCAAAACATGGCTGACTCCCTACCAGCGGGCAAAGTCCGCGCCGGCCAAGGTGAATGTCTTGTTTGATGCGGCGCAGGATTATCTAATTTCCCCGTTTTCCATCTACAAGGAACTGATGAAACATGCGGCTGCAGCCGCGGTGGCCTTCGACGAGATCGATCAAGGGCTGTTGCACGCGCGGATTGCGTTGTTCAACGGGCAGATCAAGACGATCAGTGAAAGCCTGTTTGACGGCAAAACTCCGGCAGCGGATCACTACATGCGGATCACCGCCGAGGTGTTCGAAACACCGGTGTTCAAAGCCCTTGGCGCGTATGCGAAACAATCAGAGGTGAGTGAGTCCGTCATTAGCCGGATGCTCGACATTCCACTGGTGGATGCGAGGGAGTTGAAGCAAGCGCTGGTCTGAGATCGTGGCGAGGGAGGAGGGAACCATGGCGCAAACGAAGATCCTCCTCGACACCAACAGCTACCTGCGCCTGGCGCAGAATCTTCACCCCTTGTTGTTCGTGCCCTACGGCGCGGAAAATATCACTCTCTACGCCCATAAAGATCTGAAGGACGAGTGCATGCGCCAGCCTCGTCTCGCCAACAAGTTCGATTGGATCACGCTGCTGAAGTATGAGGAGAACCGGAAACGAGCGCTTGCACTGAGCAAGGTCCAGCACGCCGAGGTGGAGCTGACCTTCGACTTCATGTGGGGACAGGTGGAATCCGCCGGACTCACGCCATCCAAAATCGACACACGGATTCTCGCCACCGCGCACACTCTGGGCATCCGGGTGGTGACCGACGATCAAGGGATGCTGGAGCTTGCGGCGGAATATGATGTGAAAACGTGGACGACCTTGGAATTGATGAAATCCATGTTCGATGCCGGGCATATCACGATCAAGACAGTCCGCCTGGTGGTCGATCAGTGGGTTCATGACGGGGACCTTCCAGCCAAGAAACTGCGCGGGCCGTACAAGAAGTTTTTCGGCGAAATGCCCCCGAGTGGGTTCTAGCGAACATGGAATTCTTGCCCATCTGCAAAGCCTCGGCTACGTTCCAGCCATGACGCACGAGATTCATTTGCGCGACGAATTCGGCGCCCGCCTGAGCGACGGGTCGGAGGCGTATCGTTTTCGCGTGTCGAAAATCGATCCCTATCTGGCGATCTGTGACCAGGTGGTGCTGGACTTCACCGGTGTCCGCAGCGCGAACAGTTCGTTCGTGAACGCCTTGGTCAGCGGCTTGTTCGAGCAACATGGCGCGCAGACCCTCGGCAAGCTGGTTTTTCGCGGCTGCTTGCCAACGATTCAAGTGCTGGTGCAGTCGGCCGTCGACCTCGGGATCATCAAGCATGCGGAGCGCTTGGCGTAAAGTTGCGGACTTATGGGGGATAGCCGTCCCGGCTGTCAGGGAAAACGGGCGTCCCGCCTGTTTGGGCAGGAATTCGCCACCAAGATGAAACCCGGACCCTGGCCGGCACTCGACACGAGCGCCATGCCGCCGTCAACGCGCTGGAAATGAAACCGATTTCAGATGCTTTTTAAGAGTTTGATTTGAACTCACAACCGTATGTAATTCAGTTGTTTGCGGCATAAATATTCAATCATTGACCTGGAAATGAATTTGGTTTTGAGTTCACATATGACACGCTACGAAATCCCGAGGAATTGGATTGCCTACGACCGTCTGGCCATCATGAACGAATTGATCGGGGCCAAATCGGCGATGATGGCCCTCACCGGGATCCCGTATCAACGGAGCTGGGCGGACG
>Ga0194037_1001649_pt1 | contig 15811 bp, 10 predicted proteins | sample JunL306m_MetaG_FD_148653 | JGI IMG/M metagenome (GOLD analysis project Ga0194037, IMG submission 148653) | Anoxic zone freshwater microbial communities from boreal shield lake in IISD Experimental Lakes Area, Ontario, Canada - Jun2016-L304-6m | ecosystem: Environmental > Aquatic > Freshwater >...
GTGGGGACGTACGCCGAACGCGAATTTTCCATTGAAGTGACAGCGCCGCTTTCAATAGTCACCTCAAACACATTTGCAAGAGGTATAAGCGGCGGCGGATACTCACAAAATGTTGTGGCTACAGGTGGGAAACCACCGTTAACTTTTTCCGTAACAACAGGTGATTTACCTAATGGCGTCAACCTATCTGCAACAGGCAAGATCTCAGGTACGCCTACAGACCGTTCTGTACAAGGTGCCTGTAATCATTGGAATAATGGATGGGATAATCAGTATTGTCGGCCTGGAGGATACCTGTATGGTTCTTCAACATGCGCTGCAAATTGTGATGGTTATGATTATTATACTGTGACAGTTGTAGGCAACTACACATTCACCGTTGCTGCATACGACGCGTCCGGCAGAAGCACGTCAAAATCTTTTTCTATCTCAATTGATGCCCCATTATCCAACACCACCGGTCGCCTGAACGACGGCCTCGTCGGAACTGCCTTCAACCAGACCCTCACCGCCACAGGCGGCCTGACCCCCTACACCTGGGGCGTCTACTCCGGCGCACTGCCGACCGGGCTTACCCTCAACCCAACAACCGGCATTATCACCGGCACCCCCATCAACGCCACCACCCTGCCGTTCGTTATATCACTGCAGGATTCCTACGGCCGCGTCGTCTACAAACAATTCACCATCAACGTCTTTAACCCGCTGCTGATCCTGACCTCAAGCATGCCCAACGGCCTTGTCTCAACCCCCTACTCCGAAGCAATCCGAACCAGTGGCGGCAACGGTCCCTACAGCTTCAGCCTGACCGGACAGCTTCCTCCCGGACTTTCCATCAACGCCACTACCGGCATTATTTCCGGAACACCATCTGCAACCGGGCTCACCAACCTGCAGGTCACCGTCACCGACAGCACCTGGCCCACAGCACAAACCAAGAGCCAGAACCTGAGCATCCGGGTAACATCATCAGTCACCATCACCACCGGCGCTGTTCTCACCAACGCCAAAAAAGGAACCGCCATCACCCCGGTTACCCTGGCCGCCAAGGGGGGAACACCGGCCTACAGTTGGTCAATCGTAGGGGGCGCCCTTCCATCCGGTCTTGCACTTGACCCCGCAAGCGGCATCATCTCCGGCACACCATCCGATAAAGGGGACTTTGTCTTCACCATCAGAGTCACCGATTCGGTCGGAAACGCCACCGGACCGACGAACTCTCCCCCCAACCCGGACAAACAGTTCACCATCCATATATCCGACACCCTGGCAGTAACAACTGGCGCAGTCCCCAACGGCGCATTGGGATTGCCCTATTACACGGCATTGACCGCAGCAGGTGGCCTCAGAAACTACACCTGGGCAGTTAAGACCGGCACCCTGCCGGCCGGACTGGCACTTGATGCCGCATCGGGCGCCATCACCGGCACCCCCTCATCCAAGATCACCAGCAGCGTCACCTTTGAAGTAACCGACAGTGACGCGCCGGCACAAAAAGCGACCACAGCAGCACTGATCTTTGAAATATCCGACACCCTCTCCATCTACGACCGAACCCTGTCTGACGGCAGAAGAAACAACGCCTACTCAGCCAACGTCCGCGCCCAGCTCGGCACCGCGCCCTACAGCTGGTCCTTGAAGAGCGGCACACTCCCAACCGGCACCACCTTCTCCCAGAATGCCGGAGTAGTCACCATAAGCGGCACACCCACCACCGGAGGCACCTTCACCTTTGAACTGGAAGTAAATGACAACGGCACCCCGGTACAACGGGTATCACGCAGCTTCACCGTCACCATCAGCTCTGAACTGAGCATGACCACCACCGCCCTTAAAGCGGCCTTGCGCACAGCCCCCTATGCCGAAACAGTAGTCGCCACCGGCGGCCTGCCTCCCTACACCTTCAGCATAACCACCGGATCCCTGCCGGCCGGTTTATCACTCACCCCGACCAGCGGCACCATAAGCGGCACCATCACCCTGCCAACCGGCCAGAGCAGCGCCTTCACCGTCCGGGTTATCGACTCCGGAACCCCGTCCGCCTTTGTTGACAGGCAATTCAGCATCTTCGCCATTGATCCGCTCGTCGTAACAACCGACACCTTTCCGGGCGCACTACAGATGTCATCCTACGGCCCGGTCACACTGGCCGCCACCGGCGGCATCTCCCCCTACAGCTGGAGCCTTGCCAACAGTACCACCCTGCCACAAGGGATCACCCTCAGCAGCGCCGGACTCCTCTCCGGCACAGCATTGGTCTGCGGCTCATACCCCTTCACCGCCCAGGTGGCAGACAGCGCACCAGTTGCCACAACAGCCCAGAAAGCATTTACGCTTGATGTCTCCTGTGTTCCGGTCAACGCCGCCTGCGGCACAGCCAACGGCACAAGCGTAACCAGCGCCCCCTTGACCAACCTCTGCTCCCTCGGCACCGGCTCGGCGGTCAGCGGTGTCACCTCATGGAACTGGACCTGCTTCGGCCTGAATGGCGGCGCCAACGCAACCTGCTCCGCCGGCAGAATCCCGCTCCCGCCATCTCCCATCACTTGGCGACATCAGGCAGACGGCATAATAGCCGGTATGACCACCGACGGAAACAGCATCACCGGAGTCGCACAATTTTGGCAGGAGCCGGACCAGAACTGGCAAATAGTCGGCCAGGGGGACTTTGACGGCGACGGCATCAGAGACTTCGTCTGGCAGAACAGCACAACCGGCCAGGTCTACATCATGCTCATGTCCGGCCCCACAACCATAAAAGCCGGCGCAGTCATCTACACCGAACCGAACACAAACTGGAAGATAGTAGCCACAGCCGACTTCAACGGCGACGGCAAAGCCGAACTGCTCTGGTGGAACAGCTCCACCGGTCAGGTCTACGTCATGCCGATGAACGGCTTATCAGTAGCATTGGGGGGCTCCCTGCTTGCAACAGGATTTGATCCCACCTGGCATATCCAGGGGGAGACGGAGTGGCGGGATAATCTTTATGGCAGGGGAGTTACTACGACGACGAAGTAAGGGACTGTTTTTCAATAGCGAGAAAACGTCGCGTTGAGAAACGTAACGCGACCTACCTGACTGATCTACCACAATAATAGATTGTCATCCTCGAATGTCTTTATAAAAGTCCCCCTTCAGAAAGGGGGATTCAGGGGGATTTGATGTTTAAAGCCCTGTAGGGGCGTTTGATGGTAGCCGTGGGATTTATCCCACGGATGAAAACCAAATATTCATTCGTCACGTACGTGACGATGCGAAATATTCCTCTTATTTACCGGGGAATGAATTCCCCGGAAATCACCAATCTGTAGCTATGCGACGTAAGCAAAAAGCATATACGGACAACGCTGCTCAGAATTATGAAAATATTTTCGTTTTTAAATCCGTGTAAATCCGTTCGATCAGATTTGATCCGTGTTCCATGTTTTTGAATTTCCCGGTTTGCTCACATTTTGTAAAATCTCAAGTTGCTGGCGACTAAACATTTACAAAATAATCTGCCATTGTTTTGATATTTGGCTTGCATTTAGTGGCTCGGTATAGTATAAAGTGCAAAATTTATGTTCACTCGAAAGTGAGCTCGCAAGGCTCGCTTTTTTTTGTTTAACGGGGTTTGCAGATGGCGGCACATAAGGAAGACGCCTGTTCGATCGTACAAAACATTGCACTGCCGATTCTGAACTCTCTGGGTGTTGAACTGGTCGATATCGAGTATGGAAAAGTCGGTCGGGATGCGGTACTGCGGCTGTTTATAGACAAGGAGGGCGGTGTCACACTTGACGACTGCGCTGACGTCAGTCGTGAACTGTCACTGATTCTGGATGTAGAAGATGTCATTTCCTGCAATTATACACTGGAAGTATCTTCACCCGGCCTGGACCGTCCGCTGAAGAAGCAGTCCGACTATGAACGTTTTGCAGGTCGTCTGATCAAGGTACGCACCTATGAACCTCTGCCGGATGGTAAAGGAAACAAACGCAAGACATTTCTGGGAAAGCTTGATGGTCTCGTTGACGGAGTCGTCACGCTGACACTGGTGGAGGGGCAGACCGCCTCGATTCCTCTGGAGCGGGTCGCAAAGGCCAACCTGGAATTTGAATTCTGATCTGAATCAACATACACGCCAGCAAGGAGAAGCAATCGTGGATACAAGTATCAACCTCAAACACGCCATCGAACAGCTCGTGAAAGAGAAGGGGATTGACCGTCAGGTGGTTCTGGAGGCAATGGAGCAAGCCGTTTTGACGGCTGCGAACAAAAAATATCGTAACACACGGGATCTGGAAGCGCATTATAACCATGAAACAGGCGAAGTTGAGCTCTTTGAATTTGTAACCGTTGTAGAAGAAGTTCAGGATTCCTACCGGGAGATTTGTCTGGAAGAGGCGCACGAGATTGATCCGGAAGCAGAGTTCGGTGACTCTCTGGGTGAAAAACTGGATGCGAGCGGATTCAGCCGTATAGCCGCGCAGACGGCTAAGCAGGTTATTATCCAGAAGGTGCGTGAAGCCGAGCGTGAGACAATCTACAACGAATACAGCGGCCGTGTCTGGGAGATAATCACCGGTATGGTCCGCCGTTTTGAAAAAGGGGAACTGCTGATAGACCTGGGGCGTGCTGAAGCGGTTCTGCCTGCCAAGGAGCAGATGCCACGGGAAGTTTACCGTCCGGGAGACCGTATTCGCGCCATTATAACTGATATCAGCATGACGACCAAAGGGCCGCAGATCATGCTTTCCAGAACACACCCAAGTATGCTCGCCAAGCTCTTTGAGGCCGAGGTGCCCGAAATAGCGGAAGGAATTGTGGAGATCAACGCCATTGTACGGGATCCGGGCAGTCGCACAAAGATTGCCGTATCGTCCAACGACCGTGATGTGGACCCGGTTGGTGCGTGCGTCGGCATGCGCGGCGCCCGTGTACAGAATGTCGTCTCCGAGTTGCGCGGCGAAAAAATCGATATAATACCCTGGTCGGAGGATATTGCGCGCTTTGCCTGTAATGCCTTGTCTCCTGCGCAGGTTTCAAAAGTTTTTGTAGATGAGGAAAAGCGTGTTCTTGAAATCATTGTGGCCGATGACCAGCTATCTCTTGCAATCGGCAAGCGTGGTCAGAATGTCAGTCTGGCGGCCCGCCTGACTGGTTGCCGCATTGATATCAAAAGTGAATCAAAGGTTGCCGAGGCCGAACTTCAGGAATTTGCCTCATACGATGGCACTGAAGGAGAGGAAGAGCCTCCCCGGAATCTGGAAGAGGCTCCCGCTGCTGATGCAGTGGTCGAAGAGCCGGCTGAGTAACGGGCCATGCCCCGCAAGGGAAGCCCGGATACTCCCCAGCGCAGCTGTCTCGGCTGCAGAGTCAGCAAGGATCGTGATTTCCTGATTCGCTTTGTCCTTTCTCACGAAAACGAAGTCCTGCCGGATCTCGATAACAGACTTCCCGGCAGGGGCGCATATACCTGTATAAACGAAGAGTGTCTGGTTAAGGCTGTCGTACAGCGTCAGTTTAAGCGTTCATTCAGACAGGATATTTCGATAGTGGCCCCGGAAGCGCTGGTGAGTCATATCAGGCAGCAGTTGCTTGCCCGGATTACCGGACTGATCGGTCTGGCCAACAAGGCGGGCAAGGTAACCGGCGGCGGTTCCATGGTCAGCGAGGCTTTGAAGGGCAGGGTCAAACCCGGGCTTGTAATCGTGGCAAAAGATGTTTCAGAGGGTATCGGCGCAAAAATAATTTTTTTAGCCGATGTTCACAAGGTGCCGCACCGAACGGTAATAACAAAAGATGAATGTGGAGCAATTCTGGGCAAGGCGCCGCGAAGCGCACTTGCCGTAAATTCCGGCGGTTTTGTTGCACCACTGCTCAAGGCTATCGACAGATACAGAAACTTCCTGGGGGAGGCGTAAAGAATATGGGTAAAATCAGTGTGAGCATTCTGGCAAAGCAGTTGGGTATTGAACCCCGGGACGCCATTGCAAGGCTCAAAGAAATTGGTGTCGACGCCAAAACGGCCACATCTCAGGTTGATGAAGAGGTGGTTGCCAGACTGACTGTGCCTAAGCCCAGGGAAAATGGCACGGATGAAATAAGGGTTGCGTCCAATGTTATCCGCCGTCGCAAAGTTCCTGTGGCGGATTCTGTCGACATTCAGCCCGTACACGAAGAACCGCAGCAGCCTGAACAACGTTTCGAGGAGCCGGTCAAACCTGAGGTTTCGTCCGTTAGCCCGCCTGTTGACGACGAGGGTGCCGGAAAGGATGATGTTCCCGTTATGGTGGAAGCTATTCCCGCCGTCAAACCTGAAGTTGTTGTGGAGCAGAAGAAGCCCGGACCCAATCAGGCCAGAATACTTGGCAGGATGGAGATTCCCGGAGTCACAAGCAGGCCGACCCGTATTGTGACCAAGGATACACCTGTTCCGCAGCGTGCCGCTCCGTCTCGCCCCGTATCCGACACCGCACCGAAAAAGCCGGCGCCCGGAGCCGACCAGAGAAAGCCCGCCCAAGGTCATGAGCAGAGAAGACCGGCCCCCGGCTCCACCGACCAGAGAAAACCCCCGCAAGGATTTGAACCGAGAAAACCGGTCACTGATGCCGATCAGAGAAGGAGTGCTCCGGGATTTGAACCGAGAAGACCGGCTCTTCCGACCCCTTCGGTTCCTGCGACGGAACTTGACAGGTCCCGCATGAAGCAGGTTCAACTGGCTCCTGCCGCGCCGGGAGGTGACAACCGCCGGGGTGCCAAGAAGGATGGACCAGGTTATGGTGATGGCGGCAAGAGCGGTAAAAAGGGTGCTCCTCCCAAGAAAAAGGAACAGCCAAGAAAGAATGAATCGGTTATTGATAAACGGGAGCGTGCTTTTGACCCGGTCTATAAGGGCGCAAAGCGAAAGGGTGCTAAAGAGCGTGCCCCCGATACAAAGAAAACAGAAATTACCATTCCGAAGGCTATCAAGCGGATCATTAAAATTTCGGAGAGCATCACTGTTGGAGAACTTGCGAAGCGTCTGGGAATCAAGGCCAATGATCTGATCAAGTCTCTGATGAAGATGGGCATGATGGTCACGATCAACCACGCCCTTGATCATGATACGGCTGTTATTCTGGCTTCTGAATACAGCTATGAAGTTGAAAATGTTGCGGTCGATCTCGACGAGATTCTGGAATCACTGCCTGATGCTCCCGAAACACTCGAAAAACGGCCTCCGGTCGTAACGATCATGGGCCATGTTGACCATGGTAAAACATCTCTTCTCGACGCAATCCGCGAGGCCAACGTTATTGCCGGTGAGGCGGGCGGCATTACCCAGCACATCGGAGCGTACGATGTGGAGCTGGGGGGGCGGAAAATCACATTCCTCGATACGCCGGGCCATGAGGCCTTCACCGCCATGCGCGCCCGCGGCGCAAAGGTGACTGATATCGTTATCCTGGTGGTAGCGGCTGATGACGGCGTCATGCCACAGACCCGCGAGGCGATAAATCATTCCAAGGCGGCCGGGGTGCCGATCATTGTCGCCATCAACAAAATTGACAAGCAGGATTCGAATCCGGAACGGGTCAAGCGTGAATTGACCGAGCAGGGCCTGGTCTCCTCCGAATGGGGTGGCGACGTGACCATGGTCGAGGTATCAGCCAAGAAACGACTCAACCTTGAAGAATTGCTTGAGATGATTCTGCTCCAGGCTGATCTGATGGAGCTCAAGTCCAATCCCAACAAACAGGCCAAAGGCACCATCATTGAAGCCAAGCTGGACAAGGGGCGCGGTCCGGTTGCGACGGTACTGGTACAGGAGGGAACCCTCAAAGCCGGTGATTACTGTGTGGTCGGTGTGCATTCCGGTCGTGTTCGTGCCATGCAGAATGATCGCGGAGAAAAGGTTATCGAGGCCGGTCCGTCCTTGCCGGTTGAACTGGTCGGATTGTCCGGTGTGCCGGAAGCCGGCGATATTTTTGTATCGATGAAAGATGAGAAACAGGCCAAAGAGATCGCCACGCTGCGCCAGATCAAGCACCGGGAGATTGAGTTTGCCAAGCACACCAAGCTGTCGCTGGAAGATCTTTACAAACGTATTCAGAGCGGTGAAGTCAAAGATCTTAACGTTGTCGTCAAGGGGGATGTGCAAGGTTCAATTGAAGCGGTATCCGAAACGCTGCGCAAGCTCTCTACCGATGCGGTACGTCTTAACGTCATTCATTCCGCAGTTGGAGCGGTTACAGAGACGGATGTGAATCTGGCGGCGGCTTCCAACGCCATTATCATCGGTTTCAATGTAAGGCCCGAAGTCAAGGCACAGGGGCATGCCGAGCGGGAAGGGGTCGATATCCGTCTCTACAGCATTATTTATGATGCGGTCGAGGATGTGAAAAAAGCCATGGAAGGATTGCTGGCACCCACTCTGAAGGAAAAATATATGGGACGGGCCGAAATCCGCGAAGTGTTTACGGTACCCAAAGTGGGAAATATCGCCGGTTCATACGTCCAGGACGGAAAAATGCTCCGCAACGCCCAGGTACGGCTGCTGCGGGATAATGTGGTAGTGTACGAGGGTAAACTCTCTTCGCTGCGCCGTATCAAGGACGATGTCAGGGAAGTCGCCGGTGGATATGAGTGCGGTATCGGCCTTGAAAACTACAACGACATCAAGCAGGGTGATATCATAGAAGCCTTCGAGATAGAGAAGATAGCAACAAAACTATAGGGGCAAGGGTCAAGAGAAGCGAGGGTCAAGGAGAAGCGAGGGTCAAGGTTTAACTTGCCCCTTGACCCTTGCCCCTTGACCCTATAGTTTTTGAGGTACTAATGCAACACAAACGTTCCGAAAAGGTCGCCGAGACCATCCATGAAATCATCTGTTCGATTCTTGCACGAGGTCTTAATGATCCGCGCATAGGTTTTGTCACGATTACCGGCGTTGAGCTTAGTGTTGACCTGAGCCTGGCAAAGATTTTCTTCACTGTTATCGGTGATGACAAGGCAAAAAAAGAGACAGAGGCCGGACTTAACAGCGCCAAGGGTTTTATCCGTCGTGAAGTCGGTAAGAACCTCACCATAAGGCATACTCCCGAGCTGCTTTTCAAATACGACAGATCCCAGGATTATGCCAGCCGGATAGACTCTCTCCTCAAGGAGATAGGCACAGAGCATGACGGAAACAATTCAGAAAATAGTTGATACAATCAGGAATAATTCTTCATTCCTGCTGACGACTCATGAGGGACCCGATGGCGATGCCGTCGGATCATCTCTTGCTCTGGCCTCTTTTTTGCGCAGGACCGGCAAAGATGTGTTTGTCCATTACCGCGATCCTGTGCCGGACCTGTACGCCTTCCTTCCCGGAGCCGGGACGGTTCAGCCGCATATACCGGATCGGAAGTTTGATGTTGCCTTTGTTCTGGATATCGGTGAATTTCGCCGGGCCGGTTCTGAGTTCTGCGCTTTCAGGCAGATCGGCACAACTATCAATCTCGATCACCATCTCACCTGTGAGAGCTTTGGAACGCATAACCTGATTGACTCTCAGGCGGCGGCCACCGGTGTGCTGGTGTATCGTATCGCCAGTCAATACGGCTACAGATTCGACTATGATACGGCGCTCTGTCTGTATATCGCTATAATTACCGACACCGGATCGTTCCGGTATTCCAATGCCAATCGGGAGGCTTTTGCCATTGCCGGCGAGATGATTGAGTGCGGGATCAATGCATGGGATGTGGCTGAACGGTTATATGAAAATCAGCCGCAAAAAAGGCTGGAACTGCTGGCGCTCTGTCTGGCGACCCTTGAAACGATTAAAGGCGGAGTGGCAGCGTCAGTGACCGTGACTCTCGATATGTACTCGGCTACAGGTGCCGATGCCGAACTGACCGATGGTTTTGTCAATTATCCCCGATCAGTCCGTGGAGTCGAGGTGGCTATCTTCTTCCGTCAAATGGAAGAAAAGAAGTTCAAGATCGGATTTCGCTCCAAGGGCAAGGTCAATGTGGCGGTTTTTGCTGCCGCAATGGGTGGCGGCGGGCACCATAATGCCGCCGGCTGTACCGTAGAGGGGACGTTGGATGAAGTCAAATCCGCAGTCTACTCCATTGTGGAAGCTGCTCTTTGAATAACGGCTTTTTTACAATCGACAAGCCGGCCGGTATTACCTCCCATGATGTGGTCAGTCGTGTGCGCCGGATCCTCGGAACCGCAAAGGCAGGCCATACCGGCACGCTTGACCCTTTTGCCACCGGTGTATTGCCGGTCGGGGTCAATGAAGGTACAAAAGCAATCCCGTACCTGAATGAAGGGGTGAAATGCTATGAAGCGCTGTTACGCTTCGGGGTCGTCACCGATACACTTGATATGACCGGAGCCGTTTTGTCCGAAGCGGACCCTTCCGGTATCACCTGCAGCCGGCTTGCTTCATGTCTTACAGAATTCACCGGTGCCATCAGCCAGATTCCCCCCATGTATTCCGCCATCAAGCAGAATGGTCAGCAACTCTATAAACTGGCCCGTAAAGGCATGGACATTGAACGCAAGGCGCGTAATGTCGAAATACATTCCATTGAGCTGCTTGCTTTTGACCTGCCGTATGCCGCCGTGCGCATAGTCTGTTCGCGCGGAACCTATATACGGAGCCTGGCCGATGACATCGGACGGACACTGGGATGCGGAGCCGCCCTGCAGGAGTTGCGACGCACCGCCAGTGGGCCGTTCCGCATTGAAGAGGCTGTCACACTGCAGGATCTGGAAATCGCAGCAGGGGAGGGGAGGGAAGGGGCTCTCTGTCTTTCTACGATGGCGGCGCTCGATCACCTGCCCGATATCCCGTTGACCGCCGGGGGGGCGGAAGGGCTTCGTTTCGGCAGATCACCTTCATGGAACGCCACCCTGCTGGAAACCCCTGTCAGCTGCCCGACGGCAACAGTTGTGCGCCTGACGTCAGGCGGAAAACTCGCTGCTGTTGCCACGCTGGTTCCAGGTCGAGGGGCGGATACCGCCATTGTTCTGAAACGGGTATTTATTGACTGAAGGAAGTAATTCCAATGGCTGAACAAACCCCCATGATGAGGCAGTATCTTGAGATCAAATCGGGTTATCCTGACGCGATTCTTTTTTTTCGCATGGGGGATTTTTACGAAATGTTCCTGGACGATGCTCTGGTTGCCTCCCGCATCCTGGAGATCGCCCTGACCTCCCGCAACAAGGGGAGCGTCGACGAAATACCATTCTGTGGCGTTCCCTATCATTCGGTTTCCCCCTACATCGCAAAGTTGATAGAAGCAGGTTTCAAGGTCGCTGTCTGCGAGCAGGTTGAGGACCCCCGGCAGGCCAAAGGGATAGTAAGGCGCGAGGTTGTCAGGGTTATCACCCCCGGTCTTTTGATCGAAAGCGAGAGTCTTACCCCTGATGAGAATAACTATCTGCTGGCCCTTTGCAAAGGGCCGACCGGCAATTGGGGCTGCGCCAGTCTGGATGTATCCACCGGCGAGTTCCGGGTGACCGAGTTGTCCTCTGTCGCGGCGGCTCTGGCCGAGGTGGCCGGCATCAATCCCAGTGAGGTACTGCTGCCGGATGAGCTCGCTTTGGAGACGTTACCGGTCGATCTGCGCTCGTTCCTTGCTGAGCGGACCATTTCCCGTGCCCCGGCCTGGGTGTATGACCGCGATTATGCCACCACACTGTTGTGTGGTCATTTTCAGGCGGCATCAGCCGAAGCGCTTGGCCTGGAAGGAGCGCCGGCAGCCCTGTTGTCAGCCGGCGCCGCCCTTTATTATCTGCGAGAGAACCGCAAGACGGCGATGCCTCACATCCGGGATCTCCGGGTTTACCAGCGCAGTCAGCATCTGGCGCTGGACCCGGCCACCCGTCGCAACCTTGAGATCACGGCCGGCATGGCCGAAGGGAAACGGAGCGGTTCACTGCTGGATTGCCTGGATCGAACCGGCACAGCCATGGGCGCCAGACGCCTGAAGCAGTGGCTCAGTTACCCCCTGGTCGGAGTGGAACAGATCAGACAACGGCTGGATGCCGTTGAAGAACTGCTGGATTCGCCCGATCTGCGTGAGGAGCTGGCGTTGCAGTTGAAGAAAATTGCCGATCTGGAGCGCCTGAACGGGCGTATCGGGATGGCCAGCGCAGGAGCCAGGGATCTTCGGTCGCTGCATGATTCACTTGTTCACCTGCCTGCCTTGCTGGAGCGGCTCGCACAGACGCGCTCCGGTCTGCTCACATCATTGCAGGCAGCCATCGATCCTTTGGCTGATATCCGCGATCTGGTCGCCGTAGGCGTGCTTGAAACCCCTCCATTTTCGCTGCGCGAAGGGGGCATCATCGCTTCCGGTTATAATGCCGAACTGGACGAACTCCGTTCGATCAGCAGCGAAGGGAAGGGCTTCATTGCCCGGCTGGAAGCCCAGGAACGGGCGCGTACCGGTATTTCAACCCTCAAGATCCGCTACAATCGCGTTTTTGGTTACTCGATTGAAATAACAAAGAGTAATCTCTCCTCCGTGCCGCCTGAATACATCCGCCGCCAGACCCTGGCCAATGCCGAACGCTACATCACCGAAGAGCTGAAAAACTACGAGGAAAAAGTTCTGGGGGCCGAGGACCGCATCTGCGATCTGGAGTACTCGCTTTTTCAGGAAATCCGCGAACAGGTGGCCGGCCAGTCCGAGCGGATGGCACGTACCGCCGATGCCCTTGCCGTTCTGGATGTACTCATCTCGCTGGCTCTGGTGGCTTCCGAGCGCAACTACTGCAAGCCGCTGGTGGACGGGTCGCTGACGATCGAGATCAGCGAGGGGCGTCATCCGGTCATCGAATCGATGAAACTGGGGGAGCGCTTTGTTCCGAACGATACCCTGCTGGATGGTGACAGCAACCAGCTTCTGATGATCACCGGCCCCAATATGGCCGGTAAATCGACCTACATGCGACAGGTGGCGCTGATCTGCCTGATGGCCCAGGCCGGGAGTTTTGTTCCCGCCGCATCGGCCCGTATCGGTATCGCCGATCGCATATTCACCCGGGTCGGAGCCGGTGATAACCTGGCCCGCGGTCAGTCCACCTTCATGCTGGAGATGATGGAGGCCGCCGGTATCCTGAAGAACGCCACGCCGAAGAGTCTGATTGTCATGGACGAAATCGGTCGCGGCACCTCGACCTTTGATGGTGTCTCGATCGCCTGGGCGGTGGCCGAGTACATTCACGATACGCCGGCCTGTCGTGCAAGGACGCTCTTTGCCACTCACTACCACGAGTTGACCGAGCTGGCGGCGACTCGCGAGCGGATCAAAAACTACACGGTGGCGGTCAGAGAGTGGAATGATCAGGTCATTTTTCTGCGTACCATCATTCCCGGCGGTGCTTCACACTCGTACGGCATCCAGGTCGCCCGTCTGGCAGGTATGCCGTCTGATGTCATCGAACGGGCCAAAGAGATCCTGCAGAACCTTGAAAGCGGTGAGTTCGAGGAGGGTGCGCCGCGCCTGGCCAAAACCCGAAAAAGTCAGCCAAAGCAGAATCTGAGGCAGTTTTCACTGTTCGAATCGAGTGAAGATCTGTTGAGACAGCGTCTGAAAAAGCTCAACGTCGCCACGCTTACCCCGCTTGAGGCGCTCAACCTTCTGGATGAGTTGAAGAGGATGGTGTGATATGAATCGATTCCCCCACATACTGACTTTCCTGCTGATCGCCCTCCTGATGCTGCCTTTTCCAGCTCTGGCGGCCAGGAAAAAAGTCAGCAAAAAAAAAGCTGTCTTCAGCGGACAAACCTCGGCCACTATCCGTCCGCCTGCTGTGCTGAATGAGATGAAGCATTGGTCCAATCCCGAATACACCCGTATTTCGCTGGAACTGGACCGTGACGTTACCTGGGGCGCCCATGAACTGGGCAAGGGGAGCCCCGGAAAGCCGGGACGGGTCTATATCGACCTGAACCGGACACGACTCGGCACATCAGTCAGAGATATAACCATCGGCGATGGATTGCTGAAAGGCGCACGGGTCGGGCAGTTCAGGCCGGATGTGGTGCGGGTGGTGCTTGATACCGAAAATATAAAGGATTACAAAGTATTTCCGCTTTCTGATCCGGCCCGGCTGATCATAGATGTCCGGGGGGAACGACCTGCCGAAATATCCCGCATGGAGCATTCCATCACCGCCACTCCTGAAAAAACGGCGACTCCCCGGCAGGAAGAGCCCGGTGAGAAAATGGTCAAGCCGGCCAGAAAGCCGCTCATCTCCAAGATCCGACGTGTCGTAATCGATCCCGGCCACGGAGGTCATGATCCCGGGGCCGTTGGTCCGAAAGGTGTCCAGGAAAAAGATGTCGTGCTGGCTGTCGGCCTCAAGCTCAAGGAGTTGTTCAGGGAAGAGCTGGGGCTGGATGTGGTTATGACCCGCTCGACCGATGTATTTGTCCCGCTTGAGGAGCGTACCGCCATTGCCAACAAGGTAAATGCCGACCTGTTTCTCTCGGTACACGCCAATGCAGCTTCAAATCGTGCGGCGTCAGGAATCGAGACGTACTATCTCAATCTGGCCAAGACAGACAAGGTGGCTCAGCTGGCGGCCAAGGAGAATGGTACCTCTCTCGAAAAAGTCAGCGTATTGCAGGCGATTCTTTTCGATTTGATGGCCAACTACAAGCTTAACGACTCCGCCCACCTGGCTGAAGAAGTCCAGAAGTCGCTCCACAAAAAAATCAGGGTGCGCTACAGCGATGTAAAAAATCTGGGTGTCAAGCAGGGACCTTTTTACGTCCTGGTTGGCGCGACGATGCCGAGCATCCTGGTTGAGACAGCCTTCCTTTCCAACGCCCAGGAAGAATCCCGCCTGAAAGACCCCGCCTATCTGGATATGACCGCCGAAGGCATCCTTGATGGGGTGCGCAGCTATATAACCAGCCTGAAGTGAAGAGTGAAGTGATTTACTTGAGGTTGATCGCCCCGGCGATTGTCAGCCGTTCGGGACAATCTGACATTTCCGGTTGCGACAGATAGAGTGAATTGACCGCCACCAGCAGTGCGTTGAGTTTGTCCAGATCAACGACGTTCCTGCCGTTAACAGATTCTGATGCAGTCATATTATGAGGGCAGCAGTCGCTTTTAAGCTGATTGTCTTCGGTATAGAGTATCGGCAGACCATGGGTGCGGCAGATGACCGGTCTGGCAGAGTACAGCAGACAGCGGTGATCCAGGAGGAGCGGGCAACGTTCGCCGTCGGCATTGCGGGCGACGTGCAGCCGGACAGCCTCCGCCTCCCGCCCGGAAAGTGCGTGCAGGGCTTCGCGCAGAGCCGCCGCCTCAACCGGGAAAATCGTTATGGAGGTACAGCAAGAACTGCAACCTTCATAACAGGTGATCTGCTCGCCAAGCGCTGATTCGATCTCCCTGCAGAGAGTGTCGATTTTTGTTATCAGCTGTCTGTAAGAGGGGGGAGGAATAGGCATGACTGAAGCTATCACACCGCATGATAAATGAAAAGCGTCACGCAACAGAATAACTGTTGACAATTATAATCTGACGATGCATAAGGAATGAACGTTCATTCTGTGACGGGAGGTTATTACCCAATGCCAAACATTGACAAGCGTTCAGAAATAGTTCGTGCAGCACGGGAGCTTATTGCCGAAAACGGTTTTCATGGCGCTCCCATGTCAATGATCGCTGCGCATGCAAATGTTGGCGCCGGAACAATCTATCGCTATTTTGAGAACAAGGATGTACTCATCACCGAGCTCTACAAGGATCTTGAGGAGAGGATGTACCCTGTCATTCTCAAGGGATATGCGTCGGACAGGCCGATCCGGGAGCGG
>Ga0194037_1001650_pt1 | contig 15810 bp, 14 predicted proteins | sample JunL306m_MetaG_FD_148653 | JGI IMG/M metagenome (GOLD analysis project Ga0194037, IMG submission 148653) | Anoxic zone freshwater microbial communities from boreal shield lake in IISD Experimental Lakes Area, Ontario, Canada - Jun2016-L304-6m | ecosystem: Environmental > Aquatic > Freshwater >...
ATTTAATTGAACTCACCGCTATCCCAGCAACAAAAAGCAGTTTTAGTGACTGGCGCTGCCAAGCGCCTTGGTCGGGAAATTGCTTTGCAGTTTGCACGCCAGGGATGGGATGTCGCTATTCATTATGGGCGATCTGAGCAAGATGCCAAAGAAACTGTCAGAGAAATCGAGATGATGGGGGTTAAATCCCAAGCTTTCCAGGCAGATTTAGCAGACGAGACTGCTGTCAAAAAGCTGTTTGCCAGCGTTAGTCAGCAATTTATCAATCTACATTGCCTAGTAAATAGCGCATCCATTTTTGAATACGATCGGGCTAATTCAAATTCACCCCTCAGTAGTATAAGTTTACAAAACCATATTCAGGTTAATTTGACAGCACCGATTTTGCTCTCGCAGTTGATGTTTGAGTTTAAGAAAAATAATCCTAATAAAAAAGGTGATGAGAATTTGCCATCCGTCATTCAATTGCTTGATCAAAAATTGATTAATCTCAATCCAGATTATTTGTCATACACCCTATCTAAAGCTGCGCTAGCAACTTCAGTAGAGGTATTAGCTCTCGATTTTGCCCCTTACCTTAGAGTAGTTGGCTTGGCGCCTGGAATTTCTTTACCCTCTGGGGATCAAACCGATGATGGCTTTTCAAAAGCACATCAAATTACTCCACTAGGAAAATCTTCAACACCTGAGGATGTTGCTAAGGCGGCCCTCTTTTTAGCTCATGCTAACGCCATTACTGGAACCACTTTATATGTTGACGGTGGCCAACATTTATTACCATCATCACGTGATGTGATGTTTAAGACAAATTAAGTAGACTGTTTATGAATGCTATTCTTTCCTATCCCGCCCTAGCTGATTGCCGCCGTTTATTTTTGCGTGACTATGAAATCTATATCAATATCGGCGTGCATGATTTTGAGAAAAAGGCAGAACAACGCGTTGTTCTCAATGTTGATCTCTATGTCCCATTAGCGATGAATACGCCAACAAGCGACCAATTAGATGAAGTGGTCGATTATGACTTTATGCGTGAAACCATTAAGATGCGGGCTTCTAAGGGCCATATTCACCTTCAAGAAACATTTTGTGACGACATTGTTGCTGTAATGCTGGCTCATCCTAAGGTATTGGCGGTACGCGTCAGCACTGCAAAGCCGGACGTCTATCCGGACTGTCATTCTGTTGGTGTTGAAGTATTTCGCATTAAGCAAGCATAAGTGAATTGTTATGGGTGATATTCGTAAAGTGATCTTCGAAGAAAATAAGCTAGAGAAAAAACTCTGTCGCTTAGTTGGCCAAGCGATTGGTGACTTTGGCATGATCGAAGATGGAGACAAGGTGATGGTTTGTGTCTCTGGCGGCAAAGATAGCTATGCCATGCTAGATATCTTGATGAAGTTGCGTGAACGCGCGCCTATTCACTTTGAAATCGTAGCCGTTAACCTCGATCAGAAGCAGCCGAACTTTCCTGCGGAGACACTGCCTAACTATCTAAAGGGCTTGGGTGTTCAGTTTCATATTGAAGAGCAGGACACTTACAGTATTGTGAAGCGTGTTATTCCAGAGGGTAAGACAACTTGTGGTTTATGTTCCCGTTTACGCCGCGGTATTTTGTATCGTGTTGCAGATGAGCTCGGTGCTACTAAGATCGCCCTAGGACATCATCGTGATGACATCTTAGAAACCTTGATGCTCAATATGTTCTATGCAGGCAAGTTAAAAGGCATGCCGCCTAAGCTCCGTTCTGATGATGGCAAACATATCGTCATTCGTCCTTTAGCCTATGTTCCTGAGAAATTATTAGAGCGTTATGCGGGAGATATGAATTTCCCAATTATTCCTTGTGATCTTTGCGGTAGTCAGCCTAATCTTCAGCGCCAAGTGATGAAGGAGATGTTGCGTGATTGGGAGAAAAAGCATCCTGGTCGCGTAGAGAATCTATTTCGCTCAATGCACCATATCGTTTCATCCCATTTGATGGATGGAGAAGCTTTTGATTTCCAAAACTTAGAGATTTCTACAGAGCTATCTGGCATCGCTGCTAGATCCTCTGGTGATAAGGCAATTGATGAGGCTGAATTAGACGAATTGGCTTGCGGAACCCTCATTCAAGGGACTTATAATCCCCTTTTATGAATATCGTCATATTGGCTGCGGGACAAGGAAAGCGGATGAAATCCGCCTTGCCCAAGGTCTTGCAAACTTTAGCGGGCAAACCACTTCTTCAGCACGTCCTTAGTACGGCACTATCCCTACAAAATAAACAGACTAAAACTGGTCCAATTGTCGTGGTTGGGCATGGAGCTGCTGACGTTAAAGCGTTCTTAGTGAATGTGAGTAAAGAAGATCCTGGTTTTAGCAAAGTGAGCACTGTGCTCCAGGCTGAGCAAAAAGGAACAGGACATGCGCTCTTGCAGGCACTTCCAAAGCTTGACTTGCAAGAGCCCACTTTGGTTTTGTATGGTGATGTACCGCTGACTAGTAAAAAGACTTTAAGTAAGCTCGCTAAATTAGCTGACGGTGTCCGTGGCCAAGATTCTGCCTTGGCATTACTAACCCAAAATCTTGCTAACCCAACTGGGTACGGCCGTATCGTCCGCGATGTGGACGGCTCTGTTAAAGAGATCGTTGAAGAAAAAGACGCAAGTGCTGCACAAAAAGCGTTACAAGAAATTAATACCGGCATCATGGTATTACCAACGAATGCATTAAAGGAGTGGCTCAAAGCATTACGTGCTAGCAATGCACAGGGTGAGTACTATTTAACTGATGTGATTGCGATGGCGGTTAAAGATGGTGTGCCTATTCGTACTACACAAGCAGATGAAGAATTTGAAACTATCGGCATCAATAGTCGTGATCAACTAGCCTCCCTCGAGCGTATATACCAATTGAGCATTGCGAATCAATTAATGGATGCGGGCGTATCACTTGCTGATCCTGCGCGTATTGACGTGCGCGGTACCCTTGAGTGTGGGACTGATGTTTTCATTGACGTGGGCTGTGTCTTTGAGGGTTGTGTTTCTTTGGCTTCCGGTACAAAGGTTGGCCCTTACTGTGTGATTCGCAATAGCGTGATTGGCAAATCTGTAGCAGTGCACGCATACAGCCATATTGACGGCGCTAAAGTAGGCAATCAATCAGTGATTGGCCCATATGCACGTTTACGCCCAGGCGCTGACTTATCCAATGACGTTCACATTGGTAACTTTGTTGAAGTCAAGAACAGCAAGATTGCGGCCAATAGTAAGGCAAATCATTTGTCCTACGTAGGCGATTCCATTGTTGGATCCAGAGTCAATATTGGTGCTGGCACGATTACTTGTAATTACGATGGCGTGAACAAGCACCAGACCATTATTGAAGATGATGTCTTTATTGGTTCAGATACGCAGTTGGTTGCTCCGGTGCGCGTTGGACGTGGCGCTACATTAGGTGCAGGCACAACTCTGACAAAAGATGCGCCTGCAAATCAATTGACTGTATCAAGAGCTCGGCAAGTTTCTTTGCAGTGGAAGCGACCTGTGAAGCAAACCAAAAAACCCGTTGTAAAGAAGGTGGCGAATAAGAAGGCAGCCGTTAAAAAAACCGCAAAGGGTAAAAAATAATGTGCGGTATTGTTGGTGCAGCATCCCATCAAAATATTGTTGATACTCTAGTTGAGGGCTTACGCCGTCTTGAGTACCGTGGTTATGACTCCTGTGGTTTTGCAGTCATTAATGGCAATGACGCCAAGCACCCAATTGAAAGAGCTCGTACTACGGCCCGTGTTTCTGAATTGGCTGATCAGGGAAAAGAATTTATTGGCACCATTGGAATTGCCCATACACGCTGGGCAACACATGGTAAGCCAGATACGCAAAATGCACATCCCCACATTTCTAATGGACTGGTTGCGGTGGTGCATAACGGGATTATTGAGAACTATGAAAATTTACGTACAGAGTTAAAAGCGGCTGGCTATGTTTTTACCTCTGAGACCGATACAGAAGTGATTGCCCATTTAATTCATCAGCAATATGTTGCTAGTGGTCAAAAGGATATTGCGCAATCCGTAAGGGCGGCCTTGCCTAAATTGCACGGCGCATATGCGATTGGTGTAATCGCTCAAGATAACCCAACTACGCTCGTGGGTGCGCGTGCTGGCTCACCTCTGGTAGTGGCACTGGGCGAGCATGAAAACTTTTTAGCCTCAGATGCTCTCGCTCTAGCTGGGCGCGCTAGCTCAATGATGTATTTAGAGGAAGGTGATATCGCCATTCTCTCGGCTGATAGTGCAAAAGTGATTGATCAATCTGGCAATTCTGTACAAAGAGATCATAAGCCGATGCCTGCACAGGCCGACTCTGTCGATCTTGGCCCATATCAGCATTACATGCAAAAAGAGATCTTCGAGCAACCCAGAGCATTTGGCGATACTTTAGCTAATATCACCTCTTTTGGGCCAGATTTATTCGGTGCTAATCCAAAAGATTGGGAAGCGTTTGATCAAATCTTGATTCTGGCTTGCGGTACAAGCTACTACTCTGCGTGTGTGGCTAAATATTGGTTAGAAGATATCGCGGGTATTCCAACTCAAGTAGAGATTGCTAGTGAGTATCGGTATCGAAGTACGGTGCCCAACCCAAAAACACTGATCGTAGTAGTTTCTCAATCAGGTGAGACAGCAGATACCTTGGCAGCGCTTCGTCATGCTAAGAGCTTGGGACACCCATATACTCTCGCAATTTGTAACGTTGCTAGTAGCGCAATGGTTCGTGAAACGAATTGGCATTTCTTAACCAAGGCTGGTACTGAGATTGGTGTAGCTTCTACCAAAGCTTTTACTACTCAATTATTGGCTTTGTATCTTCTCGCTGTTTCGCTTGCTAAGCGAGCAGGTAAGATTTCTAGTGAAAAAGAAAAAGAGCTGCTTCGAGACTTGCGCCACCTTCCAAAAGCCTTACATGCAGTACTAGCACTTGAGCCACAAATTATTGCCTGGAGCGATGCATTTTCTAAATGTGAAAATGCACTTTTCTTAGGCCGTGGCTTGCATTACCCAATCGCACTTGAGGGTGCATTGAAATTAAAAGAGATTTCATACATTCATGCTGAGGCCTATCCTGCTGGTGAGTTAAAGCATGGCCCATTAGCCTTGGTGACAGACAAGATGCCAGTGGTTACGGTAGCGCCTAATGATCTTCTGCTTGAAAAGCTCAAATCCAATATGCAGGAAGTGAAAGCACGTGGTGGAAAGTTATATGTCTTTGCTGATCAAGATACGAATATTGTTAGCACCGAAGGGATTAATGTCATCCGCTTGCCTGAGCATTACGGCAATCTCTCTCCAATTTTGCATGTAGTACCACTGCAGTTGCTGGCGTATCACACCGCTTGTGCACGTGGCACTGATGTTGATAAGCCAAGAAATTTGGCCAAGAGTGTCACGGTCGAATAATTTTTAACGTTTGGCATTCGCTCAAATCTATTAGTAAATTTAAGCAGTTAAATCAGGACTTTACGAAGCTCTGATGACATTTTTGTGTTCCAATAGACCCTATAAAAGAGGATATTTGCTGCAATTCATGTTTCTGTCGAAATTAGCATCACACTTACGTTTAAATTTACCTCTGTCGATTTGTGCAGGGCTGTTGTCTGCGTGTGCGGTTGGTCCTGATTTTAAGCAACCTGATCCTCCTAAGACTTCAAGCTACACCGATAGCCCACTGACGCGAAAATTAACTACTGCACCTGGGGTCCCCGGTGGCACTTCACAGGAATTTACTGTGGGTGCCGATATAGAGGCGGAATGGTGGGGGCTTTATAAGTCCCCTGAGCTTGATGCACTGATTAAAAAAGCCTTAGTTCAAAATCCCAATTTAGGAGCTGCAGATGCAGCCTTACGTTCTGCACAAGAAAACGTCAATGCACAAATTGGTGGTCAATATTTTCCAGCAGTAGGTTTAGGTGGTGCTGCTACGCGTCAGCTACAACCATCAGCAATTTATGGTCTTCCATACGGCTCTGATACTTACAATCTTTTCAATACCTCTGTCAATGTAACTTATAAGTTAGATGTCTTTGGTGGCGCACGACGAGCTGTAGAGGGTGCTAGAGCCAAAGCAGAGGTTGCGCAATTTCAGTTAGAAGGGGCTTACCTTTCATTAACTGCCAATGTTGTAACTGGCGCAGTCAAAGAGGCGTCGCTACGTGCACAAATGCAGGCAACTGAAGAAATCTTAAAGGCTCAAATCAATTTTGCAGAGATGACAGAAAAGCAATTAAAAATTGGAACAGTGAATAAAGTTGACCTCACCTCTCAACTAACATTAGTGGCAAGTTCACAAGTTGATTTATTTAATTACGAGCGTAATTTAGCATTTGCTCGTAATCAGTTAGCAGTGCTAGTTGGTGAGCTACCTAGTAATGCCAATATTTCGAAGTTCGATCTTTCTAATTTACATTTACCCGAGAAACTACCGCTTTCAGTACCATCAAGCTTGGTACGTCAGCGCCCTGATGTACGTGCAGCAGAAGCAATGATTAAATCAACTAATGCCTTGGTAGGCGTTGCTACCGCAAATTTGTTGCCACAATTTAATATCACGGGTGCAATTGGATCTGCAGCTCTGTCTTCAGCAAATCTATTCGGGCCTAATGCCGCATTGTGGTCAATTGGCGGTGGAATATTTCAGCCCTTGTTTCAGGGTGGTCAACTCTTAGCTCAGCGTCGAGGCGCAATTGCTAATTATGAACAAGCGGTTTATCAGTATCAAGCCACAGTGTTAAAGGCCTTTCAGGAAGTTGCGGATGCATTGCGCGCACTTGAAACTGGAGCGCAAGCACTCAAAGCAGCATCAGATGCAGAGCGTTATGCTTATGAGACCTTAGACCTAGTTGAGCAACAATATAAATTGGGTACTGCCAGTTATTTAGCGGTTCTGTATTACCAAAATCAGTATCAACAAGCTAAAGTGAAATCAGTCGCGGCCCAAGCAACTCGTTTTTCTGATACCGCAGCATTATTTACAGCATTGGGCGGCGGCTGGTGGAATCGTGAAGGCCCTGCCTTTAAACCAAAAGACATAGCGAACAAAGACCAAAATGAAACTTCTGGAAAAAATTAAAAACAAACTCATTTCCCTAGTTCTGGCCTTATGGACATGGCTTAAGTTGCGGGCAGTAGAGTGGAAGTTGCGCGAGAAAGCGATTGCTCTCTGGGAAAAGATAAAAGCCTTTTGGAGTCGCATGGGTCAAAAATGGCGCGCTACAAAGGCTTATAAAAAGCTCATGGCAATGGAGCCCTTGCAGCGTCGTATGACTATCATGTTGTGTGGTGTTTTTTTATTGCTAGGTTTGATTTTTGCCATCAATCAATTAAAGACTGCTATGTTCAACTATTTTGTCTCTGGAAGGGGTTTGCCTCCAGCGACGGTTTCAACGATGGTTATCTCTACTTCTGAATGGCAGCCCAAACTGAGTAGTGTTGGTAACGTTCGTGCGTTTAGAGGTGTTGAGTTAAGTACTGAAATTAGCGGACTGGTGGTCGCTGTACCAATTAAGTCTGGTCAGGATGTTAAAGAAGGCAATTTATTAATTAAATTAAATGACGCATCTGATGTTGCACAACTGAAGTCTTTGAAAGCAATGGCTGATCTTGCGAAAGTCATTAATGAGCGGGATAGACAGCAGCTAGCAATTCAGGCAATTAGTAAAAACGTGTTTGATACCAGCGCTGCAGATGCTAAGTCTAAGCAGGCACAGGTTGAGTCCCAGATAGCATTAGTGGCAAAGAAGAATCTAACGGCCCCATTCAGTGGGCGGGTTGGTATCGTAGCTATTAACCCCGGTCAGTACATTAATCCAGGCGACAAGCTTTTAACATTACAAACTTTAGATCCTATATTTGTTGATTTCAACTTACCCCAAAGTAATGCTGAGCAAATTCAGGTAGGTCAAGAAGTCTTTGTGACAACGGATGCATTTAAAGATGCAAGCTTTACAGGCAAGATTACGGCTGTTAGTCCAAAAGTGGATACCAACACTCGGAATATTCAAGTTGAGGCACAGCTTGCGAATCCGGATAAAAAAATTCTTCCGGGGATGTTTGCTAATGTAAACATCAAGCTAGGTGATCAAGTGAAATTGCTCACCTTGCCACAAACAGCAGTTACTTATAACCCTTACGGTTCAACGGTGTTTATTGCCAAGCCTACCGGTAAGAAAGATAAGCAAGGTAATCCAGCATTAGAGGCCCAACAGGTATTCGTTACTACTGGCACCACTCGTGGTGATCAAGTAGCAATTCTAAAAGGGGTTGAAGAGGGTGCAACTGTAGTTACCAGCGGCCAGTTAAAGCTTAAGAACGGTACACCGCTCATTATCAATAATAAGGTGCAACCTGCAAATTCACCTGCTCCCAAGCCGCAGGAATAATTAGCCCATGAATTGGACTGATATCTTTATTCGCAGGCCAGTACTTTCACTGGTAGTGAGCGCACTTGTGCTCGTATTTGGTTTGAAAGCAATCGGTTCTTTGCCAGTCAACCAGTATCCACAAACTCAGAACGCAGTTGTCACGATCAGTACTGCTTACTATGGCGCGGATCCAGAAACGATTGCTGGTTTTATTACGCAGCCACTTGAAGCCTCTATTGCACAGGCACAAGGCATTGATTACTTATCCTCAACTAGCGTAAGTGGTATATCCACAATTACCGCTACCTTGAAGTTGAACTACGACTCAAACTCAGCATTAACTCAGATTCAAACGCAAATTAGCGCAGTTAAAAATCAACTACCACCCCAGGCTCAGCAGCCAATACTGACAGTTCAGATTGGGCAGTCGACTGCAGCGATGTATATGGGTTTCTATAGTGACCAGCTTCCTAATAATGCGATCACTGATTATTTATTGCGGGTTGTAAAGCCAAAACTGGATTCAGTTGAGGGCGTCCAAAATGCCGAAATTATTGGGGGTAGAAAATTTGCACTGCGTGCATGGCTAGACCGCGAGAAGATGGCTGGACTTGGGATTGGTGCTGATGATGTATTTTCTGCGATGTCTGCAAATAACTATTTGTCAGCAGTGGGGAGCACCAAGGGTGATATGGTTGCCGTTGATCTAGTTGCTGGAACGGACTTACATACCCTAGAGGAATTTCGTAAGCTAGTTGTTAAAAAAGATGGCGTCAATATCGTCTACTTAGATCAAGTAGCAACAGTCTCATTGGGCTCTGAAGATTACAACACTAATGTGGCTTTTAGTGGCAAGAGGTCTGTATTTATCGGCATTAAGGTTGCTCCTCAGGCTAATTTATTGGATGTTGCACAGCGCGTAAGAGACGCGGTCCCCCCTATTCAGCAGCAGCTACCAATCGGCATGACTGGCAAGATCGTTTATGACTCTACTAAATTCATTACTAGTTCTATTGACGAAGTAGTTTTGACATTGATCGAGGCCTTAGTAATTGTTACGGCTGTGATTTATCTTTTCTTGGGTAGCGTGCGTGCGGTTGCTGTACCAGTGATTGCTATGCCACTCTCTCTGATTGGCACATTTTTTTTAATGCAGATTCTGGGCTACTCAATTAATTTATTGACACTCTTAGCCTTAGTTTTAGCGATTGGCCTGGTAGTTGACGATGCCATCATCGTAGTTGAAAACGTCGATCGTCATATGAAGGAAGGCAAATCTCCGCTAGAGGCCTCGTTGATTGCTGCTCGCGAGCTAGGCAGCCCTATTTTGGCAATGACGGTTGTCCTGATTGCGGTGTATATCCCAATTGGTTTCCAGGGTGGATTAACTGGCGCACTTTTCACAGAATTTGCTTTTACTTTAGCCAGTGCAGTTGCTGTCTCTGGCTTGATTGCATTAACACTTTCGCCGATGATGTGTTCACGCATCTTTACGGAAAAACAAGAGACATCTTCTTTTGTGCAAAAGATTGATCGGGTTTTTGACAGGATTCATCATGGTTACCAAAGCACTTTGCGAGATTTATTAAGCACATGGCAGGTCATTATTGTGATGGGCGTAATTTTACTGGGTGGTGTTGCTTACCTCTATGCTACTGCGCGCACGGAGTTAGCCCCAACCGAAGATCAAGGGATTGTTTTGATGCAGGCATCTGGCCCGCCTAATAGTACTGTTAATCAAATGCAAACCTATGCCGATCAAATTTATGCGATTGCAAGTGCAGAGCCAGACTATGAGCAGGCCTTTCAAATCACCAGTCCAACTTCAAGCTTTGGCGGCATCATATTAAAAGATTGGATGGAGCGGAGTCGTAATGCCACGAAGTTCCAACAAGATATGCAGCAGAAGTGGAATACGATTGCTGGTGTACGCGTAGCAGCCTTTCAGTTTCCCGCTTTGCCTGGAGCACAGGGCTTGCCAGTACAAGTGGTTATTAATACTACGGAATCATACGATCAGCTTAACGAGGTCTCTCAGGCGGTATTAGATAAAGCCCGTCGTTCTGGGCACTTCTTCTTTGTGGATTCAGATTTAAAGATTGATAAGCCTCAAGATGTTCTAGTCATTGATCGCGAGAAAGTGGCTGCCTTGGGCATGACCCAGCAACAAGTGGGCTCCGCATTATCTGCTGCCTTGGGTGGTGGGTATGTGAATTACTTCTCAGTAGCAGGAAGATCATATCGGGTGATCCCACAAGTAAAACAGACTGATCGCTTAAACCCAGATCAGATATTGGATTACTACATTCGTACGCCAAGTGGTGCCATGATTCAGGCGCGGACGATTGCCAGTATTAAGCAGCGCGTTGTTCCTCAATCAATCAATCACTTTCAGCAATTAAATTCTGCCACGATTTCAGGTGTCAGTACACCCTTTATCTCCCAGGCTGACTTATTAGAGTTTATGCGTCAAACCTTAAAAGAGGTTGCACCTAGTGGTTACAACATGGACTATGCTGGCCCATCACGCCAGTTCATGAATGAGTCCGGTGGCTTCTTAGTCACCATGTTCTTTGCAATCTTGATAGTCTTCTTAGTACTTGCTGCGCAGTTCGAAAGCTTTCGTGACCCAATCGTGATTTTGGTGTCGGTGCCGCTTGCTTTATTTGGTGCGCTGATCTTTATCAATTTAGGATTTACTACTTTGAATGTCTATACCCAAGTGGGCTTAGTCACACTCATGGGGCTCATCAGTAAGCATGGTATTTTGATTGTCCAATTTGCTAATGAGTTACAAGCAGCAGGCCGAAGCAAGTTAGATGCCATTGTTGAGGCAAGCAGCGTTCGTTTAAGGCCAATTTTGATGACAACGGCAGCAATGGTATTGGGCGTCTTGCCACTAGTGATTGCCTCTGGAGCGGGCGCCGCAGGCCGTCAATCCATGGGCATTGTGATCTTCACTGGTTTATCAATCGGCACATTATTTACTTTATTCGTGGTGCCTGCAATGTACCTCTTTATTGGCGCAGATCACCACGCGAAGAAGTTTAAGCAAGAGTAATGGTAAAAATTGATTGCCACTCAATATCACTTATTAATGATATTGAGTTCTTTCTCCGCAAATTCTTGAAAGTAAGTTTCGGCCTCAAGCTGTTTTAGCCAGCGATTAATATTTTTGAGATTGGCGCGTTCACCGGTTTGTTTCGGGAAAGCCTCGTTTAGCAAAATCCAACGATGAACACATAGGGCGAGGACAATATCGCCAATATGAAATCGTTCTCCTGAGCAATATGCTTGAGACTCTAGTGTTTGATTAAGCGAGCCAAATAATTGGTTTGTATCTTGATACGCTTTTTGAATACCAGCATGATCTTGCTCTGCTTCTGGAACCCTAGTAAGACCAATAAAGGTGGGGCGAAGCGCTGGCCAAAGAGTGCCAACTTGCCAATCCATCCACTTTTCGGAGTTGAACTGAGGGGCAGTGCCCGATGGGAAACGTTTGTTTTTATCGTACTGTGAAGCCAAGTAGCGCATGATGGTATTGGATTCCCAGAGCACGAGATCACCGTCTTCTAGGGTAGGCACCAAGCCATTCGGATTTAGTTTTAGGAATTCTGGCGAGCGAACTATGCCAAATTGCATCCCTGCGTCAATCCGCTCAAAGTCTTTACCTTCTTTCAGTCCCAATTCAGCAAGACACCACAATACTTTTTGAACATTGATAGAACTTTTACGACCCCATAAACGCATCATGGCATTTCCTTGAAAGGCTATTTAAATAGTTTTTATTTCTGCAAAATCAAGGCCAACAAATTTGCTACGAGCAAAAATGAGAGGCTCTTTTTCTGGATGATTTTTTAAGTTAATGACTTTAGCAAGAATGATGTTGTGGTCTCCACCAGTATGCACAGAAATAGTCTCACATTCATAGTAAGCAACACAGTGCTCAATTTGGGTTAAACCGCTTTCAGCAAGTTTATGCTCAACCCCAATAAATTGATCCTGCTTCACGGTAGCAAAATGCATAGCCAAATTTTCTTGAGAGCGTTCAAGTACATGAATGAGATGTTTCTTACCCAGCTCCACCCAGGGCATTAAACGAGAATGTTTCTTAAGATTCCAAAGAATCAGCGGGGGCTCAAGAGATACTGTATTAAATGAGCTAATAGTGATGCCATGATGACCATTACTTTCATCAAGACAGGTAATCACTGTGACCCCAGTTGCAAATGATGCGAATCCTTTGCGTAGCTCTTGTGAGGTAAACGGGGCCATCAAACTTGACTTACTTTGCTTCTGCTTTAACCGCAGGACCAAGAGTTGTTCCTGGAATAGGAATCAATATTTCATTTTCTTCAGCTTTCACGCATTTAAAGCGATACTCATTGCCTGCCTTGGATAGGAAGCTGGCGCCTTCATAAAAGTCACTCTTACAGGTGCTGGTTGCAAAGTCCATTACATCCTGTGGATCTGCGGTAGAAGTGATTAGTCGCATATTGCCCATAGACATACTGATTCGAGTGGAATAGCACCCAGTGAGCATCAAACCAGAAATCACGGTTAATAGTAGAATTTTTTTCATGGAAGCCTCCATAATTAGCAATGCTCGTTAGGATAAACCTATTAGGGTTTTGTTGCGGGAAAACGGTCAGTTATAAAAGGAAGAGATATGTTTAGAGCAATTTTGGTAAATAAGGATGATCAAGGCTATCGTGCCGAGTTGGGCCAGGCAGATGAGGCTAGCCTTCCGGCAGGGGAGGTTCGGGTCAAGGTGCTCTACTCCACCCTCAATTACAAAGATGGCCTAGCCATTACAGGCAAAGGGCCTGTAGTTAGAAGTTTTCCAATGATTCCCGGGATTGATTTTGCAGGTGAAGTAATTGAAAGTACTAGTCCAGATTTCAAGACAGGCGATATGGTGCTCTTGAATGGCTGGGGTGTGGGTGAAGGACATTGGGGTGGTTTGGCAGAGCAAGCCAGAGTAAAGGCGGATTGGTTAATTCCCCTTCCCAAGGGATTTACAGCAAAGCAAGCATTGGCAATAGGTACGGCTGGTTACACAGCGATGCTCTGTCTGATGGCTTTGCAAAAGCACGGGCTTAAGCCAAGCGATGGTGAGGTATTGGTGACCGGTGCTGCGGGCGGTGTGGGAAGTTTTGCTATTACCTTGTTAAGCAAGCTGGGCTTTACGGTTGTTGCGAGTACGGGTCGAGTAACTGAAACCGATTATTTGAAGAAACTGGGTGCGGCAGAAGTAATTGATCGCGCTACTTTATCTTCGCCAGGTAAGCCTTTGGCAAAAGAGCGCTGGGCTGCGGTAGTGGATAGCGTTGGTAGTCATACTTTAGCTAATGCGTGTGCGCAAACTAAGAGTGACGGTGCGGTAGCTGCTTGTGGGCTTGCGCAGGGAATGGACTTCCCATCTAGTGTGGCACCATTTATTTTGCGTGGCGTCACTTTGTATGGAATCAATAGCGTAACTGTACCGCGTGCAAAACGGATCGCAGCTTATGAGCAATTGAGTAAATTACTTGACCTTAAAACCCTAGATGAGATCTCTCACGAAATTACCTTAGAAGAATCTTTGAAGTATGCACAAGAGTTGATGGCGGGAAATGTGCGTGGTCGCTTAATTGTTGATGTGAATAAGTAAGAGAGAAATAAGAGATTATTTTGCAGCTTGTGGTTTGCGTATTTTTAGTTTTGACCAAACCTCAAGCTTCTCAGAATTAGAAAGATCAGACCAATCCGTAATTTCATTAAGAGTGCGATAGCATCCCCGACAGCAACCATTCTCGGGATTGATATCGCACCAATTGGTACAAGGTGATGGAATAGTTGTCAAAATAAACCTAATGCAATAGCCATTAAAAGAAAATAAATTTAAATTATGAGCACACAAAATCAGGCAAAAACTGAAGGCGCTATTCATTATCCATTAGGGGAGGCACTTCCTGATCTTGGCAGCACTATTGAGATCGCGCCAGGTGTTCGTTGGCTAAGAATGAAGCTACCATTTGCTTTGGACCACATTAATCTCTGGCTTTTGCGCGATGAAATTGATGGTATTTCTGGATGGACGATTGTGGATTGTGGCATTGCGAATGATGAGACCAAGGCAGCATGGGAGAAGATTTTTGCTACCCAGCTAGAAGGCTTGCCTGTTCTCAGAGTTCTGGTAACGCATATGCATCCAGATCACGTTGGCTTATCTCAATGGTTGTGTGAGAGATGGAATGTGCCTATGTGGATTTCGATGACAGATTATTTAACTGCCCAATGGTTAAGCTGCAAAGAAGGCGGCGCTGCAATTGGGGCGCGCGCTGGCGGCGGTGGATCTGCAGACCATTTTCAGAGACATGGCTTAACCACACCAGAAGATTTAGAAAAAATTCGGGCACGCTCTAATTACTACAGCAATATGGTTCCGGGCGTTCCGCGACAATATCGCCGCATTATGGATGGTGAAAATATTTTGATTGGTGGTAAACGGTGGCAGGTCATCATGGGATATGGCCACGCACCTGAACATGCATCACTATTTTGTAAAGACTTGGGGATCTTAATTTCTGGGGACATGCTGTTACCTCGCATCTCCACGAATGTCAGTGTGTTCGATACCGACCCAGATGCTGACCCATTAGGTCTTTATTTAGGTTCGCTGGACTATTACTTACCTTTACCGGATGACACCTTAGTATTGCCTTCACATGGCAAACCATTTACGGGTATGAAGCCACGTATAGCGCAATTAAAAGCCCATCATGACGATCGTTTAGCTGACACGCTTGGCGCATGTAAAAAACCGGCACATGCTAGAGAGATAGTGCCGGTTTTATTTAAGCGTGAATTAGATATTCATCAACTTACTTTTGCTATGGGTGAGGCTATTGCCCATCTGAATTACCTACTTCGTCGAGGTAAGTTGCATCGCCAGCTTTACGAGGACGGCGTGTTGCGGTTTTCCGTGGCTTCGCTTTGACGCTCCCTGATTTAGTGCTTGACTCTTCTTTTGGCGCAGTTCCTGCCGTACTTGCTGCAGATACCGCATCGCCAAATGATTTCAGGGCCATCATCGTAGCGTGCTGCACTTCTAAGCCTTGAATGGTCGATTTGAGGATGTTGAGGTTCAGATTTAGCCAGCTCTCAACACTTTTGAGGTCCTTGATACGCTTTTCTAGCTCATCAACATCTAGGCCTGGGAATGCTGATCCAAAGCCACCAGCAGCCTTAGAGGCATCCGTAGTGAAGGGAAATTGGCCCGCTTGACCTGCAGCACCTTGGCCCCACATGGTTTTAAACATTTCAAGGCTTTGATTAAATTCTGGAATTGTTCCAAACATACCTGCTCCGGGTTAAATTAAAAGTGGCTTTTCCAATAGAATAAGGGATTCTAAAGATTTATCC
>Ga0194037_1001651_pt1 | contig 15798 bp, 17 predicted proteins | sample JunL306m_MetaG_FD_148653 | JGI IMG/M metagenome (GOLD analysis project Ga0194037, IMG submission 148653) | Anoxic zone freshwater microbial communities from boreal shield lake in IISD Experimental Lakes Area, Ontario, Canada - Jun2016-L304-6m | ecosystem: Environmental > Aquatic > Freshwater >...
TCAGGACTACGCGCTTTTTGGAACAATGACAGTCATGGAAAACCTTAAATTTGCCCAGGGACAGAAGAACGAAAAAAAAATAAATGATCTTCTGGAATTAACAGGCATTATGTCGCTTAAAGATCGTTACCCAGCAATGCTTTCCGGTGGTCAACAACAACGAGTTGCCCTTGCACGGGCAATTCTTCGCGAACCCGACATTCTCCTGCTTGATGAACCGCTATCAGCCCTTGACCAACAAACCCGCTACCAACTTCAGGACGAAATTCTGAAATATCACAAAAGTTTTGGACTGACGACTATTCTTGTTTCTCATGATAAACAGGAGGTTTTTAAGCTGTCTGATACCGTTACTGTGATTGATCGGGGCAAAATAATCCGGTCTGGAACCCCTCTTGAAGTTTTTCTTGAAAACATTACTTCTCATAAATTTTCATTTGCAAGTACCATTCTCAGTATTCGCAAAATTGACTGCATCTATCTTGCAGTCATCGGGGTAGGTAATGAACTGGTTGAGGTTGTCTTAAGCGAACAAGACATGAAAACCCTTAAAGAAGGCGATGAGGTTCTTGTTGCTTCAAAAGCTTTCAATCCGATCGTAATAAAACTGAGGTAATAAGTGGCAGGTAACTGCAGAGGATACTTGCTGATGATTATCAACCGGCCTATAGATTATGTTCGTATACCTGTAGCGTCCGGACTAAAGAATCCTCACCTCAACCGAAATCCTTAAGTCTGTGGCTAAGACAGCAGGTAATGCTTCAGAGCATTTTTTTAAGGAACATCTCCATTGATTGGTGACACAATTCGCCTTTGATCTAAAATCATCCGCTGCCCTTAAAGCTTATAAACCGTTGGGCAACCTTTTGGATCACACACTGATTTTGTTCAGATAAACACTGTCAGGCACTATAACCCCAACCAAAATCAACCTACATCTAATATAGCCTTAACGTGCTCCTAAAAAGATTGCACAATCACTCCCTGTAAGGTTTTGCTTTGATGATTTTTCTGCCTACATTATAAGCATATGCTTATAATGTAGGCAGAAAGAAATTAATTGCGAATCTATGCCAAGACCTTTAAAGTACAGAAGAATAGTGGGCTATCTTGAGTTCCTCATTTTTAAACCAGCTGTAATTCCGGTTACCTTATCGTTCGATGAATTAGAGGCAATCCGTCTGGCTGATTATGAAGGATTATATCATGTCACTGCGGCCCAACAGATGCACGTGTCAAGGCAGACCTTCTGCTATAATCTTGCCTCAGTAAGACATAAGGTGAGTGAAATGCTCATTTTTGGAAAACAATTAACATTAACCGGAGGAAATATTATGGTTATGTCAAATAAGAGAGTCTTTGGATGTGTATGTGGACATGAGTGGAGTGTCGAGCATGGTATTGAGAGGCCCGCACACTGTCCTTCGTGTAACAGCGAGAATATTCATCGTCGATCGGCAGACGGCAAATTCGGTGGAGGTCAAGGCGGTGCTGGAAGATGCAGAGGACTTCGCTCTGGATTGCATCGTCAGGGAAAGGAAAAGGGCAATACAAACCACTCCATGAGAGGATGCGTCCAGCAGAATAGGCAAAATATTTCTACAACAAGTAATGGAGAAAACGAATGAAAGTTATTATACCATTAGATGAACAAGGTGGTAAAACCTCAAGAATGAGTGAACATTTCGGAAGCGCTCCTTTTTATGCTATTGCCGACACCGAAGCTGGTTCTGTTGATATTATTCAGAACACCTCAATGCATCATGACCATGGGCAGTGCACACCTGCAGATTTCTTTGCTGAACTTGGAATTAATGTATTGCTTTGCAATGGAATCGGAGCAAGAGCAGCCAATAAACTGCAAATGATGGGCATTGAAATCTATATGGCGGCAATGGCCCCGACTCTTGAAGTGGCTTTACAACATTTCAATAAGGGGACTTTAACAAAAGTAACCGCACAGCAAGTCTGTCAGGGACATGATTGCCATTAAAATGATAGCTATCTCTCCCCGTTGATAAAGCATATTAAAAAAAGATGACTGATTATTTGGTCATCTTTTTTGATGTACATGGACAAATCTAATATCGACGCTTTACAAGCATAGATATGTCTGAGTAAAATTTTGCTCTGAACAACACGACGATTCCAGCGATCATCATGAAAAAACAGAGAACCTGGCCCATAGAAAAGTTCTTAAAAACAAAGCCAAGCTGAATGTCAGGTTCACGGAAATACTCAATAAAAAAGCGCACAAAACCATAGCCAAAGAGATATATCCCGGAAAGAAATCCAGGGAACAGCGATCTTTTTCGGAGTGACCAGAGAAGTACAAAAAGCACAATCCCTTCGAAAAAAGCTTCATAGAGTTGTGATGGATGGCGGAGCGCATGCGTGGGGGCAAGCGGAAAATACATGCCGATAGCTGCGTCCGTCACCCTGCCGTAAAGCTCACCGTTGATAAAGTTTCCCATACGGCCAAAAGTATAGCCAAGAGGGATTGACGGAATAAAGAGGTCAAAAAATTGCAAAAAGTTTATTTTTTTTGCCCGAGTAAACAGCCACATGGCAAGCATAACACCAATAACACCGCCATGATAGGACATTCCTGTGATACCTGTAAAACAATACCCTTCAGATGTTGCCACCCAAGGGAAGATTGTTCCGAAAGGATCGGCAAGGAAGCTGCTCAGACCGTAAAACAAAATATAGCCCGCCTTGCCGCCAAGCACGACACCAACCATAACCCAAGTGAGAGCATCACCTATAAATGAATGACTGAAAGGTAGTTTTTCAGAAAAGAGACGGTATTGGGTTAATAGATAGACAACACCAAAAGCAACAATGTACATCATGCCATACCAACGAAGGGTAAAACTTCCAACGGAAAAGATAGCGGGATTCATATGCGATGGCAGATGCTGCCACCAGGTAAGAGAATTAATCATAACAACGTGCTTTTGGTTATAGGTTCATCAGTTAGCTATTCTTAAACTATAGTTCACATAAACGTAAGCATATTATGTTTGATTTTCTTTTGAAAGGAGTTGAACACTGTCAGGTCAAGCCAATGCCGACGACAGTGAAACATACGGGATCAGCCCACTGATGCCATAATTACTTCCAAAGGTCAACAGCTCAGAGAGGTTTTGTGTAGTCTGTAAAACAGAGCAAGGTTCACAAAAAAGGGAAAATCAAATGGAAGAAAAAAGAAAACTGGATAAATCAGGTATTGGAGAGTTGGTAAGCAAGGTTCCGCAGGTTGCAATCATGTTTTGGGTTATCAAAATCCTTGCAACGACACTTGGAGAAACTGGTGGTGACGCAGTTACTATGACTCTGAAGCTTGGTTATGCAGTTGGAAGCGTGATCTTTTTAGGGTTATTTTTTGTCGCACTCGGATTTCAGGTTGCTGCAAAAAAGTACCATCCAGCAAGTTACTGGGCGGTCGTGGTTGCCACAACAACTGTCGGAACGACGATGTCAGACTATCTCGATCGCACGCTTGGGCTCGGGTACATAAAGTCTTCGATAGTCCTCTTTTGTGGTGTCCTCCTTATGTTATTCATTTGGCGCAGAGTTACCGGCAAAATTGAGTTTGAGAACATATGCACCAGAAAAGAAGAAATATTCTACTGGGGTACTATTCTCATCTCAAACACGCTCGGTACGGCACTCGGCGATTTCGTTGCCACTGATACTGGACTGGGATTTGAACTGGGTGCGCTACTGTTTAGCGCTCTGATCCTGATTGTAGTGATTGGATACTACTATACTAATATCTCCGATAATATTCTATTCTGGGCATCATATGTGCTTACTCGCCCCCTTGGAGCCACACTTGGCGACATACTTACCAAACCATATGCACAAGGTGGTCTGGAATTGAGCAGAATCTCGTCTTCACTGGTAATACTCTTTATGATGTGTGTTATAATTATTCTGGTACACGGCGTTGAAAAGAGGAAAAAAGGACTTACCCCGGGAACAGTATCACTTGGAATTGGAAATTTTTTAAAATAAATCATAAGAAATAATAACACAAACAAGCCCCATCAAAACAAGCCCACCAATAAACAGACCGTCTGCTATTCGTTCCGCCAATAGTAACCGGTTAACATTACGCGTTCGAAGTGAGAAATAAGCAAGTATGCATGAAGACAGAAATAATAATGCATCCAAAGATAGGAGTTGATCAGCCAATGTCTGGAGCTTGCGAATGGCAACCACAATACGAATTATTCCAATGACTGTCAGACAGACACCAACCATGGAGGCTGATACTGACAAGATATGAATTGAAACATCCTCCTCAAGTTTCAGATCAACCCTCTTCTCCGGTGTTTTCACATTAGTTCGTGTCATGTAATGATTCCGATTTCTGAAATTCATTGAGAAATCAACTCAGCCACACAATATTATCAAAAGGACGAAAAGGGCAAACCAGATTGTAATTCGACTTATGCTTATTGACGTTCAGATTAGCTTTTTCTTTCGGTTTTGATCATTTGGCTAAGCCCCTGCCCAAAGCAACAAAAATAGCTGGCGTAGCTTATCATTGCTGGTTCTGCGCCTCGAAAGTATCATATTTTCACCTAACGACACGGCTGTTTTGGTATAACTTTTAGAGATAATATTGGATTTCTGAAAATGCGATTTATTTGCGGTATTGTAACAGTTTCGGAACAGCTCCTTAACAAAATAAAAGCTATTGTTAAATGTAAATTAAAAAGCATCTAGGAATCTTTATCGGAGTACACGCTACAATAATCACATTAATTTGTTAATCAATTATGATAATGAACATGAAACTTTTCAAGAAAATCTGTTTAAGTGCAGTTATGTTTGGCTTCATGGCTTCAGGTACGGCCAATGCTGCACAAAAATTAGTGCTCGATGGTTCAACGACGGTAGGTCCAATAGCTAAAGCATTTGCCGAGCATTTCACCAAGACCACAGGCGTAGAGGTCACAGTAAGCGAGTCAGGTTCAGGTAATGGTGCAAAAAGCCTGATCAACAAAACCTGTGACATCGCTGATATGTCAAGAGCAATGAAAGAGAGTGAAATAGCTGCTGCAAAAACCAATGGTGTGAATCCTGTGGCACATATCGTAGCACTTGACGGTCTTTCTATTGTTGTCCATCCAAGCAACCGCGTCAAAGGGCTTTCAAAAGATCAGATCCGCGAAATTTTCACTGGCAAGTTCACCAACTGGAAAGAAGTCGGCGGACCAAATGCAGCTATCATTGTAATCCAGCGTGAATCCAACAGTGGCACCCAGGACACTTTCAAAGAGTTGGTTATGGGAGAAGCAAAGATTTTCGACAAAGCAGAAACCCAGTCAAGCAATGGCGCAATCAAGAACCGTGTAGCCACGACACCTGCCGCCATCAGCTTTGTAGGTCTAGGCTTCGTTGACCATTCAGTCAAGGCTATTACTGTCGACGGCATCAAGTCGACTGTAAAGACTGTCAAGGATGGCACTTACCCTATCCACCGCCCTCTTTTCATGTACACTAACGGTGAAGCAACCGGTAATATCAAGAAGTTCATTGACATGGCAAAAACACCTGAAGGCAAACACATCATCAGTGAAATAGGCTTTGTCAACAAATATTAATCGTTAACGAAACTCATTCTCTAAAACAAATAGGGATAGGGATGGTCAGCTCTCCTGACCATCCCCGTCTCTTGCCTTCATGTTTTCCTGGTTCCGCACCGGACACTCCAATGAGAACATAGTCTGCTGCCACCAGCGACTCGACCCTTCATCCAGTTCCCGAAATTTCCTTTAAGCTACGTCCAAACGAACATCCTGTAATCATTTGTGATTTGCGAAGAAACAGCCCTCCAGATTGAGTTAAGGTTCACTATATTATCACACCCTGCATGGAACATGCAAAAAGAGTTCTCATTTTAACAAAAATGAGATACTGTGTTGACTTGCGAGAGTACTTATCGAGATGGAGTCTTTCGATGCAGCGGAAATAAATCTTTGAATCAAAATCCATGCAACTCATCGGTTTATTCAGCCTCGGCTTGGTTGCCGGCCTCCTATCAGGAATGTTCGGTGTTGGGGGAGGTCTGGTAATTGTTCCAGCGTTGGTGCTCTTTTTCGGTATGACGCAACAGAGCGCCGGAGGCACCTCACTTGTTGCCCTGCTTCTCCCTGTTGGCCTGCTTGGCGTTATAGAGTATTATCGTTCAGGGATAATTTCGATGGAAAAAATTTCGATTGGACTTATTATCGCCGCAGGACTTTTTGCAGGAGCATATTTCGGAGCGATAATTGCAACGCATCTTTCAAATGACGTACTCAGGAAAGCCTTTTCAGTTTTCATGGGAATTGTTGCTATTTATTTGTGGTTCAAGTAAATAGTGCCATTACAGAAAATACGCTCGGTTCACGGAAAAACTCAATAAAAAAGCACACAAAACCAACAATAACCCATGAAAGAGCATCACCGATACGTCAATGGCTGAAAGGTAGTTGTTCAGAACAGAGATGGTATGGGGTTAACAAATATTGATTGTTATAGAACTCCTTCTCTTACATAAAACAACGTAAAGAAGCCTCCTTTGATAGACGACTTCCTTACGTTCAAGTACGGTTACTTACCCTAAACCTTAATGTTCATTCCTGGGACCGCAAGGACTTTTTCAGGCAGTTTTCTCAACATTCATCAGAAACGCACGAGCAGGAAAATCCTTGTCCACTGCTATAGGGTTCTTTTCAAGCTCATGCATGATCGCTTCAGCTTTATCATCATCAAGAATAGCAAAACACAGTGATGAATAGGAGCCAACCATCGAATCGGTTGGCCACCACGCCTGTCCCTGTAATCCTGTTTTTTCGCAGTTGCACCCCCGGATATCCATACTGCTGATCATTGACACCTGATGCTCCTGAAAGAGACGCTTTACTAACGGGCGGGTCTCTTCATGCCCCATAATGGCCAGAAATTTCATGATTTTTTTGTTACGGATGGTTTATCAGATTTTTTTTCAGCCATATAATAAACAATCGGCACAACCACAAGCGTTAAAATGGTTGAAAGAATGCCGCCCCATATCAGCGATATGGCAAGACCCTGAAAAATCGGATCAAAGAGCATGACAATTGAGCCGATAACAACTGCTCCTGACGTCAGAATAATCGGCCGTGTTCGAACTGCGGCGGATTCAATGACTGCCTGCTTAAGTTCAACTCCTTCCGCTCGGCGGATCTGGATGAAATCAATCAGCAATACCGAATTCCTTACCATGATGCCCGCAAGAGCAATCATACCGATCATGCTTGTAGCGGTAAAGAAGGCTCCGTGCAGCAGGTGGCCTGGTATAATACCTACAAGGCTCAACGGAATGGCAATCATCATGATCAGCGGTGTCTTGAAGGACTGGAACCAGCCGATAATCAACAGATAAATAATGACAAGTACCACAGCAAACGCTGTCCCGAGATCGCGGAATACCTCAAAAGTAATCTGCCACTCCCCGTCCCACTTCATCGAAGGCTTGTCTTCTGTTGACGGGGATGCCGTATAAAGAGGATTAATGGAATATCCGGCAGGCAGCTTGATCTTCTGGATTTTTTTATCCATGTCGAGCATAGCGTATACCGGACTTTCCGTTGCACCGGCAACATCCGCAGTCACATAAACCACCCTGCGAAGATCTTTGTGGTAAATGCTTTTATCCTGAATTTTTTCCTCAACCTTCACCAACTCTGAAAGAGGGATCATTTCACCAGCACGCAACCTTGTTGTCAGTGTCCCCATACCCTGTGACTGCACAAAAATACCGGAAAGATCATGCAGCGATGTTCTGTCGGACTGTGGCAACCGAACCTGAATCGTTACAGGATCAAGATCATTTGCCGTATGAATCAGCCCGACATCCATGCCGGCAAGCGACATACGCAGCGTCTGGGCTATCTGCTCGGCACTGACTCCACGGAACGCAGCCCGCTCTTTGTTGACCACCAGATTAAAAACCTTCTGATCAGCTTCCACCAGCCAGTCAACATCGACCACGCCTGGAGTCTCTTTAAAAACCTTTTTAACCTGGTTTGCAAGAGCAATCTGTTCAGTGTGTGACGGCCCGTAAATTTCAGCAACAAGCGTTGACATAACAGGGGGCCCTGGCGGAATCTCGACAATCTTTGCATTGCCATGATAACGCTGTGCGATTTGCTGAACACCAGGCCTGACCCGTTTGGCTATATCATGGCTCTGTGCCTTACGTTCGCCTTTATGAACAAGATTAACCTGGATATCTGCCATGTTCGCCTTCTGGCGGAGATAGTAGTGGCGCACAAGACCATTGAAATTAATAGGAGCATTGGTACCAACATAGTACTGATAGCTGCTGACCTCCGGAATTGTTTTCAGATAGACGGCAACCTCCTTGGCTACCCTGGCTGTCTGCTCAAGTGAGGTACCTTCGGGCATATCAAGAATGACCTGAAACTCGTTCTTGTTGTCAAACGGCAGCATCTTCATCTGAACGGCCTTCAGCGGCACCAGCGCAATAGCGCCAAGGAGCATTAACCCTACCACACCGAAAGCAAGCCACCTTTTAACCGGGCTTTCAATAAACGGAGAGAGTATCGTGTTGAATACCTTGTAATACCCTGTTTTGGTAACATCATACTCTTCGTGATGGCCGCTCTCTGTTTTCAAAAGACGGAACGAAAGCCAGGGGGTTGCAATCAGAGCAACAAGAAGAGAGAATATCATGGCAAGCGAAGCACCAATCGGCATAGGACTCATATAAGGGCCCATCAGACCGGAAACAAAAACCATCGGGAGCACTGCGGCAATAACCGTAAACGTGGCCAGAATGGTCGGATTACCCACCTCATTGATCGCTGTAATGGCAGCCTGCAGTTTTGGCTGTCGCTTCATGGCGAAGTGACGGTGAATGTTTTCGGCAATGATAATCGAATCGTCAACAACAATACCAGTAACAAATATCAGCGCAAACAGCGTCACCCTGTTGAGTGAATAATCCAGCAGGTAATAGATCAGCAGGGTAAGCGCAAAGGTTATCGGCACCGAAGCCAATACTACCAGTGATCCTCTCCATCCAAGGAAAAATCCTACAACAATAGTGACGGCCACAACGGCCATGAGCAGATGTTCCAAAAGAGTAAAAACCTTCTCAGATGCAGTCGCGCCGTAGTTCCTGGTCTCGGTTACTGTAATATCCTTTGGAATAACGGTCTGGCGAAGCCCGGCTACCCTTTCCATAACCTTGTCAGCAAGTACTGAGGCATCGCCTCCTTTACGCTTGGCTACCGTCACCGTTACCGCGGGGTACTCTCCAGAAGCTGAACCTTTTGGAGCAGCAGCAGCCCAACCGAAAAAGTTGTAGTTATTGACCTCTTCAGGTCCGTCAACCACACTGGCGACATCACGGAGATAAACTGGGGACGCACCATAGATACCAACAACAATATTGCCGACATCGCTGGCACTCTCGAGAAACTTTCCTGTACGGACAACTATCTCCTGGTTCATCTGCTTGAAATCACCAGAGGTCATTTGGCTGTTGGCCATCTGCACCTGTCGAGTTATCTGAAATGGACTTACGTTGTACTTCAGGAGTTTTTGTTTGTCAAGAACAATTTTTATCTGACGTTTCAGCCCTCCCTTTATCTCAACATCACCGATATTTTTTATTTTTTTCAGTTCATCGGCAACCTCTACGGCTGTTTTTCTTATCTGGTATGGATCTTTGCTCTTGCTCCAGAACGTCAGGTTAAGCACCGGAACATCGTCAATGGAGACCTTTTTCATCAACGGGAACTGGGCACCCTGAGGCATCTTGTCCATGTTTTTCATGAGGGTCGACCAGAGCTTGACCATGCTTTTTTCAGCATCCTCTCCTACTTTATAGCGGACAGTTACCAAAGCTACATCAGGCATGGAGGTGGAATAGACATAATCCACTCCAGGAATTTCGGTCAATGTCTTTTCAACAGGCTTGGCGACACGCGCTTCAATTTCGGCCGGTGCAGCACCGGGAAACGGGATAAATAGATCAACCATGGGCACGACAATCTGCGGCTCTTCTTCCCTTGGCGTCATAAATGTCGCCATAATTCCCACAAGCAGAGCTGCCACCATCAAGAGCGGCGTAATCTTCGAATTGATAAACTGTTTTGCAAGTTTACCGGCAATACCTTCATTCATTTGCTCTGAACCTCCTCAGTCACACGCGGACTCTTTTTTACGGTTACGCCTTCATTAAGTGCGGGATCATAGGTTCCCACAACAAACTCTCCTTTATCCAACCCCCCGACAACAACAACATCACCATTCATCGATCGACCTGTCCTTATCCATCGCAGCGACAGGCGGTCATCAGCTCCTACCACAAAAATGCCGGTAAGCTCGCCTTGACGCACAATTGCCGACTTCGGCACCAGCATAACCTCTCCTTCCTCATCTGCACCTTCGGCAGTACGAACCGGAACAATATCTGCAACAGCTGCAGATTGCACCTGCGTCACACTCTGTACGGGGCTCAACTCCTCTTTGCTGCACCCCATAAAAAGCAAGGGTAGTAAAGCCGGGAGAAGCAGAAGTCTTTTTCTTCTAACAATACTCATTGCGATGTTTCACTTCAGTTAATAAATTCCCTCAGTTTCCACGGTAGTATGCAAGCTCACTTTTTGCCACACAGTAATCATATTTCGCCTGGTTCAACCTCATTTTCGCATAGGTATAGGCCTGCTCCCTCATCAATAGCTCAAAGGTCATGGCCATGCCGGTCTTGTACTGTGCCCCGATATAATCAAGACTGACTTTACTCTCTTCGATTGATTTCCGGGCAACGGCGATTCGGGCTTTAGCAGTTCTCATTGAACGTGATGCTTTATCCACTTCGGCAATGCTGTTGCTCTTTGCGTTTTCATAGTTATACATAGCCTCTCGCTCCTGGGCTTTAGCCTCCTGGATACGACCAGCTGAAGACATGCCATCGAAAATATTCCACTGCACATTCACACCAAGCCCCCAACTTGAGCCTCCGCTGAAAATATTGTCGCTATGCAGGTTAGTCTGTAGAAATGCGTTCACTCGGGGAAGCCTTGAAGCCCGAGCCATATCTGCCTGATAACCGGCTATCTGCCTGCTTGTTTCGAGTGCCTTGAGATCAGCCCTGTTTTCAGAAACGGTTTTGTTTTCGCCACCCGGGACAACACCGTCAACAGCAAGATCTCCAGTAGGAATAATAGTTACCCCGGAATCGAGATGCAGCATCACTTTGAGGGCATCGGTAGCATCTTTTACCGCATCATGCAGCATTAGCTTCTGTTCCTGCAGCTCTGAAAGCCTTACCTCTGTAGACAGCTTGTCGGATTTGGTCATCAAGCCGGCATTAAACGCTTTTGCTGCCTCATTACTGTGCACCTGCATGGTTTTTATCGACTGCTCAACAGCCTCAATATTTTTTCGGGCTAGAATAAGTCCGTAGTATACTTTGCTGACCTGAAAACCGATGGTCTCCTCGGTCCTGACAGCCATATGCTCTTCTGCTTTTTTTGCAGTAACGGCGATGGTCCTGCCTATTGCGGCATCGGCATTGTAAACCGGTTGCATGACCTGAACGGAAGTATTAAAATCGTTGATGACATTGGGATTGTTCAGCTTGTCCGGCATAAAATCAATAGACTGAATACTGCTCTGCTGCAGCTTGAACACAAGCGCAGCTCCTGGATCGTTGGTTACCATAAGAGTCTCAGACAACGTTACTTTCGGCAACGATATCTGACGGGTCTGAACCACCCTTGCCTCAGCTTGATCTATCCTGCTGTGGGCCGCTTTAATGGAAGAGTTGTTCTGGCGAGCCATTGTAATGGCGTCGGACAGGGAGAGTTTGATGGTTGTTTCACCGGCTTTAGCCTGAAGCGGCATCGCAAGTACTCCGGCGACAACAAAAACGATCAACGCTTTATATACCTTCATGGTCTTCTACTGTTTTGAAATGAGTTTTAAAATCTTTTCGACACTTTTCGAGTCATCATGACTCACGCACTGCTTGAGGTTACGCTGAAGCACAAGCGAAAAAGTATTGTCAAGTGCCGCTTTTGCCGCCTGGAACTGTGTGATAATCTGAGAACACTCTTCCTCCCTTTCAATCATCCGGGTCAATCCCTCAACCTGACCTGCCACCCTTTTCAGCCGAAGAATCACATCCTTCATTGAATCACCGCTTGTCACCATCATCGTATTGATATTTTATAAACCGGAATTACCTATACCCTGTATTGGTATATTAAACAAAAAAACATATAATATGAAATGGATTTTTATTCGACATAAAACTGACGATGGCAGCATTGAAATTCCGGTCATTCAATTTATGTACAATAATTCGGAATGTTATTCGTCAATAACTCCTTAGCCTGAAAAACAACTATCATTCACAATGAATAATACGCAGGAAGTCAGTCCGAATAAGGCACTTGTAATGATTCAAAAAGGGGCATTGCTTGTTGATGTCCGTGAACCTAAAGAAGTGGCAAAAAAATCATTTGATGTTCCCGATGTCTTGCTGATTCCTATACGCGAGTTACAAACACGATTCCAGGAAATACCCGTTGACCGTAAAATCATTATCGCATGTCATATTGGAAATCGAGGCTCAATGGCTACACAGTTTCTGATGAATCAAGGATACAAAAAGGCTTTTAACATGCAGCAAGGAATTGTCCGTTGGGAAAAGGAAGGGCTTCCTGTCAAAAATAAGCCAAAACAAAGCACCGGATCATGGTTGATGCGACTTTTCAGCGGAAAATCATAGAAAGTGCCGTGAAAACTGTCGCTCGGACAGGTGCCTGTAATGAGCAAACCCCGGGAGAGGAATATTTATTAACCTACAACGATATAATCCTTATCCTTTGTAGAATCCTCTATGACCGGCAGACCGAAAAACATTTCTACACCACCAATGTATTTTGGCGCAATCTGTGTATCCTTGAACTGATCCCTAATCTGCATCATTAATTCAGGATGGACAGTAACTGTCGCAGGTTTTTTGATGGTACGGAAACCATACAGAATAGTAGCGAAAAGCTTTTCACGAAAATACACACTATCCATTGCTCTCCACCCGTTTATGGTATTATTCCTGACTTCTGCCACTTTTTGCAAACAGTCGGAATCAAAAAATTAACTCATTATTTTTCTTGTAGTTAAGTTTTTTGAATTCGGCAGTTTCCGCACTAATGCTATCTTTTCCCCATGCGTGGGGACTTGACAATCAGAAAGGTTAGAACGGCCTCTGGAGCAACCGCTGTTCAGGTGGTTAGAAATGAAGGGAAAAAGCGTCCCTTCATCAAGCATATTGGCAGTGCTCATACCGAGCAGGAATGCGAACTGTTGATGGCTGAGGCTAAAAACTACGCCGAAGCCCATTGCCGGCAACCAAGCCTGTTTGCCGAAACACATCCATCTCCGGGGCCATCGCTCCTGCAAAAGGCTCTTCCTCACACCAAGCTTGTCGGTGTCACCCATCAGTTTGCCCGCAAGACGCTCTTTGCCTGCGCTCGAAAATGTGCCATGGGCACACTACCAGAGATCTATCTGGATCTGGCGCTTATGCGTATCATTGAGCCCGCCTCGAAGCTTCGTACACTGGAGCTTCTGCAATGGTATTTCAATGTCTCTTATGCTGAGCGAACACTCTATCGCATGTTACCCAAGCTTCTCGGGCATCAGGAAGAGATTGAGGAAGCAGCCATCAAGACCGCCCGCGATTACCTGAAAGAAACATTCTGTCTGGTGCTGTATGATGTCACCACACTGTATTTCGAATCCTTCAAGGAATACGACTTCCAGAAACCAGGTTTCTCCAAGGACAACAAACCGCAGCAGCCGCAAATCGTCATTGGCCTGATCACCACCAGATCAGGATTTCCGGTGATGCACGAGGTGTTTGAAGGCAACACCTTCGAAGGGAAAACGATGTTGGCTGTCGTGCACCGGTTTCAGGAGCGGGTCGGAGAAACCAAGCCGGTTATTGTGGCTGACGCCGGTATGCTCTCGAAAGCCAACATGCAGGAACTTGAGGCGGAAGGGTATCGCTACATCGTAGGGGCTCGACTGGCAAGCACCTCAAGTAGCTTTATCAATCGGATCCACACAGAACTGCCTCGCATTGACAATGCGTTACGGCGTTTCAGCTACGCCCACGCTGTCCAGAACGCCACAATGATCTGCGAGTTCTCTGAAGCCCGCTACAAGAAAGACAAACGTGAGTTGGAAAAGCAGGTGAAACGAGCTCTTGCCCTGCTTGAACGCAATGAGCCAGGAAGACGGGCAAAATTTGTCAAGAAGTCAGGAGAGGTAGCCAAGTCGTTCATCTTCGATACAGACCTTCAGGAAAAAGCAGAGAAGCTCTTGGGCATCAAAGGCTATGTCACCAATATCCCTCAGACAGAGCTATCCAGTTCTGACGTCGTCGCTTACTACCGAGATCTCTGGCATGTAGAGCAGTCGTTTCGGATGAGCAAGTCAGACCTGCGAGCCAGACCAATCTTCCATCGTAGGCAAGAAGCTATCCGGGCCCATGTGCTTATCTGCTTCATGGCCTTGATGATGGGCAAGTATCTTGAGATAAAAACGGGTAAGTCGATACGCCAAGTACGGAAAGAACTTTGGCAGGTCCACGAAGCCCATATCCGTGACGAGCAAACCGGCGAACTGCATGTTTTGCAGATGGATACAGGCGATTTTTTGAGCAGCGCTCTCATGGATCTTTTGAATACCGAGTTTACGCACTAATGGCAGAACTCAGGAGTAAAAGACTGCAATAACAATTTTTCAGTTGCCTGTACTATTTACTGTATGCAATGACTGTCAAGTCATCTGATTATAAAAAGACCTTGCAAGCAGTTGAAACGATTGTATCAATCAGTCCATTGATGAACCCATCCAGAGCAGCTTTTCCAAGTCCTTCCTGTTTGAGTGCAATAAGTTCAGCTAAATCTTTTTTCCCTTTAACCAGCCACTTAAAATCGTTTTTTGAAATTTCCCTTTTAGCAAGCTGGATAGTCCAATGCTCAAGGTCAGTTTTCGATTTATCGATAAAAGCATTCCCATCTAGGATAGCTTGCTTTTTATAGGCATTCCAGCTGCTTTCCGCGAATCCAAGAATGCTGGACTCTAAAGCGGTTAAGAAATCATCAAAAGTTGCCATAGTTTTCTCTTTTATTTTTTCTGTGACCCCTCCGATTTCCGTTTTCCACTTTCAAGTTCAATCACCTGATCAAATCCATCCGATACAAGGCTTTTAGCTTCTCGAATAAACGCTTTTCTCAGAGTAGACTTTTCTTTCCATCGTTGCAGAAAACCACCTAATGAATTACGCAACGGGTCTTTAATAATAATCCATTGTTGTGTCGTCTCTGTATTCTGCGGGAGTCCTTTCGAATATTCGTAGGCTTTCTCTACGTTGAGTTTTAAGGCATCAACCGATTTTCTTTGAGTTGAAAACGGCACAGTTGCTTTGTCCATAAGAGCAAGAGCATCAACTTTCAACGAAGTAGCCTGCTCATATGCCTTTTGGTTAAAGGGAGAGATTGTAGTGCAACTTGCTAAAAAAACAAGGGAAGTCACCCATATAACCACCCTGTGCAATAAACTGATTCTTCTGTTCATGCTCATTTTGTTTTTAGCCACTCATGACGTTTAAAATTAATCAGAAGAATGCTATAGTTTCAAAAACTTGCGCAGTTTTGGTTTGATTACCAAGTTGAACACCGCTGTCCGTTCCACCCAGCTCAGACC
>Ga0194037_1001652_pt1 | contig 15798 bp, 27 predicted proteins | sample JunL306m_MetaG_FD_148653 | JGI IMG/M metagenome (GOLD analysis project Ga0194037, IMG submission 148653) | Anoxic zone freshwater microbial communities from boreal shield lake in IISD Experimental Lakes Area, Ontario, Canada - Jun2016-L304-6m | ecosystem: Environmental > Aquatic > Freshwater >...
GTTATAAATGATTTTGTAAGGAAATATTATGTTACAACCTAAAAAGACAAAGTTCAGGAGACAGCAAAAGGGGCGCATGAAAGGAAATGCCCAAAGAGGTAATCAATTAGCATTCGGTTCTTTTGGAATTAAATCATTGGAATCGAAATGGTTAACTGGTCGTCAAATTGAAGCCGCCCGTATTGCTGTAACCCGTTATATGCAAAGACAAGGTCAAATCTGGATTAGAGTATTCCCAGATAAACCTATCACTAAAAAACCTGCTGAAGTACGTATGGGTAAAGGTAAAGGTGCTCCCGAAGGTTTCGTGGCTCCGATTACTCCAGGACGTATGCTATTTGAAGTGGAGGGTGTATCCTTTGAAATCGCTAAAGAAGCATTGCGTTTAGCTGCTCAAAAATTACCCGTGGTTACTAAATTTGTAGTAAGACGCGATTATGATATAACCTCTCAAACTCTGTAAGGAATATGAAAACAAGAGAAATCAAAGAATTAAATAACAAGGAGATTCTTGAACGTATGGATGTTGAAAAAGAACACCTGGTTCGTTTGAAATTGAATCACGCCATTTCTCCGCTTGACAATCCGTTGCAAATCAAAGAGGTTCGTAGAACTGTTGCACGTCTAGCTACTGAGTTACATCAGAGAGAAATTAATCAATAAAATCAAATCCTGATGGAAACAAGAAATTTAAGAAAAGAAAGAATGGGCGTTGTTTTCAGCAACAAAATGGATAAAACCATTACTGTAGCTGTAAAATGGAAAGAAAAACACCCTATTTATGGTAAATTCGTTAACAAAACGAAGAAATATCATGCTCATGACGAGAAAAACGATTGCAACATTGGTGACACTGTACGCATTATGGAAACTCGCCCGCTGAGTAAATTAAAAAGATGGAGATTAACTGAAATTATTGAAAGAGTTAAGTAATTATGATACAACAAGAATCCAGACTCATAGTAGCCGATAACAGTGGAGCAAAAACTTGCCTGTGTATACGTGTATTAGGAGGAACCAGCAAACGTTACGCTACCCTTGGCGATATTATCGTTGTTGCAGTGAAGAGTGTTATCCCTTCAGGCGACATTAAAAAAGGTATCGTTTCTAAAGCGGTAATCGTTCGTACAAAAAAAGAAGTTCGTCGTGCTGATGGCTCTTACATTCGTTTCGATGATAATGCATGTGTTTTATTAAACACAGCCGGCGAAATCCGTGGAAGCCGTATATTCGGCCCAGTAGCTCGTGAATTGCGTGCTACCAATATGAAAATCATATCACTTGCACCGGAAGTGCTTTAATCTTCGAAAAACAATATAGAGATGAGCAAATTACATATAAAAAAAGGAGATATCGTTTACGTAAATACCGGAGTTGACAAAGGCAAAACTGGTCGCGTGCTTGAAGTTCTTGTGAAAGACAATCGCGCAGTCGTAGAAGGTGTTAATTTGGTCTCAAAGAGCACCAAGCCTAATGCATCAAGTCCTCAAGGAGGTATAATCAAGAAAGAAGCTACTATTCATATTTCAAATTTAAACCCAGTTGAAAACGGGAAACCCGTTCGTGTTGGTCGCAAATTAAATGCTGAAGGAAAATTAGTGCGTATTTCTAAAAAATCAGGAGAACTAATCTAAGATGAATACTGCAAGTTTAAAACAAGATTATAGAGAACGTATCGTTCCTATTTTGTCGAAAGAGTTTGGCTATAGCTCAGTAATGCAAGCGCCAAAACTAGAGAAAATTGTTCTTAACCAAGGACTTGGAATAGCTGTTGCCGATAAAAAAATTATCGAAATCGCTATCAACGAAATGACAACTATTACAGGTCAAAAAGCCGTTGCTACCATTTCAAAAAATGATATTTCTAACTTCAAATTGCGTAAAAAAATGCCTATCGGTGTTCGTGTTACGTTACGTGGAGATAAGATGTATGAGTTTTTGGAGCGTTTAGTTCGTGTTGCTTTACCTCGTATGCGTGACTTCAAGGGTATTGGTAACAAGTTTGATGGTAACGGTAACTATACTTTAGGTATCACTGAACAAATTATTTTCCCTGAAATCAATATCGATGGTCTTACTCGTTTATTGGGTATGAACATTACTTTTGTAACAACAGCTGCTACCGATGAAGAAGGCTATGCTTTGTTGAAAGAATTTGGTTTACCATTCAAAAAAAATTAATTTAGAAATACAATGGCAAAAGAATCAATGAAAGCCCGCGAGGTGAAAAGAGCCAAACTGGTTGCTAAATTCGCAGAAAAACGCGCAAAATATATCGCTGAAGGAAATTACGATGCACTTCAATCGATTCCAAAAAACGCTTCTCCTGTACGTTTGCACAACCGTTGCAAAATCACTGGTCGTCCAAAAGGATATATTCGTCAGTTCGGTATTTCACGTATTCAATTTCGTGAAATGGCATCGAACGGCTTAATACCAGGCGTTAGAAAAGCTAGCTGGTAAACAGCAATTACCATTTATCGATTTACCATTTAGTATTTTGATGGTAAGATGAAATGGTAAATTATTAAATAGTAAATTATTAAATATTGTCCCGAAAGTCGGGATCAATTTAAAAACAACAATATGACAGATCCAATTGCAGATTATCTTACTCGATTGCGGAACGCTATTAAAGCAAACCACCGTGTAGTGGAAGTTCCAGCTTCGAATTTGAAAAAAGAAATGACCCGGATATTGCATGAAAAAGGCTATATCCTTAACTACAAATTTGTAGAAGACGGTCCACAAGGCACTATTAAAATTGCCTTGAAGTACGATCAAGTTAACAAAGTTAGCTCGATTAAAAAGATGATTAGAGTTTCTACTCCAGGTCTTCGTCAGTATGTAGGGCACAAAGATATGCCACGTGTATTGAACGGATTAGGAATAGCTATTCTTTCTACTTCTAAAGGAGTTATGACCAACAAAGAGGCATCCGACTTGAATGTGGGTGGTGAAGTATTGTGTTACATTTATTAATAGAAGGAGAAAAGAAAAATGTCAAGAATAGGAAAATTACCCATTAACGTACCTGTAGGAGTTACAGTTACTGTTCAAGATACTTTGGTTACCGTAAAAGGACCAAAAGGTGTACTGACTCAAGAAATTAATCCTGCCATCTCTGTAGCTGTAGAAGCAAGTGTAATCACAGTTTCTCGTCATGATGAAGAAAAACAAAGTCGTGCTTTTCACGGTTTGTATCGTTCTTTAATTCATAACATGATTGTAGGTGTTTCTGAAGGTTATAAGAAAACATTGGAATTGGTTGGTGTTGGATATCGTGTGTCTAACCAAGGACAAGTATTGGAATTTGCTTTAGGTTATACTCACAATATCTTTATGAGCCTACCTGATGTAATCAAAATTGAAACGAAAAGTGAACGTAACCAAAATCCAGTACTTATATTGGAAAGTTGTGACAAACAATTGATTGGTCAAATTTGCGCTAAGATTCGTTCATTCCGTAAACCAGAACCATACAAAGGAAAAGGTGTTAAATTCGCGGGTGAAGTACTTCGCCGCAAAGCAGGTAAATCTGCCGGTAAATAATTTACGTAAACTTGTGAAATTATGACAATTAATAGAAGAATAAGAATTAAAGCACATATCCGACACAAAGTGTCAGGAACTGCACAAAGACCCCGCTTGACTGTATTCAGAAGCAACACACAAATTTATGCTCAATTGATTGATGATGTAAATGGTGTAACTTTAGCTTCAGCATCTTCATTGGGTTTGAAAGATAAAGTAACAAAAACAGAGCAAGCAGCCAAAGTAGGCACTATGGTAGCTAAAGTTGCTCAGGAAGCCGGAATTACAACTGTGATTTTTGACCGTAATGGTTATTTATATCATGGTAGAGTTAAACAATTAGCTGATGCTGCTCGCGAAGGTGGTCTTAAATTTTAATCAAGTATGGCAACAAATATGAATAAAGTTAAATCGACCAACGATTTAGAATTGAAAGATAGATTGGTAGCAATTAATCGTGTTACCAAAGTTACCAAAGGTGGACGTACATTCAGTTTCTCTGCAATCGTTGTTGTTGGAAATGAAGATGGTATTGTAGGTTGGGGACTTGGAAAAGCTGGTGAGGTAACTGCTGCAATTGCAAAAGGAACTGAAGCTGCTAAGAAAAACTTGATTAAAGTTCCTGTTTTCAACGGAACTATACCTCACGCTCAACTTTCAAAGTTTGGTGGAGCGCAAGTGTTTATTAGCCCTGCATCTCATGGTACTGGTGTTAAAGCTGGTGGTGCGATGCGTGCGGTACTCGAAAGTGTTGGAATTACCGATGTATTGGCCAAATCTAAAGGCTCATCGAATCCTCACAACTTAGTAAAAGCTACAATCGTTGCTTTAGGTGAACTTCGTGATGCGCATACAGTAGCTCAAAACAGAGGTGTTTCTCTTGATACAGTGTTTAACGGATAAATCAAAAAATTATGGCAACAATAAAAATTAAACAAGTAAGAAGTAAAATCAAATGTCCTCAAGTTCAAAAATTGACCTTAGAAGCACTTGGTTTGAAAAAAATGAATGCCGTAGTTGAACACGAAGCAACTCCTCAAATTTTGGGAATGGTAGCAAGAGTTCATCACTTGGTTGAAGTTATCAAATAATATTATTCTTAGACTCTTTAAAAAATAAGATATGAATTTAAGTAATTTAACCCCTGCAGTAGGTTCTACTTTTACAAGAAAAAGAATTGGTCGTGGTACCGGTTCTGGTTTAGGCGGTACTTCTACAAAAGGTCACAAAGGACAAAAATCACGTTCAGGATATTCCAAGAAAATTGGTTTTGAAGGTGGTCAAATGCCAATTCAACGTCGTTTGCCAAAATTTGGTTTCAAAAACATCAATCGTGTTGAATACAAAGCTATCAATATCGAAACACTTGAAATTCTTGCTCAAAGCCATAGTCTTACTAAAATTGGATTAAAGGAATTGAGAGAAGGTGGTTTTCTTTCTAGAACAGCTTTGGCTAAAATTTTAGGTAATGGTGTTTTAACCGTTAAACTTGAAGTTGAAGCAAACGGGTTTTCTAAATCGGCTGAAGAAGCAATTCTTGCCGCAGGTGGAACCATTGTAAAACTATAAGAGGATGAAACTCATAGAAACAATCAAAAATATCTGGAAGATTGAAGATCTTCGCAATAGATTATTAACAACCATTTTGTTTGTGATGATTTATCGTTTTGGTTCTTATGTTGTTCTTCCAGGTATCAACCCAGGTTCATTAACTGCATTGAAATCGCAAACAAGCGGTGGCTTACTTGCATTGTTAGATATGTTCTCTGGAGGTGCATTTGCTCATGCTTCGGTATTTGCATTGGGTATCATGCCCTACATTTCAGCTTCAATCGTTATTCAATTGTTGACTATTGCCGTTCCGTATTTTCAAAAAATGCAACGTGAAGGTGAAAGTGGACGTCGGAAAATGAATCAATTTACACGTTACTTAACAGTTGGTATTTTGCTTTTGCAAGGTCCTTCTTATTTGGTAAATTTAAGTGTACAATTGGCACAAGCTGGTGCTGCAATGCCTAGTGGATTTTTATTCACAGTAACATCTACACTTATTTTATGTGGTGGAAGTATGTTTGTAATGTGGCTTGGTGAGCGTATTACTGATAAAGGAATTGGAAATGGTATATCTTTCATTATTTTGGTTGGTATTATTTCTCGATTCCCAGGAGCTTTAATCAAAGAATTTGCTTCACGTTTAGGCGATGCAGGTGGTGGTTTGGTTATGTTCTTAGGTGAGCTTATATTTTTATTGGTTGTTATTGCAGCTTCTATTATGTTGGTGCAAGGAACTCGCAAGATTCCTGTACAATATGCTAAACGTGTGGTTGGAAACAAACAATACGGTGGCGTTCGTCAATACATTCCATTAAAAATAAATGCTGCTGGTGTAATGCCTATCATTTTTGCGCAAGCAATCATGTTTATTCCTGTAACACTTGTTGGATTTTCTCATTCTGAATCTATGAGAGGATTTGTAGGAGCATTTATGGATAATTCGGGATTCTGGTATAATTTTGTTTTTGGATTGTTAATTGTGGTTTTTACGTATTTCTATACGGCTATCACTATCAATCCAACTCAAATGGCTGAGGAAATGAAACGAAATAATGGTTTTATTCCTGGAATCAAACCAGGTAAACGTACTGCCGAATACTTAGATTTAATTATGTCGCGTATAACTTTACCAGGTTCTATATTCTTAGCTGTTATTGCAATTATGCCAGCATTTGCGAAGATAATGGGAATTAATCAAGCATTCGCAGCATTCTTTGGAGGAACTTCCTTGCTTATTTTGGTAGGTGTTGTTCTTGATACTTTACAACAAATTGAAAGTCACTTGTTGATGCGCCATTATGATGGTTTGTTGAAATCAGGACGAATCAAAGGGCGTACAGGTGGTGCTGCTGCCTACTAAAGAAAAAGCTGAATGATTTTTTTAAAAACTGACGAAGAAATTGAACTGCTTCGTATTAGTAATCAAATTGTAGCTAAAACGTTAGCTGAAATGGCCAAAATAATTGCACCCGGTATTAGTACTGAACAATTAAATAAAGTGGCCGATGAATTTATGAGAGATAACGGAGCAATACCTGGATTTTTAGGGTATAGCGGATTTCCAAAATCTATTTGTACTTCAGTTAACGAACAAGTTGTGCATGGAATACCTTCCGACAAAGTGATTTTGGAGGATGGAGATATTATTTCAGTTGATTGCGGAGCTTATAAAAATGGATTTCATGGCGATTCAGCTTACACCTTTTGTGTAGGCGATGTAAAACCAGAGATAATTCATTTGTTGCGAACCACCAAAGAATCTTTGTACAGAGGTATAGAGCAAGCTCAGGAAGGACGCCGATTAGGAGATTTGGGACATGCCATTCAGTCTTATTGTGAAGAACGCGGTTATACTGTTGTTCGTGAAATGATTGGACATGGAGTAGGACGCAATTTACATGAAGCCCCCGAAGTTCCAAATTATGGTAGAAAAGGAAATGGTATGATGCTCAAATCGGGTATGACCATTGCAATTGAACCGATGATTAACTTAGGAGCACGTAATCTTGTGTTTGAAAAAGATGGTTGGACAACTAGAACTATTGATAGGAAAGTTTCCGCTCACTTTGAACATTCGATAGCAATACGAAGAGGCAAAGCCGATATTTTATCGAGCTTTGAATATATAGAACAAATTTTAGGCAACAAAGCAATATAATTTATGGCCAAACAAACAGCAATTGAACAAGATGGAAAGATAATCGAAGCATTATCTAATGCCATGTTTCGTGTAGAATTGGAAAACGGTCACGTTATTACGGCTCATATCTCTGGAAAGATGCGTATGCATTATATTAAAATTCTGACCGGAGATAAAGTGAAAGTTGAAATGTCTCCTTATGACTTGTCAAAAGGAAGAATCTCTTTTAGATACAAATAATATTAAATATTTTCCCCATGAAAGTAAGAGCATCTGTAAAGAAGCGCACCGACGATTGTAAGATTGTTCGTAGAAAAGGTCGCTTGTATGTTATCAACAAAAAAAATCCAAAGTTTAAACAACGTCAAGGATAATTATTTATTTTTGAAAAAAAAGAATTTATGGCTATAAGAATTGTCGGAGTAGATTTACCTCAAAACAAAAGAGGAGAAGTTGGGTTGACTTATATCTACGGAATAGGTCGCAATAGTGCAAAAAAGATTTTAGAAACTGCCGGTGTTGACATCAACATCAAAGTTAAAGATTGGACAGACGACCAAGCAGCTAAGATCCGCGAAATCATTGGAGCGGGATTCAAAGTGGAGGGTGACCTTCGCTCTGAGGTACAAACGAACATCAAACGTTTGATGGATATCGGTTGTTACCGTGGTGTTCGTCACCGTATCGGTCTTCCATTGAGAGGTCAAAGTACGAAAAATAACGCTCGTACACGTAAAGGTAAAAAGAAAACAGTTGCTAACAAGAAAAAGGCAACTAAATAAGGTTATTAACTGTTTGCGAATTTTAGAAAAAAGCAAAAAAATATTCAATTAATATGGCAAAGAAAACAGTTGCAGCCAAAAAAAGAATCGTTAAAGTAGATGGAGTAGGTCAATTGCACGTACACTCATCATTTAACAACATTATTGTTACACTTGCCAATGGCAGTGGTCAAGTAATTTCTTGGTCATCAGCAGGTAAGATGGGATTCCGTGGCTCAAAGAAAAATACTCCTTATGCTGCTCAAATGGCTGCACAGGATTGTTCGAAAGTGGCGATAGACTTAGGTCTAAAAAAAGTGAAAGCTTACGTTAAGGGTCCAGGTAATGGTCGTGAATCAGCAATCCGTACAATACACGGTGCTGGCATCGAAGTTACAGAGATTGTAGACGTTACACCGCTTCCTCACAATGGTTGTCGTCCTCCTAAACGTCGTAGAGTATAATTCGAAAATCGAGATTCTTCGAAAATCGAATGGGTGAAGTTAAGAAATAGATTGCATTTAAACCTCTCTGTAATCGCGGCTGTAATAAATTTCGACCTATTTGTGTTCGTGGAACACATACATTAATTTTAAATTAAAACAAAAAAATGGCAAGATATATTGGACCAAAGTCAAGAATAGCTCGTAAGTTTGGTGAAGCTATTTTCGGACCAGATAAGGTGTTGGCTAAAAAGAATTATCCACCTGGACAACACGGTCAAGGTCGTCGTAAGAAAACATCGGAATACGGTATTCAGTTACGCGAAAAACAAAAAGCAAAATACACTTATGGTGTATTGGAAAAACAATTCCGTAACATGTACGAAAAAGCACAACGTACCAAAGGTGTTACCGGTGAGGTTTTATTACAATTGTTGGAATCACGTTTGGACAACCTTGTATTTCGTTTAGGTTTTGCGCCTACTCGTTCAGGTGCTCGCCAATTGGTTAGTCACAAACATATTACAGTTGATGGTAAAGTGTTGAACATTGCTTCATGTCACGTTAAACCAGGACAAGTTATTGCAGTACGTGAAAAAAACAAATCTATGGAAGTTATCAATACTTCATTGGAAGGTTTTAATCACAGCAAATACCCTTGGATTGAATGGAATTCAGCTACTATGTCAGGTAAATACTTACATATTCCTGATCGTGAAGATATTCCAGAAAATATCAAAGAACAATTAATCGTTGAGTTATACTCTAAATAATAATTGAATCCATGGCTATATTAGCATTTCAAAAGCCCGAAAAGGTAATCATGTTGGAAGCTGACGCATTTCAAGGTAAATTTGAATTTCGTCCGTTAGAGCCCGGTTATGGTATTACTGTAGGTAATGCTTTACGCCGCATCCTCCTGTCTTCACTAGAAGGGTTCGCTATTACTTCCATCAAAATAGAAGGAATTGATCATGAGTATTCAACTATTCCGGGAGTAATTGATGATGTTACTAACATCATCTTGAATCTGAAACAAGTGCGTTTTAAACAAATTGTTGAAGATATAGAAAACGAAAAGGTGACAATTACTGTTTCTGGAGCAACTTCTTTTAAAGCTGGAGATATTGGAAAATATTTTACAGGTTTCGAAGTTCTTAACCCTAAATTAGTTATTTGTCAACTGGACTCATCTGCTAGTTTTCAAATTGACATCACTGTCAATAAAGGACGTGGATATGTACCTTCAGAAGAAAATAAACCAGTTAATGCCGAGATTGGTGTAATTCCAATTGATGCCATTTTCACTCCAATTCGTAATGTGAAGTATTCGATAGAAAACTATCGCGTAGAACAAGTAACGGATTATGAGAAACTTGTTTTGGAAATAAGTACTGATGGTTCTATACATCCGAAAGATGCTTTGAAAGAAGCAGCAAAAATTCTAATTCACCACTTCATGTTGTTTTCGGATGAAAAAATTTCATTGGAAGTTACCGAAGGTGAAACAGGAGATGAGTTTGACGAAGAAATATTGCACATGCGTCAATTGCTTAAAACTAAATTAACTGACCTCGAACTTTCTGTTCGTGCCCTTAATTGTTTGAAAGCTGCTGATGTTGATACTTTAGGTCAATTGGCTGGTTTCCACCGCCATGATTTATTGAAGTTCCGCAACTTTGGCAAAAAATCACTTACTGAATTAGAAGAAAAATTAGAAAGCTTGAATCTTTCCTTCGGAATGGACATAGCTAAATATAAATTAGATAAAGAATAGAGAGATGAGACATAATAAAAAATTCAACCACTTAGGTCGTCAAACGGCTCACAGAAAGGCGATGTTGGCCAATATGGCTTCTTCTCTTATTCAACATAAGAGAATTGCAACTACTTTGGCAAAAGCAAAAGCTTTACAAGTTTATGTAGAACCTTTGTTGACTAAAGCTAAAAATGATACTACACATTCACGTCGTACGGTATTTAGCTTATTGCAAAAGAAAGAAATCATTACTGAATTATTTGGTGGTGTTGCTGAAAAAATAGCCAACCGTCCAGGTGGATATACTCGTATTTTACGTACTGGTTTCCGTCAAGGTGATAACGCAGAAATGTGTATTATCGAATTGGTAGACTACAACGAAAATATGTTGAAAGAAAAAGCTGCTAAGAAAGCCGTAAGAACTCGTCGTTCTACTGCTGCCAAGAAAGAAGAAGCTGTTGTTGCTGCACCGGTTGCTGTTGAAGCACCTGTTGTTGCTGCTGAAGAAGCTACTCCAGTTGCAGAATAATTCAACAAACATTTATATTTTAAAAACGGAACAAGCCTTGGTTTGTTCCGTTTTTTGTTCGTTGTAATTTAGCTAAACTATAATTTGATTTTTTGATTATTAAATCAAAACCATTACTTTTGTTTCATTCAAACCAATTGAGTTTATGAAATTATTCCGTAATAAATGGACGCCTTTGTTTCTTAGCAATTTTCTAGGAGTTTATAATGATAACTTTCTGAAAAATTGCATCATTTTCATAGCTGTGGGTTGGTCATTACCACATTGGTGTACCCAATCACAGCTAATTTCCCTAGTTTCTGCTTCTTTATTAATACCCTATCTTTTTCTATCGCCTTTAGCTGGTCGTTTGGCAGTAATCTATTCAAAGAAAAAAGTATTCATTTTTTTTAAACTACTCGAAATACCTGTGTTAATGCTGGCATGTGTCGCTTTTTATTATCATTGGGCAATGGTCGCAGTCTTCTCAGTTTTAATCATGGGTATTCTAAGTTGTTTGTATTCACCCTCAAAATATAGTTTAATTAAAGACATTGGCGGTGAAGAAGGTGTTTCTTATGGTAGTGGTGTTTTTGAGATGATGGCATTTTTAGGGATTTTGACAGGAACTGTAACAGCTTCGATAATTTCTGATAGCTATAATATGTGGGTGGTTTTTGCACTTTATATAGGATTGGCAATTTTAGGTTATGTTGTTACACAATCCATTAAGGCTGTTGAAGTTCCCGAAAATAAAGATGAAATGAGTCATTTAAATCCGATTCGTTTTCTATATCAATCGTATCACTTTACAAAAGAGTATGAATTGGTGAATAGTGCTGTATTTGGGGCTTCGATTTTTTGGCTCATTGGTGGGATGTTACAAATGAATATTGTTATTCATTGCAAACAGTATTTTCATTCAACCAATACTGTCACAGGCGTTGTAATGGCATGCGCAGCCATTGGAATTGCTTTAGGATGCTGGACGGCAGGAAAAATATCTGGAAATAAAGTTCAAAAGGGTTTAATTCTTATTGGAATAGCCGGAATGTCTATTCTCTTTTTCGTTCTGACTTTTATTCATTTACCACTTAACGTATTCGCTATTTGCGTGTTTAGTGTGGCATTTATGGGAGGAATTTTTCAAATTCCATGTTTGTCGATGATTCAAAATGCCAACCTTGGTCGAAAACTCGGTGAAATGATTGGATATTTGAATCTTGTTACTTTTGTTTTTGTATTGTTGGGTACACTTTTGTTCTCTGTAACTACCTATTTTTCAGAAGAAAATAGTTTTTATGTTTTTGGAGTTATCCTTACTATTTGTATTTTGGTGACTATCTATTATTGTATTAAATCTCCTGTATTCTGGAATGAAACGAAAGCATTACTTTCAAATAAAAAAACTAAACACCAAGAGGAATTTGGCAATTAACTTTATATAGATAGTTGACATAAAGATTAGTCTAATAAAGAGGTCGATACTAACTTAGTCCCCCTTTAGGGGCTAGGGGTTATTTTTTTATCTCATTTACTGCTCAAAAACACTGTTTAATAACATACATATTTTCATAAAATATTAGTCAAGATTTCATACATTGCCATACGATTTTTCATAATAAAAAACAACTAATTTTTTAGTATTAATCATTTCTAATTTAATACGATATGAAAGTATATCAATCAAATGAAATTAAGAACATCTCACTGTTGGGAAGTTCTGGCTCTGGGAAAACCACTCTTGTGGAAGCTATGCTTTACGAGAGTGGTGTTACAAAACGTAGAGGCACTGTTAGTGGACAAAACACTGTTTCTGATTATTTCCCTGTTGAAAAAGAGTATGGCTATTCCGTCTTTTCTACTATTATTCAAACGGAATGGCTCAACAAAAAATTAAATTTTATCGACTGTCCAGGTTCCGACGATTTTATCGGTGGCGTTGTAACCTCTCTTAATGTAACCGATACCGCATTAATTCTTCTCAACACCCAATATGGTGTAGAAGTAGGTACTAACAATCACTTCCGTTATACCGAAAAATTCAACAAACCAGTCATTTTCGTTACCAATCATCTCGACCAAGAAAAGGCCGATTTTGAACGTACATTATTGCAACTCAAAGAGAATTTTGGTAGTAAAGTGGTTCAAATTCAATATCCTATTGCCACTGGTCCTCAATTCAATGCTGTTGTAGATGTTTTGAAAATGAAAATGTACCAATGGAAACCCGAAGGTGGCGTTCCTGATGTATTAGAAATCCCAAACTCAGAAATTGCGAAAGCACAAGAGCTTCACAATATATTGGTGGAAGCAGCTGCTGAACACGATGAAGAGTTGATGGAAAAATTCTTTGATCAAGGTTCGTTAACAGAAGATGAATTACGTATTGGTATTAAAAAAGGAATGATTCATCGTGATATGTTTCCTGTATTCTGCGTTTGTGCCGGTAAAGATATGTGTGTACGGAGGTTAATGGAATTTGTAGGAAATGTTGTTCCTAGTGTAAATGCTAGTGACAAACCTAAAACAATGGACGGCATTGAAGTTGCTGCCGATGTGAATGGTCCAACCAGTATTTATGTATTCAAAACAAGCGTTGAACCTCATATTGGTGAAGTTTCGTATTTCAAGGTGATGAGCGGTAAGTTGAAAGAAGGCGATGATTTGGTAAATGTAGATAGAAGTTCAAAAGAACGTATCAGTCAGATATTTGCAGTTGCTGGTCAAATTCGGACTAAAGTTGAAGAAATAGTGGCTGGTGATATTGGTGCTACTGTAAAATTAAAAGATACGCGCACGGGTAATACGCTCAATGTGAAAGGTTGCGAGTATGATTTCAAGGAAATTAAATATCCAGAACCAAAGTTTAGACGAGCCATAAAAGCAGTTTCGGAAGCGGACGAAGAAAAACTGAATGAGGTGCTTACCCGTATGCACGAAGAGGATCCAACTTGGGTAGTTGAATTGTCTAAGGAATTAAAACAAACCATATTGTACGGCCAAGGTGAATTCCATTTACGTACATTGAAATGGAGAGTTGAGCACAATGATAAAATTCCAATTGAATTTAAGGAACCAAAAATTCCGTATCGCGAAACCATTACCAAAGTGGCACGTGCGGATTATCGTCATAAGAAACAATCGGGTGGTTCAGGTCAGTTTGGTGAAGTTCACCTAATTATTGAACCGTATTTTGATGGAATGCCAGTACCAGAAATGTTCCGATTTAATGGTCAGGAGTTTAAAATTAGTAATCGCGACACGCAAGTAATCGATTTAGATTGGGGTGGAAAATTAGTTTTCATCAACAGTATTGTTGGTGGATCTATCGATGCCCGATTTCTGCCCGCTATTTTGAAGGGAATTATGGAACGCATGGAACAAGGTCCATTGACAGGTTCTTATGCTCGTGACGTGCGTGTAATTGTGTATGAAGGCAAGATGCACCCAGTTGACTCAAATGAAATTTCATTCCGTTTGGCTGGTCGTCATGCGTTTTCTCAAGCATTTAAGGAAGCTGGTCCTAAATTGCTAGAACCAGTTTACGATGTGGTTGTTCAAGCACCGTCTGACAGATTGGGCGATGTGATGAGTGACTTACAAGGTCGTCGGGCTATAATCATGGGAATGGAAAGCGAAAAAGGATATGAAAAACTTTCCGCAAAAATACCATTGAAAGAACTTGGAGCTTATTCTACAACACTGAGTTCACTTACTGGCGGTAGGGCTTCATTCAGCATGAAGTTTGCCAGTTATGAATTAGTACCAATGGATATTCAAGAGAAATTATTGAAAGAATACGAAGCTTCGAAGAAGGAAGAAGATTAATAACATCAATTTTTGCAAAATCAAAATCACGGGAAAGCAGTTGTTCGGAAACGGATGGCTGCTTTTTTAATGGAAAAAAATCGGCTGAACTTCTTATTTGAAATCCAGCCATTTAGTTATTGTTTTGTATCTTCCAATACTTTCACTTTCTCTTTTTCAAATTCTTGTTGAGTAATAATTTTCTCATCGAGAAGTTGTTTTAATTCTCTAAGTTTATCCAATTTTGATTTTGGACTATTTTGAATTTTGGCAGTTTCCGTTGGAGTAGTTGTACTCTCGTTAACTGCCTGTTGTAATTCATAAGAATGTGTAGCTTTATATTGCATAGTCCATAAAAAAGGTACAGCTACAATTAGACCACCAATTATAGCTCCAACATTGATTTCTTCGTCTTTAGTTATTGTGCTGATAAGTGGTACGTAACCTTCTTTTTCTATTTTTACTACCATTGAACTACCTACAATTTTACTATCTGTATGATTATATGGTGTTTCACCAACAAATTCGCCATCAAGATATACTTTTGCTTTATTTGGATTGGAAATTATCATCGTAGAGCTTGAACAACTTGCAAGTAGAATTGAACCTGCCAAAATGCAGCTTAGAAATTGTAAGGTCTTGTTCATAAGGTTTTTTTGGTTTTTTGTTTGAATAGCTTAATAGAGTAGGTTAAAATTGAGATTCCTAAAAGTAAAAGCAAACTGCTTCCTGCTAACACTCCCAAACCATAATTTGTAAGACTATTGAATGCGAGTAGGCATTTCGCTATTGCATATAGTGGGTAGATAATAAAGAAAGTTGAAATTATCAATAAAAAATATCTCATTTTTTGATTTTGAAAATATCATGACAAGTTTTTATATACTTGTCATGATAAATTTATTAATTTTACTTAGTGATAGTAACTGTTGTCGGAGTGTAAATGCCACTTGTTAGTGCAGCAAGAAATCCATCAATAAATGAGTGAGAAATTGTAATTGAATAGTTTTGAGCACTACCAGACAATTCTTTTACATTTACTGTAGAAATTGGTGCTAATCCATCAATTAAATAATGATTATGGCCTACTACTTTTTCACCTGTCTGTGGACCTTTTCCAACTGTTGCTGTCATAGTGTAGCAAGAGGTCATCATAACACATACACCAAAAACAAAAGCTACTTTCAATAAATTCTTTTTCATAAATTCTTTTTTCTTTTATTGCCTACTCATAAGCTTTTCGGCTTCCGCTCCTTACTCTGTTTGGGATTTTCGGGTTGTTCCTAATC
>Ga0194037_1001653_pt1 | contig 15796 bp, 15 predicted proteins | sample JunL306m_MetaG_FD_148653 | JGI IMG/M metagenome (GOLD analysis project Ga0194037, IMG submission 148653) | Anoxic zone freshwater microbial communities from boreal shield lake in IISD Experimental Lakes Area, Ontario, Canada - Jun2016-L304-6m | ecosystem: Environmental > Aquatic > Freshwater >...
GTATTTTGTCCATCTGCATGACCATATCCATCCGCTGAGTGTTCTGTCCAAAGAGATAGATCACCGTGGCGGTACCATTTGGCATGGTAAGAGACATATCCATGGTGCCGATAAATTTTGAGGCGCCGGAGGCACTGTTGAAGCTGATGGAAGCAAGGAGAAGAAGAAGTGTGAGCAGAACTTTGTTCATCGTAAAGTTGTATCGGTTATATTGGCCACTGTTTTGCGTGCGAAAAAGAGAGTGTGCTTACAGATGCAATGTACTATTTGCAAAGTTACTCACCCATCATCTTTTTAAAACGATTCATCGGGTGTATATTCGTGCTTCCTGTTTGCTCAATCGGAGCTTGCGGAAAGCACCTGGATTAATGTTTGGTTTAACAGAGAGGAATGGACGAACTGAAAGAGTGGCATGTTGTTGAGCTGCTCAAGACAACTACTGATTATTTTACGAAAAAAAATGTTGATGAGCCTCGAATAAGCTCGGAACTTCTTCTGGGACATGTTCTCTCCCTGAGTCGGCTTCAGCTCTATCTGCATCATGACCGACCGGTTTATCAGGAAGAGCTTGACCGTTTCAGGACACTTTGCCGCCAGCGACTTGACGGGCGCCCGGTGCAATATATCATTGGAGAGCAGTACTTCTACGGATTGCGGTTCACGGTTGATGAACGGGTTCTTATCCCCCGTCCGGAAACTGAACTGCTTGTGGAACAAGCCCTTGCATCTCTCGGCATCCCGGAGCGAGGCGGCTCTGCAGAAGCCCGGGTGCTTGATATTGGTACAGGAAGCGGCTGTATTGCTGTAACCATGGCCAAGCTCTGCCCTGCATTCAAGGTTACCGCTGTTGATTGCTCTCCCGACGCCCTTGCTGTTGCGCACGAGAATGCTGCACGGCATGGCGTGGAATCGCAGGTAACGTTCATTCTTGCCGACATGTTTGATGAACTCTTTGCTGCAAGCCTGCCAGAAAGCCGTTATGAGCTGATTGTATCCAATCCGCCCTATATTCCCCGCACAGAATGGGAAAATCTTCAGCGAGAGGTACGACAATATGAACCGGAAACCGCACTGACCACCCCAGAGGGAATAGAGTGTTACAAGGCAATTGCGGCACTGGCGCCATCACTTCTCGTTCCGGGGGGAGCGCTCTGTTTGGAACTGCATGCTGATGGAGCTGCTGCAGTGTCAGAACTCATGGCTGTTCATGGTATTACAGGGATAACAGTCTCGAAGGACTATGCCGGTTTTGACAGGATTATTTCAGGAAGTCCTCTCTGAAAAGTGCTCACTGTTTTTTTTGTTAAATCACCGTTGCTGCTCTATAATAATAATGCTTTATTATCGTAGCATTCGAGAGGGTGCAGAAACGATTAGATTTTTTAAATTCACCTGTTTGGTGACCATTTCATTGCAATTACTATGACGGACGTTGATGGATTCTCGTGAACTCAATGTAAGGGAACGGCAGGTACTCGGTATTATTATCCAGGCTTATGTGGTCACCGCAGCTCCGGTGGGTTCGAGATATATTGCCAGAAATTACAATCTTGGTTTTTCGGATGCCACGATACGCAATGTCATGGCCGAGCTTGAAGACGCAGGGTATATCAGTCAGCCGCATACCTCGGCGGGAAGAATTCCGACCGACAAGGGCTATCGCTACTACGTTGATCTCATTATGACCTTTCAATGTCTTGATGAGAGGGAGAAAAAGAGGATGGAGGCGAATATCGGCCAAATCAGCATTGATCGCAAAGGGACCTCTTCCGATGTACTCCTGTCGGCAGTCAAAGTACTCGGCACGATTTCACGGCAACTGAGTGTTGTTTTGTCGCCGACGCTCTCAAACGCGATTTTCGAAAAACTTGATCTGGTGTTGCTGAGTTCAACACGAATGATGGTTATTCTCTCCATTCAGTCTCTGTTTGTCAAGACCATTGTCATGGAACTCGATTTTGAGCTCTCACGGCAAACCGTCAATGAAGTGGTCGAGGTGCTCAACCAGCGGCTTTCAGGTCTGACACTCACAGAAATTCGGCGTTCGATTACCAGACGTCTGTCTGACTGCAGTTGTGACAGTGCCCTGAAAAATCTTATTGTACGCTCTGCGGGAACTCTTTTTGATGAATCACCTGTTTTTGAAAGACTTTACATATCCGGCACCGAATACATTGTGGATCAGCCCGAATTCAAGCAGCCTGAAAAGGTCCGTGAGCTTATCACCATGATTGAGGACAAGTTCAGTATGGCAAAACTTGTTGAATATACCGGGCCTTCACGGATGGATATTACCATCACCATTGGAAAGGAAAACTGTGAACGACAGGCTGAAGATCTGACCATTGTTTCCGCACCCTATTATGTAGGAAATATGGTTGGTAAACTTGGAATTCTTGGACCGAAAAGAATGGATTATGAGCACGCCGTCCGCGTTCTCAATTACATGGCCGACAGCCTTTCTACAACGCTGTCAGGCGTTAACTAAAAAAGTAATGTATCTATGACGACAAATGTAACGAACGAATCTGATAGCTATAAAGAGTATTCGGAGGACAATCTGGATATGGCAATTGAAGGAGATGGCTCCCAGGAACAGCCTTCTCAGGAAATTGATCCTTCTCTGGCAAGAATTGCTGAACTTGAAACTGAGCTGAACAAGCAGATAGAGCAGGCAAACAAGTATCGTGATGAGCTGTTGCGCAAAGCTGCAGATTTTGAAAATTTCCGCAAACAGAAAGAACGAGAGACCATGATGGCCTCTTCAAGGGCTCTTGAGAATATCATCAGGGAACTGCTTCCGGTTGTTGATGATGTCAAGCGGCTTCTTCAGTTTGCTCCGGAAAGTTCGGAAATATCAAATGAAGCTCGACCCTATATTGAGGGGGTGGATCTGGTGAAAAAAAATCTTGAAAAGTGGCTTGCTGAAAAGGGAGTTAACCCCATTGAATCAAAAGGAATGAAGCTTGATGTAAACTTCCATGAAGCCATTTCACAGATTGATCATCCCGAAGCAGAACCAGACACCATCATTGATGAGTACCAGACCGGCTATCTGATTGGTGAGAAGGTCATCAGGCATGCGAAGGTTATTGTCGCCAGGTAGCAGGGCGTTTTTATTTCATTGAATCGACATACCACTATGAAGAGAGAGTATTATGAAGTTCTTGGGGTGAGCAAAACGGCAACCAAGGACGAGATAAAAAAAGCATACAGGAAGCTTGCCTTGCAGTTTCATCCCGATAAAAATCCTGATAACAAGGATGCGGAGGAACACTTCAAGGAGGTGAATGAAGCTTATGAGGTGCTGAGCAATGATGACAAGCGGCGGCGTTACGATCAGTTCGGCCATGCGGGTGTAGGTTCTTCTGCTGCATCGGGTGGCGGCGGACAGTACGCCGGTGGTGCGGATATCAATGATATTTTCAGCGCCTTCAACGACATGTTTACTGGCGGAAGAAGCCGGGGTGGTGGCTCTCCTTTTGGCTTTGAAGAGGCTTTCGGCGGCGGTAATGCCAGAAGAGGGCGTGCGCAAGCTGGCATTCACGGAACTGATCTCAAAATCCGTCTTAAACTGACGCTTGAAGAGATTGCCAAAGGCGTTGAAAAGACCCTGAAAATCAAAAAACAGGTTACCTGCAAAGAGTGCAATGGGAGCGGCTCAAAATCCGGAGCCACAGAGGTCTGTCAGACCTGCCATGGAAGCGGCGAGGTTCGGCAGGTATCCAAAACCATGTTTGGTCAGTTTGTCAATATTGCGGCATGTCCAACCTGCGGAGGTGAAGGCCGGATTATCAAGGAGCGCTGTCCATCCTGTTACGGTGAAGGGATCAAGCTCGGAGAGGTGACCGTCAAGGTGACCGTCCCGTCAGGTATCGAGAATGGCAACTACCTGACGTTGCGCGGCCAGGGCAATGCCGGCCCAAGAGGCGGCACGGCAGGTGATCTGATCGTGGTTCTTGAAGAGATTCCACATGAGATTTTTTCCCGTCAGGGCAACGATGTGATCTATACGCTTGCCGTCAGCTTCCCGGATCTTGTGCTTGGTACGAAAGTCGATGTTCCGACCCTCGATGGCGCTGTAAAGCTTACCATTCCTCCCTCGACACAGCCGGAGACCATGCTCCGCATTCCCGGTCATGGCATCGGCCATATAAAAGGATCAGGCCGTGGCGACCAGTATGTCAAAGTCAATGTCTTTGTCCCGAAAGATCTTTCTCATCAGGACAAGGAGCTTTTGAAGGAGATGAAGAAATCTTCAGGGATTTCACCCACCGCCCATAATGACAAGGATGCCAAAAGTTTTTTTGAAAAAGCTCGGGATATCTTCAGCTAAGGTGTTGTAAAAGAAAAAGGCCGGTTTCTTACCGGCCTCTTCTATTGTTGTCTCAGCTTTCTCTCACTTGACCAGTCCAGCCAGAAGCTCTTCCAGCTCACATTCATCCCCGGTGCAGCCGGACTCCCCTTCCGTTTGTGCAATAACGTTGACAATATTGCGCACAACATCTTTATTAAAGGTGGTCGGCATCAGGTGATCGTGTGTCGGTTCGATGGAGTAGGCAATTGACGTCGCCACAGCCATTTTGATTTCAGGAGTAACTTTTTTAATGCCGCTTGTAAAGAGACCCCGGAACAATCCGGGAAACACGAGCGCATTATTCACCTGGTTTGGCATATCGGACCGGCCCGTTCCCACAATGCTTGCTCCAGCCTTGTAGGCAAGCTCAGGCATGATTTCCGGTTCCGGATTAGCCATGGCAAAGATAAACGGCGAACTGTTCATTCCCTCAATCATTGCGGGAGTCACAATATTGCCGATAGAGACGCCCACAAAGACATCTGCGCCAATCAGCGTGCTTTGCAAATCACCCCTGTGCTTCGCCTTGTTACTGATTCCAGCGATGTTCTGTTTCATCGCATTCATGCCCGGACGACCCGCATAAATTGCACCCTGCGTATCAACCAGAACCACCTCCTTGACCTTCGCATGAATCAAGAGCCTTGCAATGGCAATACCCGCAGCTCCGGCACCGTTAATGACAACGGATAACTCTTTCAGCTTCCGTCCGGTTACACGACAGGCATTGATGATGGCCGCTAAAGTAACAATAGCTGTTCCATCCTGGTCGTCATGAAACACCGGAATTGACAACTCTTTTTCAAGGCGTTCAAAAATTTCAAAACAGCGCGGGGCTGAAATATCTTCAAGGTTTATGCCTGCAAAACTTGGCTCAATAAGCTTGCAGAACTTCACAATATCTTCAACATCGGTAGAATTGATGCAGAGCGGAATTGCGTCAATATCAGCAAACTCCTTAAAAATTATAGATTTGCCTTCCATAACCGGCATCGCTGCTTCCGGGCCAAGGTCGCCAAGACCCAGAATCGCCGTTCCATCAGAAACAATCGCAACCTGGTTGGCCCGATTGGTCAAGGTATAGGATTTTTGCTTGTCCAGGCCAATTTCCATGCAAACGGCTGCCACACCAGGCGTATACGCCAACGACATGTCGTTTTTGGTCATTAAATCAACCTTCGACTTTATTTCAATCTTCCCCCGTGTTTTGAGATGTAACTCTATTGATTGTTTAGAATAATCCTTATTCGTCAACACTGACTCCCTTGTCGTGATCTGATCGCATGATCTGATCGTGATATAAAATTAGCTTGTCGTACTGAACTTTTCCTGTGAACATTTCCATCATTCAAAAAGCTGCAAGTAGACAAGGAATTGGAAAACGACTCAATATAGACTTTTTCACCTTTTTACAGCACGAAGTATATAGTTTATGGCATTTTCCTCAAGAGAGCATTTTTATTATACCAAAAAGGCTATCAGCATTAAATTATGAGGCTAATCAATGTCTTTTTTATAGGCTGTGTTCAGCTCATCAACATATTTTGCTATAACGGCAGGATCTGAAATTTGATCCGGAGCAAAAATTTTTTCAGCAATGATGGTGCTGCCGATCAGGTTAAGTTTCAACTGTGGAAGATAGAGGAGATTTGCCATCAGCTCCGGACTGCCGCAGGAAAGGAAAAGGGCAATTTTTTTCCCTTGAAGAGAGCTTTTAAGGTTGCTTTGCATGAGAGCGCCCAGAAGCTCCGACGAGACCACAAGATAGTAAATCGGGGCGCCCATGATAACGACGTCAAAATCCTTGACAAAACTGTAATCGCCGGTACTCTTGCATTTTGCCTTTTCCACATAGGCTCCAGTTTCCGCAAGCTTCTGACCAATAGCATCAATAAGTCTGTCGGTTGATCCACCTGAAGTCTTGCTGTCGAAAAGAATTATGGCTTTCATGGGTGTAGTGGCAGTGTGTGTCATAGGAAAAAAGTATAGTTGCTTTGAAACACTGAACTGGAAGAGTTGAAAAGTAAAGTATAAAAAAAAGGCGCCCTATGAGAGCGCCTTTTTAAAATTACCTCTCAAAAGAGTGGTTTTTATACAAACTTCGAGTAGATGTCAAGAAGATCGGTTACTCTTGTTGAGTAGCCAAGCTCGTTGTCATACCAGCCGACAACCTTTACCATGTTGCCTGAGCTCATGGTCAGGAGTGAATCGAAAATACAGGAGTTAGGGTTACCGACGATATCCTGTGAAACGATAGGATCTTCACAATATTCGAGAAATCCCTTCATTGCGCCTTCTGATGCTGCTTTCATTGCGGCATTGATCTCTGCCTTGGTCGCCGGTTTGGTGAGAATGCAGGTAACATCAGTGACTGAGCCGTCTGAAACTGGAACTCTCATGGCAAAACCGTCAAGCTTGCCGACAAGTTCAGGAATAACCTCGCCGATAGCTTTTGCTGCGCCAGTGCTGGTCGGGATGATTGACATTGCGGCTGAACGGGCACGGCGAAGATCGGAGTGCGGAAGGTCGAGGATATTCTGATCGTTGGTGTAGGCATGAACGGTGGTCATGAACCCTTTTTCGATGCCAAAATTATCCTGTAGCACCTTCATCATAGGAGCAAGGCAGTTGGTGGTGCAGCTTGCGTTTGAGACGATCTGCTCTTTGCCGGTGATGCTGTCACCATTGACGCCGAGAACGATGGTTGCATCAATTTTATCTTTTGCCGGAGCAGAGATGATTACTTTTTTTGCTCCTGCGGCGAGATGCTTTGAAGCGCCTTCACGTGAGGTAAAGATACCGGTTGATTCAACAACCAGATCACATCCGAGCTCTTTCCAGGGCAGGGCAGCAGGATCACGCTGTGCTGTAATGGTGATTATCTTGCCGTTGACGACAAGATTGCTGCCATCAACACTGACATCACCTTTGAATTTTTTGTGGGTAGAATCGTACTTGAGAAGGTGAGCGAGGGTTTTTGGGTCACATAAATCGTTGATTGCAACAATTTCGTAGTTCGGGTTGTTCAGTGCCTGGCGAAAAACCAGACGCCCGATGCGGCCAAATCCGTTAATGCCGACTTTCACTTTTGCCATAATGTCGTTCCGGTGTTGTAATGAGTTAGTGTTGATGTCATGAAAAACTTTCGCGAAGTGCTTGGTTTCGACTCTGAAAATACTACTTAAAAAGATAATATAAAACTCCAATTCTTCAGAGCCGGCATAATAATCTGTTCATTGATGTAAGGCCAGACTCTCCATCAACAAGTTTTTCAACCCGCCGAAGCTGCCATTGCTGAGCACAACAACGACATCTCCTTCTCTCAGTTCAGGTTGCAGAAATTCAACAATATCGGCAGGATACTTTGCAGAGTCCTGACCGGCAAGAAAGACGGTTTTGCCCTGCTGTTCAAGCTCCTCTTTCAGTTGACTGGTATTGAGTGATTTGTCGGGCGCATAACGCTCAGGCCGATGAACCTTGCCCATAATCACAACAGAGGCTGGCCCGAAACATTCTGAAAGCTCCTGCTGAAAAATGTTCCTTGTCGTGGTATTTGAACGAGGCTCAAAACAGGTGATAATGCGCCGTCCGGCATAAAGCTGCCCGAGAGCTTCAAGCGTTACCCTGATTGCCGTCGGATGATGGGCAAAATCTTCGATAAGGGTGATGTTCCGGGGATAGGTTCCGACAATTTCCATGCGGCGTTTTGGGCGTTTGAAACGGGGCATGGCACGTGTTATGGCATCAAGGGGTAGACCGGTACGAGTTGCTGCCGCAAGAGCCGCAAGGGTATTCAGAATATTGTAATTGCCGAAAAGGGGAACACAGATGGAGCCAAGGCAGCTCCCCTGGTAGAAAAGGTCAAACATTGAGAATTCGCTCTCGACCCTTATGTTGAGGGCGCTCCACTCCGACTCCGCGCTCAACCCGAACCGTTCAACTTTGCAGAATGCTCTGGAGGCAATTTCAACAGCAACCGGATCGTCACCGTTGACAAGAAGCGTCCCGCTCCGGGGAATCAGGTTGACAAAAAGCCTGAAACTGCGCTTTATATCCTCAAGAGAATCAAAAATATCTGCGTGGTCAAATTCGATATTATTGATGATGGCGATGTCAGGGCGATAGAGCAGAAACTTGCTTCGTTTGTCAAAAAATGCGGTATCGTACTCATCACCTTCCGTCACAAAAAAACCCTCTTCGCTGCGTCCCGAAGCCCGGCAGCCAATAGAAAAGTTTTCAGGAATGCCGCCAACAAGAAATCCCGGTTTAAGCCCACCATCTTCAAGCAGCCAGGCAACGAGAGAGGTTGTTGTCGTTTTTCCATGCGTGCCGGCAACGACAATTGAGGTATTCTGACCGATCAGATGATGCCTTACCAGATCCGGCATGGAGAGAAGTTCAATATGGCGGTCAAGAGCATATTCGAGTTCCGGATTTCCCCGGCTAATCGCATTGCCGACAATCACTGCGTCAGGTGAGGCTCTCTGGAGGTTCTTCCCGGAAAAACCGGTGAAATAACGGATATTATGATCGTCAAGATAGGTGCTCATGGGAGGATAGAGCTGTGTATCAGAACCGGTGACGGCATGACCTGCATGGGACATGGCAACGGCAACCGAGGCCATAGCCGTTCCGCCGATACCGAGAAAGTAGAAGGAGCTCATTGTTGTTGATCAGATTATCTTCAGATTACTGTGGCTTGTTCAGCCTATAGTTACATAAAAATGAGGAGGAGAGCAAAATGTGAAACTCGCAGAATAATAGAATTACACCATATAACTATCCCGAAAGAATCTGTATTTTGAAGGACAGTTTTTATAGATTTCAATGAATACACCTTATGCAATTTATTGACCTGCTTTCTCAAAAAGAGCGTATACGCACCTCACTTCTTCAACGCATAGAGGGCATTCTCGACAGTGGCCAGTTTATCATGGGGCCGGAAGTGACCGAACTTGAATCACGCCTTGCCTCTTATGTCGGCTCACGGCACTGTGTCTCTTGCTCATCCGGAACTGATGCACTGCTCATGCCGCTGCTTGCCAAAGGTATCGGACCTGGAGACGCCGTGATGACCACGCCATTTACCTTTGTTGCAACGGCTGAAGTAATCAGCCTCACGGGAGCAACCCCTGTTTTTGTTGATGTATGCCCCGATACCTTTAACATCGATCCAGAGCTTGTCGGCCATGCTGTCGATGACGCCGTGCAGCGCGGATTGAAACCAAAAGCACTCATTCCGGTTGACCTGTTCGGTCTGCCTGCGGATTATGATCGGCTCGCGGCTGTCGCTGACGATTACAGACTCTGGATTCTTGAGGATGCCGCCCAGAGTTTCGGCAGCAGTTTCCGCGGAAGAAAAGCGGGAAACTTCGGGCTTGTCGGCGCCACGTCGTTTTTCCCGGCAAAGCCGCTTGGCTGTTATGGTGATGGCGGGGCAATTTTCACTGATGATGATGAGCTTGATTCCCTCCTGAGGTCAATACGGGTTCACGGCAGTGGTGTCGACAAATACAGCAACGTCCGCATCGGCATCAATGGACGGCTTGATTCCATCCAGGCTGCGGTTCTTCTTGAAAAGCTCAACATTTTTGATGATGAACTTGAAGCACGACAGCGCATCGCCGACTCTTACAGCATACGATTGCAGGAGAAGTTTGTGGTTCCCCGCATTCCGAAACACTACCGCTCGGCCTGGGCACAATACTCGCTCCTTGCCGACTCATCAGCCGATCGTGAACAACTTATACAGGCCCTGCAGCAAGCGGGCATTCCGTCGATGATTTACTACAAAATTCCGCTCCATCTTCAGAAAGCCTATACGTTCCTCGGTTACAGCGCTGGTGATTTCCCCGTATCGGAAGATCTGAGCAGCCGAATCTTTTCGCTCCCCATGCACCCATACCTGAAAGACGAGGAGATCGAGCAGATATGCTCAGTACTGCTCGCGTAAACCCATCTGGAACCGAACATCACGCGACTTGATACAATAAAAAAAGGCGGTCATTGATTGAAATCAGTGACCGCCTTTTTTTAAACCTTCAGGCAGAAGCCAGAACGCATTCTTTATGAATAAACCTTTTTGTAGTTATCAATAGCATGGCCAATGCTCTGTCGAGCAATTTCAGCGTTCTGAAACTCTTCGACAAGAACAGTTTTCTCCTCAAGGGCCTTGTACTCTTCAAAGAAGTGCTTCAGCTCTGAAGCAAAATAAGGAGGCAACTGGTCAATATTTTGAATATTATTCATACTGACATCATCTTCAGCGACAGCAATAATCTTGTCATCACCCTCTCCATGATCAATCATGCGCATAACACCGATTACCCTTGCCCTCACCAAGCACATCGGCACAATGTCACACTGGGAAATCACAAGAATGTCAAGCGGATCGTGGTCATCGCCGAGAGTTTTCGGGATAAAGCCATAATTGGCCGGATAAAAAACAGCAGAAAAAAGCACCCGGTCAAGCTTCAGCATTCCGGTTTTTTTGTCAAGCTCGTATTTCGTTCTGCTGCCCTTTGAAATCTCGATAATAGCGGTAACGATATTCGGCTGACCGTCTCCTATCTCAACGTCATGCCATGGATTAAAATTCATAGTGTAACCGGGCTTAAAGTTATTGAAAAACCAGTGCCATTATAGCGATTTTTTTAACATCAGACAATCAAATAAAAGCGCTCCTGCGGGAGTATGGGGCTGATTCTGTAATACCTGAAAAAATTGTTGTAGAGTTCAAACTTTATTGATTTCTTGTCATCAATGTTTTTTATAATGAATTTCAGTTGTGTCAGTCATGTTAGCAAAGCGGATCATTCCCTGCCTCGATGTACGTGATGGAAGGGTGGTAAAAGGAATAAACTTTGAAGGGTTGAGAGATGCGGGTTCCATTCTTGAGCAAGCGCGCTTCTACAATAACGAGCTGGCTGACGAGCTAGTGTTTCTTGATATTTCAGCATCGCTTGAATCCCGCAAAACGACACTTGAAGAGGTCTTGAAAGTTTCCGGAGAGATCTTTATCCCTCTCACTGTCGGGGGAGGAATCAGTTCCGTTGAACGCGCCAAAGAGGTTTTTCTGCACGGCGCAGATAAAGTATCAGTCAATACTGCCGCCGTCAACGACCCCTGCCTGATCACCCGCATTGCTGAAAAATATGGATCACAGGCTGTTGTCGTCGCCATCGACATCAAGAAAATTGGAAACGACTATATTGTCCATACCCATTCAGGGAAAAACCCAACCTGCTTTGAAGCAATTGAATGGGCACAGAAGGTTCAGGAACTCGGCGCCGGGGAACTTCTTTTGACCAGCATGGATCGGGACGGCACACAAGAGGGTTACGACAACGATATTCTCTGCAAGGTTTCAACATCAGTGCATATTCCCGTCATCGCATCCGGAGGCGCTGGAAACCTTGAGCACCTTTATGAGGGATTTACCAAAGGCCATGCCGATGCTGCTCTTGCCGCCTCTATTTTTCATTTCAGGCAACACTCCATCCTTGAAGCAAAGGAGTTCTTGCGGGAAAGAGGTATTCCCGTCCGAATTTGAAAAGAGAGTCCCGAACAACGAAGTTTTCAAACCTCCTCTTCCATCAAATGCTTGCGTATATCGGCCAACTCATTCACCCGCTGCGTGCTTGTTGCAGGATATGACAATCCGAGACCTTGCAGGGTGTGAACAATAATTTGTGAAACCATCAGCCGGGCGTTTTGTTTGTCATCAGCCGGAACAACATACCATGGCGCATGTTTGCTGCTTGTTGCGCTGAAACAGGCCTCATAAGCCAGCATATACTCTTTCCAGTACTTTCTCTCCTCAATATCGGACACACTGAATTTCCAGTTTTTTGCCGGAGCATCGATTCGATCAAGAAATCGTTTCCGCTGCTCCTCTTTTGAGAGGTGAAGAAAAAATTTAATAATCCTTGTTCCATTGCGATGAAGATGCTTTTCCATATCGACAATCGACTGGTATCGATGGTCCCATACACTCTCCTTATTAATCAGCTCATGAGGAATTCCCTGCATTTCAAGTATCATTGGATGCACCCGCACAATAAGCACCTCTTCATAATAGGAACGGTTAAATATACCGATACAACCCCGCTCCGGCAGGCAACGGTTGCTCCTCCAGAGAAAATCGTGGTCAAGCTCTTCGGCGGAAGGGTGTTTGAAACTGTATACCTGACAACCCTGGGGATTCACTCCGGACATCACATGCCTTATAATGCCGTCCTTGCCGGCAGCATCCATTGCCTGAAAAATCAACAGCAAAGAATAGCGGTTATCGGCATAATGAACCTGCTGCAGCTTGCTCAACTGCTCAACGTGAGAGGCAAGCATCTCTTTGTACTCTTCTTTGGAACTGTAAACAGGATCAACAAGTGTTGGGCGCTTTTTGAGATTTACCTGCTCGCCCTCATGAATCCGCAGAGCTTCATGGTCGAAATGCATCGGTCACAGTGTTAAATGATTGATGTTGATCGCTCGTAATTTTAAGCAAATTTTAAGCTTCCCCCTAGACTCCTTTAAGAATTCCCATAGTAACTTCTGTACAAGTTAATGCAATTACACCTCTGAAAATACTAAATTTAACTCTATCAACGATACTATGAGCACAACGATCAAATCCTGGGCAACTCCTCTTGCCTTCGGAGCATTTTCCATTTCCGCAGTCACCGGTCTGCTGATTTTTTTTGATATTGAAATCGGACTGGTTGAGCCAGTGCACAAATGGCTGAGCTGGCTTCTTGTTGGCGGCGTTACCCTTCATGTCGCTGCAAACTGGAAACAATTGACTGGATACTTCTCAAAAAAAACGGCTCTCGTCATCATTGGTACAGCACTCATTGTCACCATTGGCTCAGTACTTCCCCTCTTCGGTGAACGCGAAGAAAATCCAGGAAAAATTGCTGCTTATGCCCTTGCATCATCTTCGCTTGAGATTGTTGCTCAAGTTGTAAAAACAACACCGGTGGTCCTTGTGGAGCAACTTGGAAAAAAAGGAATCGTTGTTCGTGATCCCTCAGCAACTGTTGAACAAATCGCAAGCAGCAACAGTAAACACCCGAGAGAGGTTCTCGGTGAGATTTTAGCCCTTTCCAAAGGGACAAAAGAGGGCGATAAAGATTAACTTTTAACACGCAACGCATGAGACTTCTCATTATTGAAGATGAGCCCGGCATAGCCGGCTTCCTCAAGGATGGGCTGGAAGAAGAGTACTTTGCCGTCGATATTGCTTACGACGGCAAGAGCGGACTTGATCTGGCCTTGATCAACGAGTATGACCTGCTTATCATTGACTGGATGATTCCCGCCCTGAGCGGCATTGAGGTCTGCCGGCAGGTGCGCAAAGCAGGAAACCCTGTACCGATACTTTTTTTAACCGCTAAAGATACCGTAGAAGACGTGGTTTTCGGCCTCGAGGCCGGGGCTAATGACTACATAAAAAAACCCTTTGAGTTTGAAGAGTTGCTGGCGCGTATAAGGGTGCAGCTAAGAAATAAAAATCAGAATGACGATTCACTAAGCGCAGGAATCCTCAGCATCAACCCTGTAACCCACCAGGTGTTCTGTGGTTCAAACGAAATTATCCTTACCCCGAAAGAATTTGCCTTGCTTGAATACCTGATCCGCAATAAAGACCGGGTATGCACCAGAAGCCGCATCATCGAGCATGTATGGGATATCCATTTTGACTCCGACACCTCAGTGATTGATGTCTACATCACGTTTTTGCGCAGAAAACTTGAAGCTGCAGGAGCTGGAAACATTATTCAAACTATCCGAGGAGTAGGTTATATCATTCGTGAACCCGGTATGTCATGAAAATGAAAGCACAAAACGCTCTCCTGAAAGGCAAGGCACTTACGAACGGCTGGTCGGTTGTAAGTTTGCGCAACAGGATTGCATTCTACTATACCATAGCAACAGCATTTTTAATAGCCATAGTCTTTACAACCATCTACTTTATGGTTGAAAATGTCGTCTACAAGCAATTCGATGATGAAATAAAACGTGAGATTTCTGAAATCCTTGCATACTCAAATATATCAATTCATAATTTTCAGGGATTTGCAAACATCAAGGACATTGACGATGCCCATAACGACAACGACCATGACAATAAATCCACGAAGAAAAAAAAGTTACCTGTTGATACTGACTTTATTCAACTGGTGAACAGAACCGGAGAGGTCATGAATAAATCTGCAAGTCTCTCCTGGTGCGTCCTTGCATTTAATCCAAACCAGTCCGGGACTTCCTACTTCAACAGTGATTTCGGAGGCACATTGGTTCGCCAGGCACAGGTGCCTCTTGTCAATCAAAAAGGGATAACCGAAGGGTATCTTATTGTTGCCACACCTCTGAAAAATGCACTGATCGTTTTGCACGACCTGCGGGAAATTTTCCTCTTTTCATTTCCCGTTATCATTCTCACTCTTTTTGTTCTCACCCGCTCGATTGCTGGCAAAAGCATACGCCCGATTGAAAAGGTTATTGCTACCGCGGAAAAAATGTCACAGGAAAATCTCGATCAGCGCATTCCTCTGCCCTATCATCATGATGAATTGTACCGTTTGTCGACAACAATGAATGCTCTCCTCGACAGGCTGGAAGATGCATTCCTGCGTGAAAAAAACTTTACCGCCGATGCGTCTCACGAGCTTAAAACGCCAATTGCGGTGCTCAAAGGAACCCTTGAAGTACTGATTCGCAAACCGAGAGAGAGGGAATATTATGAAACAAGGATTCAGTTCTGCCTGACTGAGTTAAACCGTATGAGCCGAATGATCGACCAGTTACTCCTGCTTGCGCGTTATGAGAGCAGCAAGATGAATCCTCATATCGAAACTATAGTGCTTTCGCGACACCTTGAAAACGTCATTGAAAGAGTTCGTCCATCTGCTCTCGCCAAAAGTATTTCGATTACCGTTGATCATGCGGAACAGGCACTGGTGGCCGCCGATCCTGGAATGCTTGATATGATTTTAGAGAATATTCTCTCGAATGCCGTCAAGTACTCTCCATCCCGCTCCTTGATTGCAATAGTTGTTGAACGCGCCACAAATGCGATTGTCTGCCGCATCTGCGATCAGGGGATTGGAATTCCTGAAGAAAAACTTCATGCTGTTTTTGATCGCTTTTACCGGGTCGATGAATCGAGAAACTCAAGCACAGGGGGATTGGGACTCGGACTCTCGATCGTCAAAAAACTTGCCGACCTGCAGCAGATCAAAATATCAATAGAAAGCAAAGAAAAATGTGGAACAAGCTTTTCCCTCACCTTTCCCGTACGTGACATCAACGGTTGATACCGTTGTTCTCTCCCTGCTGGATCACCCAGTAGGGCTCACCATTATGTTCCACAAGCGTGAATCGTCCGCTTGTGAAGAGGCCGGACAGAACTTCATCAGCCTTTTGAGCTTCTCCGGG
>Ga0194037_1001657_pt1 | contig 15755 bp, 11 predicted proteins | sample JunL306m_MetaG_FD_148653 | JGI IMG/M metagenome (GOLD analysis project Ga0194037, IMG submission 148653) | Anoxic zone freshwater microbial communities from boreal shield lake in IISD Experimental Lakes Area, Ontario, Canada - Jun2016-L304-6m | ecosystem: Environmental > Aquatic > Freshwater >...
TGCCGATATTCAGTTGATTAAAGTCTTAAAAGCAATTGAACAAAGCTCTGCATCGATAATGATATGTGATAGGAAAGGAAATGTTGAATATGTAAATCCTGCATTTACACGAATAACTGAATATAGTTATGAGGAAATATTAGGACAAAACCCCCGTATATTAAAAACAGGTTATACCCCTCCTGAAGAATACAAACTTCTATGGGAAAACATAACACATAACCAGGAATGGTCTGGAGAATTCTGCAACAAAAAGAAAAATGGAGAATTATATTGGGAGTATGCCGTAATATCTCCAGTGTTAAATGAGGATGGTGAAATAATAAATTATGTAGCAGTAAAAGAAAATATTACGGTTCAAAAAAATCTACAGGCAGATCAACTTAAATTAACTGCAGACTTAATTAAAAGAAATCATGACCTTGAAAAGTTTTCTTATATTCTGTCTCATAATATACGTGGTCCACTTTCAAATATTCTTGGCTTAAGAGATGCCTTGAAACGCGATCGTTCTAGTGGCATTGAAACAAGTCTGCTTCAGGCAATTTCAGATTCTGCAGATTCTATGGATCTGGTGATTAGAGAAGTTTCGCAAGTTATTAGTAACAACCAAGTTAGTATAGAAGAGAAGGTTGACTTCAAGTTTGACAAATTATTGGAATCTGTAAAAGTGGATTTAGAACAATTTTTAAACGAAAAACAGGCTGTTATAGAATCGGATTTTTCTAAAGCTCCAACTTTTAATTCGATTGCTTCTTATTTCAATAGTATATTGTATCATTTAATTATAAATGCACTAAAGTTTTCAAAAAAAGAGATGCCTCCTAGAATTCAAATCTGGACAGAATGTAAGGATGATAAAACCTACTTACATGTAAAAGACTTTGGAATAGGGATTGATCTGAACAGGTATGGGAAAGTTGTTTTTGATTTATATAAAAGGTTCAATTTTAATGTAGAGGGAAGAGGTGTTGGTTTATACTTAGTTAAATCGCAGGTTAATTTTTTAGGTGGTGATATTGAAATTAAAAGCGAACTTGGTATCTGGACTGAATTTATTATTAGTTTGCCCAATCAAAGCACATAAATATTTTATCTTAAATTCTATTAATTTTAATCTATCAAAAAAAAGTTTATGAAATCTTTAAAAGTAATATTGGTGGGTTTTGTTACCATCTTGTCTTTGTCTGTTTTTGCTCAAACAAAAGAATCTACCCCAAAAACTGAAACCAGCAAATGTGGTTGCACTAAATGTGGCTGTGCAAAGGGTAAATGTGATTGTACAAAAGGCGATTGTAAATGTTCAAGTTGTAGTAAGGAAGCAGCAAAAAAATATAGTTGTCCTATGCATTCTGAAATCACCAGCGATAAGCCGGGTAAATGTTCTAAATGTGGTATGGATTTAAAAGCAAGTGTAGCAAAAAATAGTCATGATGCTATGAAAATGTATAGCTGTCCAATGCATTCTGATGTTACCAGCGATAAACAGGGTAAATGTTCTAAATGCGGCATGGACCTAAAAGCATCAAAGAAATAATTAAAATAAAAGGGAACAGTTACTCAACTGTTCCCTTTTATTTTAATTATTTAATTTAATATCCTTGATAGTAGTAGGAATCCAAACCTGCATCTGGTTACTACCCCGGTTACACCAGGTATAGTAAGGGATTGCCAATATTTTTTTATCAACTGTTTGAATACTTTTGCCATCAGCAGCTATCTGAACAGTTGGAACTGTAGTACTTAATGCAATAATTTTTTCTTGCAAAACATCCATGGGTTGCTCTGTTATTTTTGAATCAGCAGGCAACAAAATATTATAAGCTTTACCATCATTATCTGCGCCTTCAATACAATATACCAGTGGCCCACGTTCAAGCGCCATTCTATTCTGGTTTGTTTTAATAGCGTCGCTGGAAATTACCCTTTTAATTTCCATGGGTAGCTGATAGCTAATCACATCATTCTTCTTCCATTGTCTTTGAATGATGTAATAACCATTTTCTTCAGTTACAGGAACTACTTTTTCATTTACCATAATGGATGGTTGTATTCCATTAAACGTAACAAAAGAATAGAGGTTGCCCGGAACAACAGTATTATTTGACCATCCAGGTTTTCGTATTAAAACTCTAAAACTAGATGATACAGTTGGTGTAACACTAATCTTAATATTCCCATCCAAAGGATAATCGGTTTCCATTTTTATACCAATATCTTTCCCCTTCAAATTTATTTTTGTTTCACTTCCAACAAATAAATTAATATAAATCGATTCCTGATCTTTCGCATAAATATAGTCGCCTAGTGATGCAATCAATCGGGCAATATTGGCAGGGCAACAGGCTGTGCCGAACCATTCTCTTCTTGCATTCTTGCCAGTTGATCCCAAAGGATTTCCATAAAAAAAGCGATCGCCAGATAAACTCAATCCATCCAATGCGCCATTATATAAACTGCGTTCAAGAACATCCATGTATTTTGCATCACCGGTCAATGCATTCATTCTTTGATTCCAGAATACCATTCCTACAGAGGCGCAAGTTTCACAATATGCTTGTTCATTAGGCAAATCATAATCAACCCCAAATCCTTCATTACTTCCAGAAGATCCGATGCCTCCAGTGAGATACATGTTCTTATACACCACATCTTTCCAAACACGCTGCATAGCACTGAGATAACCTGTGTCGCCAGTTTGTGCGGCTACATCTGCAGCACCAGTGTACATATACATGGCGCGAACTGCATGACCAGTAATTTTTGATTGCATTTTCACTGGAACTACGTCTTGTGCATAAGCAGTGTCTTTCCAATCAGTCCAGGTATAGCCTACAGCATTTTGATGTCCTCTTTCTGATAAAAGCCAATCTGCAAGTGTCAGATATTTTTTGTCGTTAGTGGCTTTGTACAATTTAACTAATGCAAGTTCTAATTCCTGGTGGCCTGTTACCCAATGTCTTTTAGTGGGTCCGAATAACGCATCAAAATGGTTAGCCCAGCGAATTGATACGTCAAGAAATTTTCTCTTACCAGTTGCATAATAATAGGCTACTGCTGCTTCAATCATGTGTCCGGCATTATAGTCTTCATGCATACTCATATCTGTATACCTTTTGGTAATATCTGATAATGTGAACCAGGTATTTAAATATCCATCGGGTTGTTGTGCAGCAGCAATAATTTCAATCCACTCATCAGCTTTGCGTTCCAGTGCAGAATCGGGATTGTTTTTTAGTGAATAGGCAATTGCTTCAAGCGCTTTGAATACATCACTATCATCATAAAAAATGCCTTCATGTTTTTCTCCTTTTTTTCTGGCAACTTTCTGAAAGTTGCGTATTCTAGGCGTTGCTGTTTCAGTTTGGTACACACAAGCATTTAAGGTTTTAGTAGCTACTAATTGCAATTTAGGTTTCCAGAAATGATCGGTAATTATCACTTTTGAAAAGCTGATGGGCTCAATTTTTACAATTTCACTCTGACTATAACTTGTTACGCAAATACAGAATATGAAAACGAATAGGATGATTTTTTTAAACATAGAGCGGTTTTGAATTTGACAATAATCGGCTTGTTTTTCAATAACTTAAATATAAATGATTGTAAGCAGATCGTAAATAGTAATGGAAAAAATGGCTGTATAAAATGATATGTAAATTTTAAAACATAATTAATTAATATACTATCAAATTTGATTTAGGGTTACCTTTTCTTGAAAGAGGTATTAAAGGTTGTACAAAACCCTTAATAAATGGTACAAAAAACCTACTTCAAGACAAAAGATTATTGCAAAGTGAAATTCAGTTTCAATGCAGAAAATGCAGAAACTATCGAAATTTTAGGCTTGAACAGTGATTGGGAAAACTCCATCGTAATGAGTAAAAAGAAAGACGGAAGCTTTAGCGCTGAAGTGTCTTTGCCTAAAAACTCACAACATGAATTCAAATATCGCGTAAATGCTTCTGAGTGGTTAAATGAGCCCGAAGCGGATAGTGTTAACACCAATGTTTTTGGTAGTAGCAATAGCGTCATCGTTTTATAATATCCTATTTATAGCGCTTCGATTTTCGAAGCGCTTTTTTTATTCCATTGAGGCATAAAAAAAGATGATCCGTTATAGATCATCTTTTTTAAATGTTATTTTTTGGAATTACACCAGATCAAAACGATCCAGGTTAGTAACTTTTGTCCATGCTGCTATAAAATCATGCACAAATTTTTCTTTTGAATCTTCACATGCATAAACTTCTGCAAGTGCTCTCAGCTCTGAGTTTGATCCGAAAATCAAATCAACTCTAGAACCTGTCCACTTAATCTTTCCAGTGGCACGATCAAATCCTTCAAAAATATCCTGAGATTCCGCACTCGCTTTCCATGTGGTACTAATATCAATCAGGTTTACAAAAAAGTCATTGGTCAACATTTCTGCTTGGTTTGTAAAGACGCCAAGTTTTGAATTACCAAAATTGGTATCAAGAACACGCAAACCTCCAACAAGAACAGTCATTTCTGGAGCAGTTAATGTTAGTAATTGAGCTTTATCAATCAACATTTCTTCAGCAGAAACAAAGTTATTAGATTTTTTATAATTACGGAAACCATCTGCAATTGGTTCAAGCACTCCAAAAGATTCTATATCGGTTTGTTCCTGTGTTGCATCAGTACGACCAGCAGTAAAAGGAACAGTTACTGAGTAACCTGCATTCTTAGCTGCTTTTTCAATTCCTGCTGCTCCACCTAAAACAATCAGATCTGCCATCGAAACTTGTTTGTTACCAGTATTTGCTGCATTGAATTCTTTTTGAATAAGCTCTAGTGCATCCAACACTTTTGATAATTGTACCGGATTATTAGCTGCCCAATACTTTTGTGGTGCCAAACGAATTCTTGCACCATTTGCGCCACCTCGTTTATCAGATCCACGGAAAGTAGATGCAGATGCCCAGGCAGTTGAAACCAATTCTGCTATAGAAATTCCTGAGTTAAGTATTTTATTTTTCAAAAGAGAAATATCAGCTGCATCAATCAATTGATGCGTTAATGCTGGTATAGGATCTTGCCAGATCAATTCTTCTGAAGGAACTTCAGAACCAACATAACGTGAGCGGGGACCCATATCACGATGCGTTAATTTAAACCAGGCTCTTGCAAATGCATCCGCAAATTGATCAGGGTTTTCGTAAAAACGTTTTGAAATAGGGCCATATGCAGGATCTACTCTTAATGCTAAATCTGTTGTAAGCATGGTTGGCGCATGACTTATTGATGGGTTATGTGCATCTGGAACCGTGCCAGCACCAGCGCCTGCTTTGGGTTTCCATTGATGAGCACCAGCCGGACTTTTTGTTAATTCCCACTCAAATCCGAATAAGTTTTCAAAATAATTATTACTCCATTTTGTAGGGGTGGTAGTCCAGGCACCTTCTAAACCACTGGTTATAGTATTTTCTCCATTACCAGCACCCAGGGTATTTTTCCAGCCAAGGCCTTGTTCTTCAATGCTTGCAGCTGCAGGTTCTTTTCCTACATATTTACCAGGATCTGCTGCACCATGTGTTTTACCAAATGTATGTCCACCTGCAATTAAAGCAACTGTTTCTTCGTCATTCATCGCCATACGTGCAAAAGTTTCACGGATATCACGGGCAGATGCTATAGGATCAGGATTGCCATTGGGTCCTTCCGGGTTTACATAAATCAAACCCATTTGAACAGCAGCCAATGGATTGTCTAAATTACGGTCACCAGTATATCTTTTATCTCCTAACCATTCACGCTCAGAACCCCAGTTAACTTCTTCCTGTGGTTCCCAAACATCAACACGACCACCAGAAAATCCAAACGTCTGAAAGCCCATAGACTCCAATGCGCAGTTTCCGGCAAGAATCATCAAATCGGCCCATGATAATTTCTGACCATATTTCTTTTTAATTGACCATAAAAGCAAACGTGCTTTATCAAGGTTAGTATTATCAGGCCAGCTGTTTAAGGGAGCAAAGCGTTGCATTCCTGCTCCACCACCGCCACGACCATCTGTGGTGCGATAAGTGCCGGCACTATGCCATGCCATACGAATAAAGAAAGGACCATAGTGGCCATAATCTGCAGGCCACCAATCTTGCGATGTGGTCATTAAATCATATATATCTTTCTTTACCAATTTCAAATCAAGAGTGCTGAATTCCTTTGCATAATTGAAAGATGCATCCATTGGATTTGATAAAGAGGAATGTTGGCGAAGGATGTTCAACTTTAACTGATTGGGCCACCAGTCATTATTTCTGGTTCCTGTACCTGCACTACCAAGTTTTGCAGATGAAGCCGAGGCACCTGTAAATGGGCATTTCGCTTCACTATTAGATGTATTATTTTCCATATTTTTTAAATTGATTTTGGAGGTTAAAATTACAATAATCGTTCGAACATCAGATGAAACAAATATTAGTTCTTAGGCTGAACATGAAATGACCTCATGTTTCAACTACTAGTAAAACTTTAAAACAGAAAATTTGTTTAAAAAATGGTCAATTTTTTAATGCACAGTTCATCATTTTTTTTTAACTGCTATTTAAATCCCCTTTATATTGCAATTCTGCAAACATTTCTTCATTTAAAGTATCTAACTCATGCAAAAAGCCCTTTTACTCAGCTGCTCTATTTTTATGGCAATAGTTCAAACAACATCTGCACAAGACAAGCCAGAATGGAAACAAGTTTTTAGCAGTATCAATAAAGAAGCATTAGATCATTCTAGGGCTTATGAAACTTTAAAAGAAGCAACCGAAACAATCGGACATCGTTTAACTGGTTCTGCGAATGGTAAAAAAGCAGAGGAATATGCCTATAATTTGTTGAAAAGCTATGGTTTTACCAATCTCCGATATCAGCCATTTGAGGTAGAAAGTTGGAGCAGGGAAATTTAAGTGTGTCATTGGGTACAGAACACGAATCATTTGGCGGTAGTTAAATCTGTTGCCTTAGCGCATTCTCCAGTTACTTCAAATATTTCTTATGAAGTGGTAGATATGGGAAATGGATTAGAAGAAGATTATCAGGCAGCTCCTGATAAAGCAAGAGGTAAGATCGCATTGGTTTATTTGGGTGTTTTACCTGGATCTAAAGCGGGAACAAAAGGGTTACATCGCTCTGAGAAAACAGCCATTGCTACAAAATGGGGTGCTACAGGGATTATCGTAATCAATACTGCAAAAGGCGGCATTTTATTAACAGGTACTGCTTCTGTTACGGGTAAATTAATTCCAATACCAGCGGTATGTATCAGTTTAGAAGATGGCATGAAATTCAAAGAAGATCTGAAAACCGGAAAATTATATTCTCATATTAAAATGAACAATTTTTCTGGTTTGATTAAAGCAAGAAATGTGATAGCTACTATTAAAGGAAAGACTTTGCCAAATGAGAAAGTGGTAGTTGGCGGACATTTAGATAGTTGGGATTTAGCAACCGGAGCAATTGACAATGGTATTGGTTCTTTTGCTGTGTTGGATATGGCTCGAACTTTTGCTGCATTGAAGTTACAGCCTGAACGTACTGTTGAATTTGTAATGTTTATGGGTGAAGAAGAAGGCCTGTTAGGATCCAGGGCATATGTAGATGCTGCGATTAAAAATAAATCAATAGATCAGCTTAGATACATGTTGAATTATGATATGACACATGACCCAAAAGGTTATAATAGCTCAGACGAAGGAAGTAAAGCCTTGTTCGAATCTATTGGTTCTATTGCGCATTCTTTAGATTCTAATTTTAAAAATACATTTAGATCAGGTGCAGGCTTACATAGCGATCATCAACCTTTTATGTTAAGAGGAGTTCCAACAGGCGGCAGTGCTGGAAATGGATTGCCTAATAATGCTGGTCCTTGTTATCATGCCGACTGCGATGTATTTAGCTTAGCAGACAAACAAGGGATGGTTAACAATGTACGTTTTAGTGCTATGTTATTGTATGGTATTGCAGATGCAAAAGAAATTACTGCAAAGCATTTTACAGATACTGAAACAAAAATATTCTTGGAAAAAAATAATTTAAAAGAGCCTTTACAAATTGCAGGTGAGTGGCGTTGGAAAGACTAATGAATTGGAAGGGTCAGTGTTGTTTTGAATATTGATCCTTCCATTTTTGTAATCGAAGTGAAAAGTAAACGCTAATAATACCAGCAATCATACCAGCACCTACATCCAAAGGAAAATGTTGTGCCAGATAAATTCTAGAATAAGCTACCAGATATAGGTATATACAACCTACAGGTATAATCCATTTTTTAGGAATCAATAAGCAAAATAAAAGAAAGATACTACTAGCAGTTGTTGTATGCCCTGATGGAAAACTATCTACCGAATTCAGGTAAACACCTGGTACAATATGTATTAGACTCCAGTCAGTAATTAATTTAGTTGGACGAGGAGTTCCATTGAAAAAAAAATGTTTGGGGATTTGTGCAAATAGAGTAGAATATAGGATACAGCCAAGCAGGAGTACCGTATATTTTTTTCTCATTAATAATACAAATACGGCAATAGGAATCCAGATAATCCCATCTCCTAAATTAGTAATGTAGGTGAAAGCTTTATCTGCAATATATCCTAAGTTGGCATTGAGGAGTAAGAAGAATTCTGACTTCCCTAGTAGATAGGATAAAGCGATTAATATAGATCCAGATGCAGCAGTGATATATGCTCCAGTCTTAAAATTCTTGATAGATAATTCAGTCATTATTCCCGTTAGTGCTTTCGGCAAAACTAATATAAAAAAGAATAAGGCCTGTTCAAGGCCTTATTCAAAACAATTAAATCACTCCAGCCAATTCCAGACTTCGCTTTTTTAAGTGAATGATATCGAGATTATCGATTATCGGATCTGCAGTTAAGATTAATGAGGTTTGATTTTCTTTCCACCAGGTATTATTGATGAGTTCTTGAATCGGTAACACACCAATTAAATATTTTCTTTCTGCATCTGCGTGCCATTCTTCGATCCACTCGAATTTTTCTCTGGGGATATATTTCCAATCATCAAAACTTAAATAAACTTTTACAAAGAATTCGTTGGTAAGTTGATGTGGTTTATGATGATAAAGTTTCTTGTATTCGTATCTGTAATTGTAACGTAAAGCTGATATATCACTTAACACTGCTGAGGCTGTTGGAAAACTTCCAGCACCTTTACCGTAGAAAAATTGTTTATCCGCAAATCCACTTTCAATTACAACTCCGTTATATTCATTCTTTACAAAAGACATGGGGTCGCCTAGTGTTACAAATTGAGGAAGCACAAAGGCAGCTACTTTTCCATTCTTTAATTTTTTTGCCTGAGCGATTAATTTAATATCGAGTCCCTTTTCTTTTGCTACCAGGGCATCACTCAATTGAATATTTTGAATGCCTGTGAATAAAATATTATTAGGATGTTCTACAATGCCATAAGCATGGTTTAATAAAATGGTCCATTTATTAACTGCATCATATCCCTCCACATCCAGTTTGGGGTTACTCTCCGCAAAACCTAATTGTTTGGCTAATAAAAGTGCAGATTGGAAATCTAATTTTTCTTCAAACATTTTTGTAAGAATAAAATTAGTGGAACCATTTACAATTGCTTTGATAGAATGTAATAAATCGTTATCGTAATATTCTTCTAAGTTTCTGATAACCGGGATAGAAGCACATGCGGCAGATTCGCAAAGGAATGGAAGGCCAGTGTCTTGTTGTAATTTTAGAATTTCAGGTAAGTGTTCGGCAATCATTTTTTTACTGGCACTTACAACTGCTTTCCCATTGTTTAGGGCGATGCTAACAATTTCAAATGCAGCATCTGCATCGTCAATTACTTCTACTATGACGTTAATCTCTTCATCGTAAAGTAATTCATCTTTATTTGTTGTAAACAGCGCATCCGGTGCATTTCTTGATTTGCCCGGATGCTTTATACAGACCTTTTTTATACTGGCATTGAGTGATTCGGTTTGTTGTAATACTTTATACAAACCTTCTCCAACAACACCAAACCCAAATAATCCGATTGTTAATTTCTTATGTGTTTCCATACTTATTTTTTCAATTATAAATTTGCTTCAGCAAATACTGTTTTCTTTTCTTTTGATTTTACAATTTGATCAAAAGTATTTTCAAGATCCTGGATCAGATCTTCTGATTCTTCTAATCCAATTGATAATCTTATTAAACTATCTGTTACACCAGCAGCTCTTCTTATTTCTGCAGGAATAGACTTATGTGTCATATTCATTGGGTGAGAGATCAAACTCTTAATGCCACCTAAACTTTCTGCCAATTTGAACAGGGAAGTATTGTTAACTATTTCCAGGGCTGCAGCTTCTGTATCCTCTTTTAATTTAAAACTGATGATGCCGCCAAATCCTTTTGATTGTTTTTTTGCTAACTCATGGTTTGGATGTGTCTTCAAACCAGGATAATATACTTTCTCAATCAATGGATGTTGTTCAAGCCAATCAGCAACTTCTAAAGCAGTGGCACAATGCTGACGAATGCGCAAATGTAATGTTTCAATGCCTCTGATAGTTAACCAGCTATCGAATGGTGCAAGAATATTGCCGCATGCGTTCTGATAGAATTTTAGTTTAGCACCTAACACGGGATCTTTAGCAACCAATAATCCTGCAATCAAATCACTATGGCCACCTAAATATTTAGTGGCACTATGTACCACAATATCTGCTCCCTGAACAAGTGGTTGTTGTAAAACCGGTGTGGCAAAAGTATTATCTACACATAGTAAACAATCATTTGCTTTGGCGATTCTGGCAATCGCTTCTATGTCTGATATTTTCAGTGTTGGATTGGTTGGAGTTTCTAACCAGATCAACTTTGTTTTATCTGTAATAGCATCAAATACTTTTTGGGTGTCTGATGTGTCTACATAAGTTACTTTAATTCCAAATTGTGCATATACCGATCCGAATAAACGAAACGCACCACCGTAGATATCATCAACAGCAACTATTTCATCGCCTGTTTTTAATAATTTGATCACGCAATCAATTGCAGCCAAACCACTACTGAAAGCCAATCCTGTAGCACCTTTCTCTAATTTTGCAATGAGTTGCTCAAGTACCGCTCTAGTTGGATTATTTGAACGAGAATAGTCGTATCCTTTATTCACGCCGGGTGCTTCCTGCACAAAAGTGGATGTTTGATAAATGGGTACTGAAACGGCACCTGTTAGTGGATCTACTGGAATACTGTGAATCAATTCTGTTGCGCTGCTCATGATTATTTTTTGAAATGTTTTTAATCGTCATAGGCAACTTGTCAAGAGAGGGTAGAACTTACTGTTAGAGCTTTCTATGCCTGATGGACATAAAAAAAGCTCATCTAGTAAGTCAGATGAGCTTGAATATATTAATTCCGCTAGGGAAGTAGAAACAAACTATTACTCTGACTTATCTCTGTAACGCGCTAACGCTACTGGAGTTGGCACCTTCATACTATTGAGTTAATAATATGGGTTGCCAAGGCTTCAACGGGCCAAATCCCTCTGCCTTTCTTGATAAGTTATCTAAAGAACTGGCGCAAAGATAAAGGGGAAGTTTCCAATTTTCCAAATAAAAGTCTATTAAATTAGTAGGAATGTATCTTAAATCCTTTCCTGATAAGGCTTCTAGCGGATAAAAATATTTTTTCAGATGATTTTCATTGATTTGAATTTCAAAAGATCTGGTCATTTTAAACTTATTGGCAAGCACATTGTTTGTACATTTGAGGTCCTTAAATTAGCATGGCAAAGAAAAAATCCGTTACAAAACCAGTTGTACCCAATATCGCTGTTGACTCATTAGAAACTATTGAAGTTTATGGGGCACGCGAGCACAACTTGAAAAATATTGACATTATCATTCCCAAAAACAAATTGGTTGTTTTTACTGGTGTAAGTGGAAGTGGTAAATCTTCTTTGGCATTCGATACTATCTACAATGAAGGTCAGCGTAGATATATGGAGAGTTTTAGTGCTTATGCCCGTCAGTTTATGGGAGATATGGAGCGCCCGGATGTAGATAAGATCACAGGCTTGAGTCCAGTGATTTCTATAGAACAAAAAACCACGAATAAAAATCCGCGTTCAACAGTAGGTACGGTTACCGAAGTATACGATTTCATGCGATTGTTATTTGCACGTGTAGGAGAAGCCTATAGCTATAACACCGGAAAAAAAATGGTGAAGTTTAGCGAAGAAGAGATTGTAGAAAATATATTTCAAAAATATGCGAACAAAAAAATATCACTTTTAGCTCCTTTGGTTAGAGGAAGAAAGGGGCATTATCGTGAACTCTTTGAAGACATTCGAAAGAAGGGGTATTTAAAAGTGAGAGTTGATGGTGAGGTAATGGATCTAACACCCAAATTACAAGTTGACAGGTATAAGATTCATGATATCGAAGTGGTAATAGATCGTTTAGCGGTTACTGCAGATATGAAAGTGCGTTTAAGTCAGAGCGTACAACAAACTTTAAAAACAGGAAAAGATCTTTTATTTCTTCTTGTGAATGACACCAATAAAATCATACAGTATTCAAAACAGTTGATGTGTGAGGATACGGGCATTAGTTATGAAGAGCCTTCGCCCAATGCATTTTCTTTTAATTCGCCTTATGGTGCATGCCCTACTTGTAAGGGTCTGGGAAATGTATATAGCATTAGCATGGAAGCAATCATTCCAGATTATTCAAAAACGATTAAAGAGGGTGGCATTGTGCCACTAGGCGAACAAAGAGAAGCACAGGTTTTTAAAACTGTGGAAGCTATTGCGAAAAAAAATAAAATAAGTTTAGATAAGCCAATCAAAGACTTGCCTGTTTCTTCTTTGAATATGATCTTATATGGAAATGCAGATGGTCCAGGTATTGATGCTTTGGACGTGGAAGATGATATGCTTCCCGGCATACCTTATGAAGGAGCATATGAAGGTATTATTCTCATGTTGAAAAGATGGTTTACGGGAAATGGAAGTACTGAAGTGTTACGCGAATGGGTAGAGCAATTTATGGAATTAAAGAAATGTGGTTCGTGTAATGGTGCAAGATTAAAGCAAGAAAGTCTTTGGTTTAAAGTGGATGAGAAAAATATTGCCGAACTAAGTGATTTGAATTTAAGTGATTTAATTGTTTGGTTCGATGGTATTGAGAAAAGATTAAGTAAGAAACAAAATGCTATTGCAAAAGATATTTTAAAAGAGATTCGGGAGAGGCTTCAGTTTTTATTAGACGTTGGCCTGACTTATCTTTCATTGAATAGACCTTCCAGAAGTCTTAGTGGTGGCGAATCTCAGCGAATTCGATTGGCTACACAAATCGGATCTCAATTGCAGGGAATTACTTATGTATTAGATGAACCTTCCATTGGATTGCATCAGCGCGATAATCATCGTTTGATCACTGCTTTACAAAACCTGAGAAATATTGGGAATAGTGTGCTGGTGGTAGAACATGATAAAGATATTATGATGGCGGCTGATTATTTGGTGGACATAGGTCCTAAAGCTGGCATTCATGGCGGAGAGATTGTTGCAGCAGGTACACCAGCAGAAGTGTTATTAAGCAAATCAGATACTGCACTTTATTTGAGTGGAGTTAAATCAATACCTGTTCCAAAAGAACGTAGAGTAGGTAATGGTAAATTTATAGAGATCAAAGGTGCAACGGGAAATAATTTAAAGAATGTTTCCGTAAAAATACCATTAGGAAAGTTAGTGGTGGTTAGTGGTGTTAGTGGAAGTGGAAAATCTACTTTAATCAATGAAACATTATATCCATTATTATCAAAACACTGCTATAATAGCCGTGTGTTTCCTATGGATTATAAAAGCATTAAAGGGTTAGAGAATATTGATAAAGTTATTGAGATAGATCAATCGCCAATTGGTAGAACACCCAGAAGTAATCCTGCTACTTATTGTGGTTTCTTCACAGAAATAAGAACACTTTTTTCAGCGGTACCTGAAGCAAAAATCAGAGGCTATAATGCTGGGCGTTTTTCTTTTAATGTAAAGGGTGGTAGATGCGATATGTGTGAAGGTGGAGGAATGCGCACTATTGAAATGAATTTTTTACCGGATGTGTATGTGCATTGTGAAAAATGTAATGGCAAAAGGTATAATCGAGAAACATTAGAGATTCGATACAAAGGGAAATCAATCAGTGATATATTAAATATGACTGTTGATGAAGCTTGCGATTTTTTTCAACCTGTACCATTTATCTATCGTAAGATTAAAGTACTACAAGATGTGGGATTGGGATACATCACATTGGGTCAATCAGCTGTAACCCTTAGTGGCGGTGAAGCTCAGCGCGTTAAACTAGCCACAGAGCTTGGAAAAAAAGATACAGGAAAAACTTTTTATATCTTAGATGAACCAACTACAGGATTACACTTCCAGGATATTCAGCATCTATTGGATGTATTGAATAAATTGGTTGACAGAGGAAATTCGGTGTTAGTTATTGAACATAATTTAGATGTAATAAAAGTGGGAGATCATATCATTGATTTAGGTCCTGAAGGTGGAAATGGGGGAGGTAGAATTTTGTTTGAAGGAGTACCAGAATTAATGGTGGATATTAAGGAAAGTCATACTGCACGCTTTCTTAAAATTGAACTGGCGAATTAAAAGCTTTATGGATTTAGAGCAATTAAATTTTTTACCTGATTGGGATGAGAATCGATTCATCAAAAAAATGAATCGCCATGGCGAAGCATGGAAAAATGCACCAGGTATTTTAGCTGCCAGAGAAGTCTACAAACAATGGCGGGAATTATTTGGATTGGTCATTGCATTCGCCGAAAACCTGGAGGATGAAAATGATGAAAACAACCGATCCACTACTAAATCACTGATCTATCAGAATGCACTCATCGTAGCACCTAAAATTATTGGTGCAGTTAGTGTGGATACCTATACCATGAAAATGGAAAATGCTGCTTTGGTAAGATTCAATTGCAGACAAATGATGGAACAAATTAATTTTTCTGTTCTTATGGGCTGGTCGGATGAAGATTATAAAAGAGTAATCGAAGACAGTTTTGAACAATTTAAATTATTGGTTAGTGTTTGGGTAGCCACTTTTAGAAAAGAGGGCGATGAAGATGATTGGGGCATATTCATTTAAATAATTCCATTGATTTTATAGTATAGAACGAATCCTCGAAAATGATTGGATTCTGCAAATGTTAAATTTATAAAAATAGTAGTCTATAAAATTGGTAGACTAAAATTATTTACTATTTTTGATTCACCATTCATTTGATAATGGTCATGTGGCCGAGTGGTTAGGCGAGGGTCTGCAAAACCCTTTACAACAGTTCGAACCTGTTCATAGACCTCTGTTTTTGTACTCGTTATGGCAAGCAATCGTAGAACGGGCGGTGTTTTTACACTGCCCTATTTTTTTATTGTGGTTGACGAATCATTTCAATGTGATCGATTCCGTCTTCATCATAAATATCACTGCTTTGTACAAAACCCAGTGATTCGTAGAATTTCTTTAAATAGAGTTGGGCCCCAATTTTAATAGGACCATTTCCAAAATGCTCGATGCATTTTTCAATGCTATATTCCATAAGTTCTTTTCCTAAACCCAAACCACGATAATCTCTACTATTAACCACACGACCAATACTATGATAATCCGGGTAAGAAACGCCCTTGGGTACTAATCGGGTACTTGCCACCAAGTTTTTACCATCCCATCCCATGAT
>Ga0194037_1001658_pt1 | contig 15725 bp, 13 predicted proteins | sample JunL306m_MetaG_FD_148653 | JGI IMG/M metagenome (GOLD analysis project Ga0194037, IMG submission 148653) | Anoxic zone freshwater microbial communities from boreal shield lake in IISD Experimental Lakes Area, Ontario, Canada - Jun2016-L304-6m | ecosystem: Environmental > Aquatic > Freshwater >...
CCGAGAAACAATTCACCTTCGCGGTAAAATGAAAGTTCGGCAGCCATGTTAAAAGCTTGTTGATTCAGCATACTTATCAATCAGTCATTGTCAGTGAATTTGAATTCACTATTTGTGCACCAAAATGAATTATATTCCCTCAAGGCATTTCAATTGCTGTGCCAGAAACATAACTGCATGAAATAAAGACACTTATCGTTATAAAGTAAGACAAAGTCATGTTTTGTTCATACTAGAATGTACGGAAATAACAATAAGAATTACCAGAATGTAGGATTTTAATCTGTCTCAATTATCTGAAATCGAATTTTCAATTAATATTGACTTGTAAACTTTAGATCTGTTATTTTTGAGATAGATTTCAGCTCGGGAAAGTATAATCTGCTGATTGACGGAAAATTAATCGGACAATTTCGTTGAATTGAAAAAAACAAATTGTCCATATCCAATTGGCATTCAATTTTGGCAAATAACCACCATACAGTACATCCACGTGGGTTGATTGGGTACTTTCAGCCAAACAATTTTTCCAAAAAACTTCGAATTATTGAAAAATCTCAATCTAAGCATCATTGTCTTCGTTTATCCACTTTCCGGTGATTTTCTGCTGACAATGAGCAAAATTGCTAATTAGTAGAATTGTTATTAATATAATATTTGTTTTCATGAAAAATATCTCCGTTTAATTGTGAATCTATTGGCTCTATTTTCTTAATCCCCCTTCAGGGGGTTTGGGGGCTAATTCAGCTGCAAATTAAAGGCACAACAATGCAAGTGCAATTGAAAATAAGTTGAATTGAACAAAAGGAAGGCTGAATTGAACAGAATGTATTGGGGAATTTCAATCCATTCTAAAAACGGACTGACTTTGAGGTTCTAACATTTATCAATCATGTGTTTTTTAATTAACAATCCCATTTTACTGTAATATAATCTACATTCACTGTAAATTTTACATAAAATATAATTTAATTTTCCCAGGATATACTACAGAATAATTATTACATGATTTTAAGAATTGTAGCTATTTATATTAAAATTTGTATTATAGCTATTTTTTATGAATAAACGTTCGATCTTTTAACTAAAATATATTGCTTTGACTGTAAAAAAGCTATATTTGTTTACATCATCAACTATCTAATGCAGTTAAAATGGAAAAAATACTACAAATTCTTAGTCTTCGAATTGGCAATTTTCATATTGGATTAAATATAGAACAAGTTGAAAAGATAATACCTGCTCAATCAGTAATTGAATTGTCAGAAAAACCGGAATTTCTAAAAGGATTAATCAATTATTTCGGTGAGGTAATAGCTGTTGTTGATTTGAGGAAACGGTTAAATATAAGTTTGAAAGATATAGAAGTGTCAGATAAGTTTGTAATTGTAAAAACAGTTGATCACAAACTTGTTCTTATTGTAGATGATATAGTTGATCTTAAACCGTTTCATGATGAAGATATATCTATTTCAAATGCCATTTATTCGGGTATGAAATTCATTTCTGTATTAACAGTAAGCGAAAATATTGTTTATATATATGATATTGACGAGTTACTGAATAAAAATGAAACAGTTGAATTAGAATCATTTATTCAAAATTACAGCCTAAATGTTGCAGTATAGCTCCGAAAATATTAAATGCATAAGTGACCAGATTACCCACTTGTTTGGACTACAGTTTCCACCAAACCGGGAAACTGATTTAATGCGTGCGGTAAAAAGTGCTGCTCAAGTATTTAATATAGGTTTGAATGAAGTACAATTGCTCCAATGGTTGTGTAATAAGCGATTATCGAAAGAAGAAATTAGTGAACTATCGGAAACATTAACAATAAATGAAACCTATTTTTTCCGGGAAAAAACTGCACTCGAATTAATTAGTGAGAAAGTAATTCCTGCTATTATTAGAGATAGAAATATCAATGAGTTCCCTATTAGAATCTGGAGTGCTGGCTGTAGTTCGGGTGAAGAACCATATAGCATTGCCATGTGGCTTTACGACCATTTTCCGGAGTTAAATACTAAGAATCTTACAATACTCGCCACTGATATAAGTCCTTTAGCTATAAAAAAAGGGCTCATTGGAGAGTATTCTGAATGGTCTTTTAGAGAAACATCAGGAAATACGCGCCAAAAATACTTTTGCAAACAAGGAAATAAAAATATCATCAATAATGAGATAAAAAAAACAGTTAGCTTTTCATTTTTGAATCTTTCAAAAAACTCATATCCATCTTCAACAACAAACACAGAACAGTTCGACGTGATTTTTTGCCGAAACGTATTGATGTATTTCAGTCCGCAAGTTATTAAAGAAGTCAGTGCCCGTTTTTTTAAAGCTCTGACTAATACCGGCTGGTTTATTTCGAGTCAGGTTGAATTAAACGATGAATATTTTGGAAACTTCAAACGAGTGACTTATAAGAATGGTATTTTCTATACTAAACCTACTATACTTCAACCCAAAGAAGTACAATTCACAAACTTGAATATGGAAATTCAAGAGATTACAAATTGCCAATCATTTAAAACTAAAGTCAAAAAAAACCAAACTAAAACTCTTGATTCAGATGCAAAAAAACAGAATAACCCAATAAATGCTAATTTGCATATCAATAAAACTGAGCCCGTAATTTCAACTCAAGTAGATTTCAAAATAAATTACGAGTTTAATTTCGCTAAAGTAAAAGAACTTTCAAACTCTGGCAATTACCGTGCTTCCATTGAATTAATTCATAAATTGCTATGTGCTTACCCTCAAAATGCTGATTTGTATTATTTGTACGCCAACATTTTATATGAAATAAATGAACTGGAGCAAGTTGAGGTGCTTTTAAACAAAACACTTTATTTGAATCATACGCATTTGGATGCAGCATTATTAATGGCATATACACTGAAAAAACGAAAAAAAGAAGAACAATCAATACGTTATTTCAAACAGGCAGTCAGTATAATTTCTGAAGAATGTATTGCAAAAAAGTCGGAAGCAAAGATAGACTATGACCGGCTACTAACAACCGTAAAACATGAGATAGAACTAATCAACAATCAAACTTTTCACTAATTATTATGCTTACAGACAATGAAATTCTTCAGAAAAGAGCTATTAAAACAGCTATAAAACCAAAAGTTATAACAGAAACGAACAAAGATTTATTTGCATTTCTACAATTTAAACTAATTAAAGAGGAATATGCAATTGATTACAATCTAATTACAGAAGTATTCTCACTTCGGGATATAACTCCTATTCCGGGCACACCACCGTATATTATGGGGGTTGTGAGTCGTAAAGGGCGTATTATTTGCATAGTAAATCTTAAAATTCTTTTCGGAATTAAGCAAACTAACCTTACCGAAATGAATAAAGTTATAAGTATCCGAAATGGAGACAATGAATTTGGCATAGTTGCCGATTCAATTGATGGAATAACCGAAATTGATTTATCCTTACTCAGTGAGCCACCAGGAAACATTGAAAATAAAGAAAAATTTTTGCAGGGAGTAATGCCAAATGGCTTAATAGTCATAAACGGAATAAATCTGATAACCAACAAGAAACTTTGTATTGAATAATCTATAATTTAAAAAGAAATATCATGGAATCAAAAATTAAAATGGATATGAAACTTAAACTGATATTGAGTTTTGTAAGTATTATTTTAGCAGTTGGGTTGTTAATAGTTCTAACTGTATTAAACATCAATCGAATCACTACGATTGAAGATGAAATTACCAACCATTATGAAATCAGAAGTTTGATGGGTGATGTAAAGTCATTAGAAAATGAAAAGAGAGCATTAACTATTGAGGTGTTAGTTACAAATGACGTTCATAAATTAGCCCTAATTCATCAGATTGATATTAAAAATAACGAAATTGATTCTGTAATGAACAAAATATCAAGCTATAATTCAGGATATCCTAATTTTATTCCAATGTTTAATGAATTAAAAATGAGTATAGTATCATTAAAAAAAGAAAATGATATTATGCTAAAGATGATTCAGAATAATAAAAACGAAGCAATTCAATTATTTTACAACTCATTAGACGAAAAATTCAATCAGATAGATTTAGAAATCAAGAAAAACCATTCGATCCTGGAAGCTGCTAAACTCGAACATGTAACCGAAGGAAGAGGCATTAGAACAACTGTATTTATATTTACCCTTACCGGTGGTATAGCACTTATTATCCTCACTATGTTTTTAATGTTTACAGTAATCAGAATGTTGAAGAATATTGCGTTTGAGATTCGCAACGGGGTGAATATACTTGGCACTTCAGCATCGGAAATTTTAACTACAGTAACAGAAATCTCAACCGGAGCGGCTGAAACTGCAACTGCCATCTCTGAAACTACCACAACGGTAGAAGAAGTGCGACAAACAGCCATGCTTTCTAATCAAAAAGCACTTTCGCTACTTGAAAGTTCACAGCGTGCTGCCGATTCCGTGGAAAAAGGAAAAGAAGCTGTATATAAAGTATTTGAAGCTATTAAACGAATTGATACCCAGATGGGAGTAATTTCCGACACTGTAGTAAAACTTGCAGAACAAAACCGAACCATTGGTGATATAACATCCAGTGTTGCCGATATAGCTGACCAATCTAACTTATTGGCTGTAAATGCTGCCATTGAGGCTGCTAAAGCGGGTGAACAAGGTCGTGGATTTGCAGTTGTTGCTAATGAAATCCGATCCTTAGCCGATCAATCAAAAAAAGCTACCATTCAGGTAAAAGAAATTCTCAATGAAGTTAACAAATCTGTTAATCAGGCTGTTGCAGTAACTACTGAAGGATTAAAAGCAGTGGAAGAAAGCCGTGTTCTTGTCTCTGAAAGTGGAAATGTTATTGAATTACTTTCTGAAAATGTAGAAGAAGCTACTCAGGCCTCCATGCAAATATCATCATCCAATCAGCAACAAAAAGCAGGTATGGAACAAATTGTACCTGCAATGGAAAACATAAAACTGGCAAGTGAACAAAATGTAAGTGGCATAAAACAGGCTCAGGCAGCTGCTCACGATATGAGTAACCTTGGACAAAGTCTGAAAGCAATAATACTGAAGTTCAATTTATAAATTTCATAACATAGGTATATGAATAAAAACATGGATGAATTTCTGCTTGAGCTACTTTCTGATTATAAAACAGAAGCGGCTGAACATATTCAGACCATTCAAAATGGATTGATTCAATTAGAAAATGAATCTGACGAAGCCATTCGAAAAGAGCTTATTGAAGTTATTTACCGCGAAACTCACAGTCTGAAAGGAGCTTCAAGAGTTGTAAATCAATCTGAGACTGAAAAGATTTGTATGAGTCTGGAGTCACAGTTTAGTTTGCTAAAACGTGCACCTATCGGATTAAATCATGATTTTTATACTTTATACAATAAAACATCTGATTTATTAGCAGCATTTATTACAAGTATCGGAGTGCCTGAAAATAAACCGCCTGTTAATGCATTACAACAAACACTTCGAAACCTTGACCTTTCATTAGAATCATTACAAGCACAGATTATAAAAAACAGCTCACAAACAATAGAAACAGTTAAGGGAGTTGCCTTAGAACCAGATTCAGATGCTCTAACCAAAGTAGAACCGGAAATCGACCTATTGGCAACCAAAACTAAAAACATTGATAATGAAACAATTAGAATCAACGTAGAAAAGTTAAATAGTATTCTGCTACAATCGGAAGAATTTGTAACAGCTAAAAACTCATTTGAATATTTTGCTAAGGAACTACAAAAACTCAATAATTCTTTTGCAGATTATAAAAGGAATTTACAGAACAAAACATCTAATTCGAATAATGAATTTAATCAAACAAAAAGAAATAATTCATCAGAATCCCTGAAAAAATTCGATGAGGATTTTAGTTCTTTAAGCAAGCAATTTCAGCTATTCAGGCATTCATTTGAACGTCAGATAAATGATTTACAGACAGATATAAAAAAAACATTAGTTATTGAATTTAGAAACTTGTTTGTTTCTGCACCTAAATTAGTTCGAGACCTTTGCGTACAATCGGGTAAGCAAGTGGAAGTACAGATTACAGGTGATGATATTGAAATTGATCGCCGAATTCTGGAAGATATGAAAGATCCAGTTATGCATTTATTACGAAACTGTGTTGATCATGGCATTGAATTACCTTCACAGCGAGGCTTAATTGGAAAACCGGAGAAAGGCTGCATCAAAATTCAAATACAGATATTACCCGATAAAAAAATAGAGGTCAGTATCAGCGACGATGGCGTTGGAATAAACACAAAAAAAATAGTAGAAAAAGCCCTAAAATCAAATTTAATAAGTGCTCAGGAGGCTAATGAACTTAATGAAAAGCAAAAACTAAAGTTAATATTCAGTTCCGGATTAAGTTCTTCTGAAATTATTACCGATATTTCAGGACGCGGGCTGGGTATGTCAATTGTTGAAGAAAAAGTTATTAAAAATGGCGGTACAGTAGATGTTTATTCTGAACTAAACAAGGGTACCACATTCAAAATTATACTTCCTCAAACATTGAATGTATACAGAGGTGTACTCATTAAATCGGCTGGTAGCTATTTCACAATTCCAGTAGGATTTATTGAAAAGGTTATAAGAGTAAATATAAGTGATATACGCACCGTAGAATCAAGAAAATGTATTTTTTATGGAGATAAAAGTGTTGCAGTTCACGAACTTTCTGATTTAATTGGAATTTCAGGCAGCAAACAACAGAATTTCAAATCACAGAATTTACACATGATGATTCTTAAATTTGCGAGTAAATTTCTTGCAATAATAGTTGACAAGGTAAAAGGAGAATTTGAAGGAATACTCAAAGATATGGGCCCTCAACTCCGGCATGTACATAAAATCTCAGGAGTTACAATGTTGGGCAACGGTAAACTTGTATGCGTGCTTAATGTTGCCGAACTAATTGAACATTCCAATTTTCATATTTCAAATACGGATATTAACTATCCTGACTCAGATAAGCCTGAGATTCAAAAACGCATACTGATAGCTGAAGACTCAATTACAATCCGTTCCATGTTAAGGAGTTACGTGGAAAATGCAGGTTATTATGTAAAATTAGCTGTTGATGGTTTACATGCCTATCAGTTACTTCAACAGGAACAATTTGACTTAGTGGTTTCGGATGTAGAAATGCCACGTATGAATGGCTTTGAGTTAACTGCAAAAATTAGAGAAAATGCCGGTTATTCTGATATGCCGGTCATTCTGGTTACAGCCCTTGAAAGTACTGACGATAAACAACGTGGACTTGAAGCCGGAGCAAATGCCTATATTATAAAAAGTAGTTTTGAACAAAGCAATCTGTTGGACACTATCAAAAGATTGGTTTAAATCATTAATTACAAGTGAAATACACGATATGGAAAAAAATAAAATTAGAGTATTGATTGCTGAAGATTCTGTTTTAATACAGAAAGTGCTGAAAAATATGATTGAAAATGATGATAGATTTGAGTTGGTTGGTGTGGCAGCGAATGGTAAACAAGCAGTAGAATTGACTCAAAAGCTAAAACCGGATGTAATCAGTATGGATGTGAATATGCCTGAACTTGATGGTGTTGGCGCTACCAAACAAATAATGGACATTCAACCTACACCAATAGTAATAGTTAGCAGTTATTATAATTCGTCGGAAATTGAACTTGCCATTCGGGTACTTGATGCAGGTGCAGTTACAATTATGGAAAAGCCAAACGGACCCGGACACCCAAAATATGATTATACACTTCGGACATATTTAAACAGATTGAAATCTATGTCGGAGATAAAAGTTGTCCGTCGGAAAAATAAGGATAGTGAGAATAAAGAAGTGCTTGTTAAAACTGAAAAAAACACAAAATACACATACAGCGGTAACTTCAGATTTAGCATACTCGTTGTAGGTGCATCGGCCGGAGGTCCTGAAAGTGCTCGTCAGTTATTCGAAAAGTTAGCTTCCGATTTCCCTTTACCAATCGTTTTTGTACAACATATTGATTCTCATTTTGCTGATGGTTTTGCGGTTTGGCTAAATAGTTATTCCAATATTCCGGTAGTAATTGCATACGATAATCAGGTACCCGAAGCAGGAAAAATTTATATGCCACCGGGAGGTAAGCATATCATAATTGACGACAATAATCATCTAAAATTAGTCAATGAAACAGTTCAAAACGTAGCTGTACCATCCGTCAACAAACTTTTTGAATCGGCAGCTAAGGTCTATGGTTCAAAAACAATTGCAGTAATACTTTCGGGCATGGGACGTGATGGAGCCGAAATGATGAAAAAACTCAGAAATGAGGGAGCTTATACTTATGCACAGGATGAAAAAACCTGTTTGGTATACGGGATGCCTAAAGAAGCATATAATTTAGGTGCAGTGATAAAAATGCTAAGTCCTGCTGAAATTTCAGCAGATATTTCGGCTTTAATAAGAAATAACTTGTAAAATTATTTTTGAAATTATGAATACAGTTAAACTCAGAATCGGAACCGGATATGTTCTGGCCGCCGAAGACTCATTGGTTCAGGCTAAAAAACTTGAAGCAATTTTGTCGAAAAACGATATCAAATTTGTAATTTGCAAAAATGGCGAGGAAGCTTATGCTCAAGCTCTTATTGAAAAACCGACTTTGGTTATAAGCGATATTATTATGCCGGGTATGAATGGTTATGAATTTTGTGAAAAACTTAAATCAGAGAAATCTACTAAACATATTCCGGTAATTCTATTGACTTCTCTACAAGATCCACATGATATAATCAAAGGTCTTCAGGCTGGTGCCGACAATTTTATATCAAAGCCATACGATGAGAACTTTTTGTTAAATCGAATGAACTATTTGCTCGAAAACATAAACATTATTGATGATTTTTCGGATCATGATAAAGTGAGTTTATTATTTGAAAATGTGAAATATGAAATTAATTCAGACAAAAAGCAGATTATTGACCTACTACTTTCGGTTTACGAGGCGGCAATTTTAAGAAATAATGAATTATTGTCAATTAAAAATCAACTTGAAGAAGCCAATAGTTCACTTCAGCAAGCCAATGAAGACTTATCATCCTTTGCTCACACCGTTTCACATGATTTAAAATCTCCGCTTACAGCTATCATGGGATTCAGCAGATTACTTATTGAGAATCAGCGATGTCAATGCTGTAAAACAGAGTTTAGCTATATGGATGCAGTACATAAGTCTTCTGGTTTGATGTTGAACCTGATAAATGATTTATTAAATTTTGCAAAATCAAACAAAGTAGAAGTTCAAAAAAAAGACATCAATCTGTCACAGATAGTTTCTGAAAAAATGATTGAAGTCAGAATGCGAATTCCAAATCAAGAACTTGCTCTACATATCAGTCCTGAAATTTATGTGTTTGCAGACCCCAATTTAATGAATATAGTTTTTGATAATTTGCTGGGAAATGCCTTAAAATATTCACATAAAAAAGAAATATCTGAAATCAGCTTTGGCAAAATAGAGCAATTTGGCAAAAATATTTATTTTGTAAAAGATAATGGAGCCGGATTTGATATATCAAAATCCGACAAGTTATTTCAACCATTCCAGCGACTACACAATTCGAGTGAATTTAAAGGTACGGGTGTTGGTTTATCAACCGTAAAACGCATTATTGAACGTCATGGAGGCCAAATCTGGGCAGAATCTGAAATTGGTATTGGTTCTATTTTTTACTTCACCTTAGGATAAAGTTCAATTCATAAGATATTTACAAAGAGAATTATCCCAATTAAATTGCTATAATATTGTAATACAATTACTTAACACAAGTCACAATACCTCAGCACTAACGCGGATTTGCAAACCATGTCAAAGAAAGCTACAAGATATGTAGGGGTTGGCATAATATACGCCCTGTGGCTAGTCGACAAAGAGAATCAAAAAAGAGTTGCACAGCCTGTTGTGCAGCTCTTTTCTTTATTGTAACAAGCTTGTATGTGAAAAAATAAGTTTATCTTTGGAGGAAAAACTAATAAAAACCAACTCAAACAGTAAAATGATGCGTACTGGAACTTAGCAGACAGAAATTAGAATTCGAATATATAATTTGTACGTGGTAAGTTTAAAGCGACACGAAACGGTTTCAATATAGGCAAAATTTAAACTGACAGTTTGTGTTGCTAATAGGATATTCGGGTAGCATCAAAGCCTAGCTGATTGATAGTTAATTATGTTATAGGTTACATGTTTAATCTGATTTTTGTTATTTTTGTTTCGTATTTTTATTTATCCCAATTTAATTAATTTTTATTCCACTAAAATAAAGTAAAATGGAAACTAGACAGAAAAAGACAATTTTCGTAAAAGCTCCAAGTTGGCTTTTAGCATTTCTGACTATGATTTTATCAACGATTTTGTTATTTGCTATTGGCGAAGGAACAAAACTTGATAATTTAGCCTATGTTGTATATGATTTAGTAATTGTCGTTGGTTGCTATTTCATAGTCAAACAAAACCCGCCAAGCATCTGGTATGTACTTATCATTAGTAACCTGGCGGGGATTTTGCCTGCTTTCATTGAGCGGAATTTTTGGATAAGCATGATGTGGGTGTTTGTTTGCAGCGGATGGGTACTTTCAATACTTGCTGCAATTGTAGGAATGCTTATTGGTAAAAAGAAAGCCGTTTCTGACAATCCCTAAACTATAAAAGTTTGATTAATTAGTTTTCATCAGAAAATCGCACTATTGAGCCAAATTTCTGGAATACTAGGACGCAAATAATTAGTGCTATTTTGGTATTTTCTGCTGAAATTTCTATTGTAGCAGCACAACTAGCTAAATCGAAACAAAATAATTAATGGTTTTGCACTCAAAATAATCCTAGCTCTTACAGCATTGTAAAAAAATAAGAATAAAAATGAAAATAGCAATTACAACAGTTGGTTCAAGGGGTGATTTACAACCATTTATATCACTTGGCCTTGGTCTGAAAAAAGCCGGTTATGACGTTTTGATTATTTCCGCTAAAAACGAAGAAGACTTTGTTCGGAATTATGGATTAGATTTCCATGCTCTAGATGTAAACATTCAGGAATTAATGGAAGGAAACAGCGATGTACAGGGAATTGCAAAAGGCAGTAATCCGCTTAAATTTATGATAACCCATTTAAAAGGGTCGAAAAATCTGAAAAGCATGATGATTAAAACACAGTGCGAAATGTGGGATGCCTGTCAGGATGCAGATCTTATTGTATTTCATCCGGGAATGCCTATCGGATATTATATTGCACATGTTAACCATAAAAAAAGCGTACTATTAAATCCTTTTCCTGTAGTAGCAACAAAAGATTATCCGTCCATCCTTTTTTATTCCTTACCCAGACTGGGGAAAGTGTTTAATTCATTAACTCATGCCCTTTTTTACAAGATGTTTTGGGCATTGGCAAAATCAGCAATAGTTGCATTCTGGAAAGGGAAAAAACTACCAAAAGTTGATTTCAAAACTTCTCCTGTTATACAACAAATAAAAAGTGGAAGACCTGTTATTAATGCATACAGTCCTTTAGTCTTTCAGCCAGCCCGTGAATGGGGGATAAATATACAAACTGTTGGCAGTTTGACTATTGAAAACGAATCAAATTTTACTCCGGCAAAAGAACTTGTAGATTTTATTAATGCCGGTGAACCACCCATTTTCATCGGTTTTGGAAGTATGAAAGATATTAATTCATTTACCCGTACATTTGAAATTCTTTCTGAAGCAGTAACTAAAACAAAACAACGTGCTGTAATTGGGCTTGGTTGGACTAAGAATAGTTTCACAGGAGCAATACCTGAGAACCTGTTTTTAATTGAAAACACACCCTTTACGTGGTTATTTCCACAAATGAAGCTGGTAATACATCATGGTGGTGCAGGCACAACAGCAGCAGGACTAATTGCAGGCAAACCAACAATTATAATACCACATATTGCCGACCAACCTGCATGGGGACTACGGGTTTATGAACTTGGAGTTGGATCAAAACCAATAGCAAAGAAAAATCTGACAGCCAACAAGTTGAGCAAAGCCATTTTGTTTGCACTTCAACCGAGAATTGTAGAAACGGCAAATCAATTGGGGCAATCAATGAGAAAGGAAAACGGTAGTGGAAAAGCAGTAGAAATCATTCATAAATATTTAACTGACAAATAAGCCAAAAACAACAAACACCCAGCAGCTCGTTAGAAAAAACTTAAATATATATATCAGAACACTACGCTATGTGTAACGTACAATTTTGTACGTTACAAGGAGCAAAAAAAACACTATAAATAGCCATATACATGACAGAACTTGAACAATATATAAAATCTTATTTTGGAATAGTTGCAATTGACGACTTGAAAACAATGGTTTCCTTATTTGAACCTACAACACTAAAGCGGGGAGAATTTCTATTGAAAACAAGCAAACAATGTGATAAATTAAGTTTTGTGCAGTCTGGTTTGTTGAGAACATTTGTAACCATCGATGGCAAAGAAGTAACACAATGGATTTCGACAAAAGGCTATTTTTCAACAGATTTAGCAAGTTTTGTTTTTGAAACACCATCACGTTGGAGCATTCAGGCACTGGTTGACACAGAGATTTTTTCAATATCGAAAGAGGATTATAAAACGATTGCTAGTTTAGTTCCTATGTGGTACGAACTGGAGAAATTATTTCTGGTGCGTTGCTTCACAACCTTAGAAGATAGAATATTCACACACTTATCGATGACAACTGAAGAAAGGTATAATTTCTTTTTCGAAAATAACAAAGAACTTTTTAATCAGGTTCCTTTGCACTACATTGCTTCAATGCTCGGAATGACTCCAGAAACATTTAGTAGAATAAGAAAAAAACAACTCCATTGATTTCTTGATTTTTGTCAAGAGTACTATAATTATTTTGATAGAACTTTGTTGCGTAATTTTAAAAACAAAATAAAAGTGGTATTAACAACTATTATTAAAAAAACTACAGCAATGGCAAAAGAAATCAAAACAACAATTCTAATTCATTCGACACCGGAAAAAGTATGGTCAATACTTACAAACTTTGACAATTATCCTAATTGGAATCCTTTTATCAAATCAATAAAAGGTGAAGTGAAAGTAGGCAACAACATCATTGCAAGACTGGAACCGCCAGAAGCATCAGGAATGACTTTTAAACCAAAAATTCTAAGTTATGATGTTAATAAAGAATTAAGCTGGCTAGGTCATTTATTCATTCCAGGACTCTTTGACGGGCAACATAAATTTGAATTGATTGACAACGAAAACGGAACAACAACTTTTAATCAAAGCGAAAGTTTTAAAGGAATTCTTGTTCCAATGTTCAAAAAAATGCTAGATATCAATACAGTTAATGGATTTGAAGCAATGAATAAAAAACTTAAAGTGTTGGCAGAAGGAAAAAACCGCTAGGATTTAATCATCACCAGTTTAGCGAATTGAATAAGTATTCGGACTAGTTCGTGCTAAAAAGAAATTTCAGCTTTCTATATTTTTTTTAAGAGTGAAGGCGATAAGATAGCTTTCTATGTATCGTAAGCATCCCAAATCAGCCGTATTTCGAAAAAACATAAAAAGACTGAACTTTGCAGAAAAACAAAAGCAATGTTTAGTTTAAATGAAGGGAATCGTTTTGTAGTGTGCTTACAAGGAGTAGATTTGCGCAAAGGTTTGGATGGTTTATGCGGATTGATTCGTTATTTGTCATTAAGTCCTACAAATGGCGATGTATATGTGTTTTTAAATAAAAGTCGCACGACCATGAAATTACTTCATTGGGAACGTGGAGGCTTTGTGATTTATTACAAACGCTTGGAAAGTGGACGTGTCAGTCATAAAATTTTCCTAAAAGAAGGTACTGGATTTCGTACAATTCGCTGGGATGAATTAGTCCTTTTTATGGAAGGAATTAGTGTAAAAATAAAACGAAGAAAACGATATAATTTCGAGTGAAATATTTGCGTATATCACTGTTTTATAGTATCTTTATACTGTAAAACAATGGGAGATATACAGCAAATACTACATGAAAATGCTTTATTAAAAGCACAAATTCTTTTGAAAGAAGAAGAGCTTCTTCGCAAGAATGAGCGTATCCTGTATTTGGAGCGTCAGCTGTTTGGTCGTCGTTCAGAAAAGAAACTGCCCGACTATTGTGATGCCCAGTTATCATTATTCGACTCAGAACAAGGTATGGCTACTATGGAGCAAGAAACTTCTGGTATGACAACTTTGATAGAAGATATCAAACAGAAAGCAGAACAACGCTATACTGCCTCAAAACACAAAACAACTTCAGATAAACGCTCTTATAAGATTCCCGCCAATATTGAGCGCAGAGAAACCGTTATTGAACCGGTAAAGAACGACACAGACACACTTATAAAAATTGGTGAGGATGTGAACGAAAGACTAATGCTTGATCCATCTAAGTTTTGGGTAGAGCGCACTGTACGCCCGATCTACAAAGTAAAAGAAACTGCACAAGGTCAAACACTTGCAACCATAATTGTTCAGGCACTTGCCAAAGAAGTGATATTGCCGGGTTGTATGGCTGGCGAATCCTTATTGAGCCAACTAATTGTAGATAAATTTCTTTACCATCTTCCCGAGTTCCGACAAGCAAAACGGTTCAAAGAACTTGGAGTTGAAATACCCACTTCAAGCATTAATCGTTGGGTGCATGCCATAGCGGATAAGCTTTACCCCCTTTATGCAGCACAAATGCAACGCGTATTATCCGCAAAATACATTCAAGTAGACGAAACAACTCATTCGATAACTGACCGCAAAGGGTCAGCACGCAAAGGATATATTTGGGTGGTTCGCTCTGTGTTGTTTCCGGGTGTATTCTTTCATTATGACAAAGGATCCCGATCACAGGAAGTGGTATTAAAAATGCTCAAAGATTACAAAGGAGCTTTACAGACCGATGGCTATGCTGCTTATAGTATCTTTGAAGAAAAACAAGGCATACTTCCACTTGGGTGTATGGCTCACGTAAGAAGAAAATTTGAAACTGCAGTGACTACTACGCCCCAAGCAAAACAAGCACTTGATTATATTGCTCTGCTTTATATGTTGGAGGGGAATCTCAAGGCAGAAGATGCCAATTACGAACAAATTCGCAAAGAGCGACAAGAGAAAGCCTACCCCATATTACAACAAATGGAGAAATGGATGAAGCAAACCTACAACACATGTACGCCAAAAAGCCCATTGGGGAAAGCCATTAATTATGCTTTTGGTATGTGGCCTCGTATCAGCAGGTATTGCAAGGAAGGATATTTCAATATTGACAACAATGGGGTAGAGAATTCCATTCGACCAATCACACTGGGTCGAAAGAACTACCTGTTCTCTGGCAATGACAGTGGCGCGGAAGATAATTGCATTTTTTTCACACTGCTAGGCAGCTGCCTGCAAGCTGGTATCGAACCACACAAATGGTTAAACACCACACTTGAAAAAATTCCAAAGCTGAAAGCTCCAATAAACTGGGAGGAACTTCTACCGTAATCCATTACCCAAAATACAAAACGGGCTGTCAATAGTGATTCTAATGATAGTCCGTTTCTTTTTGCGAAACAATACGGCTGATTTGGGATGCTTACTGAGCAATGCGCATTTCCTGCAGGGCATCTAACGCCAGTTTTTGAACATGAAAACGGTCAATAACAC
>Ga0194037_1001659_pt1 | contig 15723 bp, 17 predicted proteins | sample JunL306m_MetaG_FD_148653 | JGI IMG/M metagenome (GOLD analysis project Ga0194037, IMG submission 148653) | Anoxic zone freshwater microbial communities from boreal shield lake in IISD Experimental Lakes Area, Ontario, Canada - Jun2016-L304-6m | ecosystem: Environmental > Aquatic > Freshwater >...
CGTTCCGATGTATTACTCACCCGTTCGCCACTCGCCACCAGGTGCAAGCACCCGTGCTGCCGTTCGACTTGCATGTGTAAGGCATGCCGCCAGCGTTCAATCTGAGCCAGGATCAAACTCTTCAGTTTAATTCCTGTGATCCTTGCGGATCGTCGCACTCATTCAAGAAATTGACTTGGTTTTAAAACCAAATCTTTTTACTGTCTTGAGTACTGTTTTATTTACATCTGTCCCGAAGGACTGGATGCCTTTACCCAGTACCCACAATTATCGATTGACTAATTTTTAAAGAGGGCTGAAAGTGCTTTTTTAAGAAATTTCAGCGAAGTCCGCTACTATGACACAACAATTACAAGATGTCAACACCCATCTAGGTATTTCTGCTTATATTTTCAGAAATTCTTTACAAAAACCCCTAAATATTCATTACTAGGGAAAACCCTAGTTAATCTGTTAAAACGGGGTAAAATGACGCAATGCACAATATATCGCCATCAAGCGCTGCAAAACCAGCCCTTAAGCCCTTTATGTATGGGCTTAACCGCGCCCCCGTAAGAGAGCTGCATGCCGGTTACCGGCCAACGATCTTGGCGCATTTTTTGCTTTTGGGGGCAGAAGATCGCCGCTTGCGCTTTGGAATTCCTACGGCTGATGCGGTCATTGAAAACTACGTTGCTAACCTTAACTTTAATCGGGATGCAGTTTTTGGTATTTTTGATGCCAACTTAAAGCTGGTCGCAATTGCGCACTTGGCCTATTTACCGGCTGGCAAAAAACGTAGTAAAGCCGCCGAATTTGGGGTTTCCGTTTTAGCCGAAAGTCGCTTTCAAGGTTATGGGGCAGCATTGCTAGAGCGGGCAATTGTCCACGCACGCAATACTCAGGTAACCACTTTATTTGTCAATTGCTTAGCGCAAAACAAAATCATGATGCACTTGGCACAAAAAGCAGGAATGCAAATTGATTATGCCTATGGAGAAGCAGAGGCCTGCCTAAGATTGCCACCCGCAAACCCCAGCACTATTTTTGCTGAAGCCGTTAATATTCAGCTTGCGGATTTTGACTTTGCCGTCAAAGCAAATTTAAATCAATCCAGCAAAGCTTTGCGCTGGTTACTGAAAAAAACAAACTCAACTAAGTAAAATTTGTGGCGGTGGTTTTTATTGCGGCGTTGGTTTAGTTGATGCTGCAGAGGCATTCTTATTGGCTGCATCAATCCGTTCTTTGTCGGCCTCAGAAATCAAATCAAAAAACGTATAAACCGCTTTCACACCATTCGTTGAGCTAGCGATTTTCTTCGCACTTGCAGCTTCTGCTGCGGTCAAAATACCGAGCATGTAAACGTTTGCGCCTTCAGTCACAATATCCATTGAATTAGAGGGAAGGTTATTAGTGAAAATCATTTCTGCTTTAATTTTTGAAGTGAGATAGGCGTCATTTGCCCGCGCAGTATAAGAGCTGTTTGGGCCAACAATTAATTCATCAAAAACCGCTCGCACATTTTTTATTTGCTTTACATCAGCATCAGCTTGTGCCTTTATGGCCGCCGTTTTTACTTCACCAGTTAAAAGTACTTGTTGATTAAATGAACTTACATTGATATGCGCATCATTGCCAAACTTATTGCTGAGCTGCGCCCCAGCCTCTAACTGAATGCCTACATCGGTGGCTTGTGCAGCGGCTGTACGCCGATCGGCCAGCACACTTGCTCCGCCTGCTACAGCGCCTACTGCAACGACGCCACAGGCATTTAATAAGGTTAGTACCGCAACCACGCATAACAGCGCACTCACTAAACGCGAAAATATTTTCATGCTATTTCACCTCTGCTATTAGTCGAACATCACATGATCAATGCCATCACACAGGGCGTGCAATAACACTAAATGGGTTTCTTGAATGCGAGCCGTGCGGGATGAGGGCGCAGCTAGAAGCAAGTCGTTTGCGCCCAATACATTGTTCAATTGGCCGCCGCCATTACCGCTTAAAGCAACCACTTTAATGCCCATTGCTTGTGCAGCCTCAACTGCTTTAATGACATTCTTTGAATTACCAGAGGTAGTGATGGCCAACAAGATATCGCCGCTTTTACCTAGGCCACGTACTTGCTTGCTAAAAACTTGGTCATAACTATAGTCATTGCCTACTGCCGTCAAAATTGACGTGTCTGTAGTCAGGGCAACTGCAGCTAATTCACGCCGCTCTCGCTCGAAACGACCCATCAACTCAGCCGCAAAATGTTGCGCATCAGCTGCAGAGCCACCATTGCCGCAGGCCATTATCTTGCCGCCTGCATTAAGGCATTCAACCATCGCTAGAACAGCAATGGCCACTGTTACCGGCAGTTCTTTTGCGGCGACTTGTTGCACCTTAATGTTATCGAGAAAGTGCTGCGCAGTGCGCGCCTGCAAACGCACGAGGGTGTTGTTGTCCATCACAATATTATGCCTCTAGTTTACCGATTGGATTGCAATTTAAAATCAAAATGCGGCCTTAAGCCACTGAAGTTGGTTGCCTTTAATTGCTATCACATCAAATCGACACGGCGGGTAGTCCTTAGCGCGATAGTGGGCTTGTAAATAATGCTGGGCTGTTTTGTAGATTTTATTTTGTTTGCTAGCGTTAATACTTGCTAGGGCACCCCCCCAATTACTTGAGTTACGCAGCCTTACCTCTATAAACACAAAAGTATCTTGATCACGCATAATCAAATCAATCTCGCCCATCCGGCAACGATAATTTAGCGTTACTAGGCTGAGGCCAGCGCGCTGAAGAAAGTCTTTTGCGGTTGCTTCAGCTTTTTTGCCGATGATATGAACGTGAATGGAGTGTCACCATGGAAATGGGGTTAGCGGATTTTTTACAACAACAAGATTTACCAACTAGCGCATTGTATGTAGTAGCCACCCCAATTGGTAACTTAGGCGACATAACCTTACGCGCGCTGCATGTATTGAATGCAGTGGATGGTATTGCCTGTGAAGACACTCGCCATAGTGCGGCGCTGTTGCGTCAATTTGGGATTCATAAAAAATGTCTGGCTTTACATGAACACAATGAGCTTACCGCCACTAAAAAAATAATTTCTTATTTAAGGCAGTCGCAACGCTGGGCTTATATCTCTGACGCTGGCACGCCGGGCATTTCTGATCCGGGCGCCAAACTGGTCAGCGCTGTTCAACAAGCGGGGTTTCGAGTACTCCCCATTCCCGGCGCTAGCGCGCTAGCTGCCATTGTCTCTGTCGGTGGCGGAGCTTTAGATCATTTACAAGGTCGATTTCAATTTATTGGTTTCTTACCTCATAAGGCAAAAGAGCGTGACAGCGTTTTAAGTGAAATCAATTTATCCGCCCAAGCGACTATTTTCTTCGAATCGCCGCATCAAATTAAAGCTAGCTTATTGGCGCTATCAACCGCCCTAAAGCCGGAGCGCGAAATTATTATTGGTCGTGAATTGACTAAAAAATTTGAATCTATCGCATATTTAAATGCGGGTGCCCTGGCAAGCTGGCTGGATAACGCAACAAGCCTTAAGGGAGAATTTATTGTTTTAGTAGCCGGGGATAAGTCGAGTGAACCGCGCTCAGTCGAAGCGGTGGAATTGAATCGCTGGATTCAAGTGCTGAGTGAGCATTTGGGAAGCAAAGAAATTGCTAAGGTGGTGGCTGGTGCTACTGGCATGCCCCAAAAGGCCGCCTATCAATTGGCGCTGCTGGCCAAAAATGCGTAGGCTTACTTCGCGGCTGCCTTTGGCGCTGGGCTAGCGGAAGGGGAAGCGGTGGTTGCTGCCGGTGTAACTGGCTCGGCGCTAGCTGCCGCTGGGGCAGATGCAGCCGCACTCAGGGTAACTTGGCCGATGGGTTTAATTAACTGTGCAGTTTGTTTTTCTGCCTCGGCGCCGCCGCCTGACTCGCGCTTGCCACTGTTTACATAAACCATTAACAATAAAATGATGAGTAGCGGCACAAAAAAACTAAGGCCAACCACAATTATTAATTGTTTTGGGGTTTTAATTAAACTACCATGACCGTTGCTCATTATTTTGCTCTTTTTTGCCGTTTGTTCGTTGGTTGATTAATTATAACGAGCCCAATGCAATTGGACACTTACAATAGAACATAAGCTCTAAATGCGCCCGTAGCTCAGTGGATAGAGTATTGGCCTCCGAAGCCAAGGGTCGCGCGTTCGATTCGCGCCGGGCGCACCAGCATGGGTAATTTTGATCAATATCAAGCGAAAACCCGCAAAACCCTCTATCATTTGAGAGTCCAAACCTCTATAGATACTGTGTCTAACCATTTAAACCCATCCTATATCGATACTGCGCGCATAGTTCCGCTAGCTCCCGATCAGCCTTTACCGCATCGCAAGATTATTCGTAGCTGGTTAGAGCCAATGGCCAAGGGTGAAACGGGCAGGGCGATTGCTTTGCTCATGTTTGACGCGACGCTTTGGTTGGGCGCAATTTTTGCCACAGTCTATTTTGAAAATATTCTGCTCAAAATTCTCTTTGGCACGATTGCCGGATTTGTCACTGGGCGTATTTTTATTCTTGGGCATGATGCCTGTCATCAAAGCTTTACCCCCAATCGCGAGCTAAACAAGATTATCGGGCGCATTGCCTTTTTGCCCTCATTAACCCCCTATAGCTTATGGGACATTGGCCATAACGTTGTTCACCATGGGCAAACAAATTTAAAAGGTTTTGATTTTGTTTGGGCACCGCTTTCTAAAGCCGAGTTTGATGCTTTGCCTGCCTGGCGTAAAACCCTGGAGCGGCTTTACCGCAGTGGCTGGGGACCAGTACTCTATTACATGATTGAAATCTGGTGGAAACGAGAATACTTTCCTAATGCCACTTACAAGCCAGCCAATCGCGCCATTTTTATGAAAGATAATTATTTGGTCTCGGCCTTTGCAGTGCTTTGGCTTGGGGCGCTCGTTGCTGGGGCGTGGTTTACCAATCAATCCATTTTAATTACCCTACTAACGGGTTTCGCTTTGCCATTTTTATTTTGGAATGGCATGATTGGCTTTGTCGTTTATGTACACCATACCCATCCTTCGGTATCTTGGTACGATAAAAAAGCCGAGTGGCTAAGAGCTCAACCCTTTGTCTCAACTACCGTGCACCTCACATTTAATTTTTTCTGGGGCGCCTTAATGCATCACATCATGGAGCATACCGCCCACCATGTCGATATGTCGGTGCCCCTATATCGCCTCAAAGAAGCCCAGTCTAAGCTTGAAACCGTTTTACCCGAGCGAATTTTTATTCAAAAATTCTCCTGGAAATGGTATTTTGATACCGCCAAGGTCTGCAAACTCTATGACTTTGAAAATAAGGCGTGGCTTGATTTTGATGGCAATAAAACGGCCGATTCAGTACGAATTATGCTGACGCCTGCCCCGGCCGGCTAAAACGGGTAAAATAGCATTTCTGTAGATTAGTACCCCTCGGAATGCTTATGACCACCTCAACCACCGCCCCAGCCCAAGACACTTCACAAAGCCTTAAATTTTGCTCATCTTGTAGTCGTGAGAAGCGCTTAGAAGGTGGCACGTGGATACCTACGAGCAATCGGAAACAGCGCTGGATTTGTGCCAGTTGCCTTTATAACCGCACCCATCGTACGGGCTCAGCTAAAACGTAATTTCAATTTTGCCAAACGAGGTTTACGAAGTTAACCTTGGTTTTGGTCTCTGCTTTGATCTAAATAAGTGCTGGATCGCGCTCAATCGACCAACGTATTTTATCTTTTTTGCTAATTCTGCCCTGCGACTGTCCGCGCAAAAGGCCATCAATTTGATCTAATACAAGTTGTAATTGATTTCGATGGGTTGACTCAATTACCAATTGAGCGCGCTCTGCGCCGGCGATGCGCACCATTAACTTTGCGACGGGATCGTAAATTTTTACCTGCTGCTCAAACCCAAAATGACGCATTGCTTCTTCTTTAAGCTGAATTAAAAATGCCAATACTTTGTTTAGCATTTTTCCCTCTGCGTGAATCAGCGCTTGAAAAGTGAACGGTGGCAATTGCGCTTCTTCGCGTTCGGCAGCTAACTGCGCCAAAAAACCATCGACATCGTGCTGGAGTAAATATTGAAAAACCGCGACCTCTGGGTGCCGTGTTTCAATATAAATTCGACTCTTTTTTTCCGCATTGTCAGTTCGGCCGGCGCGTCCAGCAACCTGAACCAATTGCGCAAAAAGGCGTTCCGGGGCACGAAAATCGTGTGAATATAACCGCGCGTCGGCATCTAATACCCCAACCACACTAATATTTTGGTAGTCATGTCCTTTTGCAATCATTTGGGTGCCGATGATGATATCGACCTCGCCGGCATGTACCACCTGCATCATTTCCTCAGCGCCTCGCCCTCTGCGGCTGCTGTCAGCATCAATGCGCAAGATGCGTGCGCTTGGCCAAGCGAGACTGAGCGTATCTTCAATTTTTTGCGTACCTTGTCCAATGGGCCTCAAATCAACATCGCCACAATCAGGACAACTTCGGGGCACTGGCTTCACCAAACCGCAGTGATGACAACTCAAAACAGGCTTACTAGTAATTGCTCCTGGCTTATGCAACACCAAGTATGCGCTACATTGTGAGCACTTTGAAAGCCAGCCGCAAGATAAGCAAGTTAACACTGGGGCATATCCGCGGCGATTAATCAGTACTAAACTTTGCTGCTGTTGCTGTAAGTTGGCATCAATTGCATTGGCTAGGGGCCTGGAGAGGTGAATTTTTTTGGCGCCGGCGGATTGATTATTTTTATCTTTTAAATCAATCAACTGAACCTCTGGCATGGCGCTGCCCTGTGCCCGCCGGTTTAACTTAATTAAATCATAACGTCCCTGCCGAACAGCTAGCCAACTTTCTAAAGAGGGCGTAGCAGAAGAAAGAACAATGGGAATTTGTAAATTATGGGCACGCCAAACTGCTAAATCACGGGCTGAATACCGTGTCCCCTCTTGCTGCTTGTAAGACGTGTCGTGTTCTTCATCAACTACGATTGCCTTTAAATGAGGAATGGGGGTAAGAACAGCTAAGCGTGTCCCAAGAATAATTTGTGCTTGACCTGTTTGTGCTTCATACCATGCCATGCCGCGTTTTTTTTCTGCTAATGCACTATGCAGCACAACTAATGCCCGCCCCGGAAAATGCGCGCGCACACTGCGTTCTAGTTGTGGGGTCAAGTTAATTTCAGGCACTAAGATCAGCACTTGCGCATTTTTTTCTGCCAATATATTCGCTAGCCAATTTAAAAAAACGGCTGTTTTACCGCTTCCCGTTCTGCCTTGCAATAAAGTTGCGCGCACGCCGCCCCTTTCGCTTACTTCTTTTTGACTATTTAATTTTGTTAACGCATCCGCCTGCTCAGTATTGAGCGCATCCGCCAAAATTGCGCCTTTACCTGCAGCACTTTTACTGTTAATCGGGGTTTGCTCGGCACCTTCACCTGGATTAATAGCTGTTTTTTGCAACAATGCAAGGCCCTGTTTTGGCCAATTTTTGGGTTTCTTCCAATATTGCGGAATACTTGGGATGAGGGTTTCGCCAAGGCTTTGAATATAGTAGGTACTGGCAAATATCATGAGCTGCATTAATTTTGGGTCTAAGGGCGGAACAGGCGCAAGCTGCGTTACTGCCTTTAATTTATCTTCTTCTAGTGAGGAGTAATCGCTTACTTTTGCCACCACTCCCACCAAACTTCCGCGGCCAAATGGCACCTCAACCAACTGGCCAATGACGGGGTCTCGCCCTAATTTTTCGCTGTTCCAAACGTAATCAAAAAATTGGCGCAGGGGCTTATCAACCGCTACCTGAACGATAAGTGGCTTAGTCATTAAAGTGGCTTGGCTTACCTAAGTTGCTTGTGGATAAGTCTGTGGATATCAATAAGTTTGCCATTATCTTTTCTTTGGCGTTCATTTTTAAAGTGGCGTGTGACCGGTAAATTATGACTATTTATTGAATTAAAACAATGCTTTAGGCTTAATAATGTAGGGGTAATCTGAAATTTCAAGCGAATCTTACTGAATTTCTTATGCCCCAGTTTGGGTGTGCATAACTTTGTGCATAACTTTTCGCATTGCACCAAATTGGGAGGGCTAACCCGGCTCCAGTTCGACGCTACTTTCGGAGGGCTTGGGAGTGATTTATAACCGCCTCAACCAGCGCAGAAACATGCTCGGGAGGGGTAAATTGGGAAATGCCATGGCCTAAATTAAAAATATGGCCATCTAAGGGATGGAGATTAGGGCGCATGGGCGGCGCTGATGCCAAGCCATCGAGTATTTCACGCGCTAATTGCTGAATTTGGGGGGGTTCGGCAAATAAAGCAAGTGGGTCAATATTGCCTTGAAGTGCAATTGGCGTATTTGCCGCTACCAATTCCGTACGTGCGCGCTGCAGGGATATGGTCCAGTCTAGACCAATGACATCTGCGCCAGCATGTGCCATGTCGTTTAACCAAAGGCCGCCGCCCTTAGTGAAAATGATGATCGGTACTTTTCGCCCTTGGTGCTCTCGTGGCAGCTGCGCTATTACTTCACGCATGCTTGCTAAAGATACGCTTTGATACCACTTGTCGGGCAGCATACCGCCCCAAGTATCAAAAATCATTAATGCTTGAGCGCCTGCTTCTAATTGTAAGGTTAAATATTGCGCTACCGATTGCGCGTTGATTTTGAGAATCTGCGCCAGCAAGTCTGGCCGACTAAACATCATGGTCTTAGCATGGCGAAAGTCATCAGCACTTGAGCCGTCAATCATGTAACAAGCCAGTGTCCACGGCGACCCTGAAAAACCAATCAGCGGCATGCGCTGCTGACCATTTTGCATTAGTGCGCGACGAATTTCAGCAACTGCGTCAAAAACATACTTCAGTTGATTCATATCTGCCACTTGCAACTTAGCCACATCATCAGCTGTGCGCAACGGCTTTGTAAAGCTAGGGCCTTCACCTGCGGTAAATTGCAAACCCAAACCCATCGCATCAGGAACAGTCAAGATATCAGAAAACAAAATTGCTGCATCTAAGGGATAGCGCTCAAGTGGTTGCAGGGTAACTTCAGTGGCCAAACTTGGGTTCTTCGCAAGCGCCAAAAAACTACCCGCGCGTGCGCGTGTCGCGTTGTACTCAGGTAGATAGCGACCCGCTTGCCGCATCAGCCACAACGGCGTTCGGTCTGTTGGCTCGCCAAGGCAGGCCTTCAGGAATCGATCGTTCAGCAAGATTAGTTTGACAGCGAATTATTTTTTGCGCCGAAAACGCGCAAGTGCAGCCAATTGAGCGGCTGCCATGACAAATTCGGATTGCGCTAAAGCCAAATCAAATTCACTGCCCCGATTTTGCATGGCCTCTTCAGCGCGTTTTTTTGCTTCGAGTGCTTTTGCTTCATCCAGATCGTGTCCACGTATCGCCGTATCAGCCAAGACCGTTACATGATCAGGCTGCACCTCTAAATAGCCACCAGCAACAAAGACAAATTCTTCCTCGCCATCGGCCTTCTCAATGCGTACCGATCCGGGACGAATACGAGTAATGAGTGGCGTGTGACCCGGCAAAATTCCCAGCTCGCCGGTTTCGCCTGGAAGCGCAACAAAGTTGGCTTCGCCGCTAAAAATAGACTGCTCAGCACTCACAACATCAACCCGTATTGTTGCCATTATTTATCCTTAAAGCTTTTTCGCTTTTTCAATCGCTTCGTCGATTGATCCAACCATGTAAAAAGCCTGTTCTGGCAGGTGATCTAATTCGCCACTTACAATCATTTTAAAACCGCGAATCGTTTCCTTGAGCGGCACATATTTTCCCGGTGAGCCCGTAAAAATTTCAGCAACGTGGAACGGCTGCGACAAGAAACGTTGAATTTTACGTGCGCGTGAAACAGCCAGCTTATCTTCTGGAGATAATTCATCCATACCCAAAATCGCAATAATGTCGCGCAGCTCTTTATAGCGTTGCAAGGTCATCTGTACTTCGCGAGCAACGTCATAATGCTCTTGACCAACGACCTGCGGATCAAGCTGACGACTCGTTGAATCTAATGGGTCAACCGCGGGATAAATACCCAAAGCTGCAATATCCCGTGAGAGCACGACGGTGGAATCTAAATGCAAAAAGGTCGTCGCTGGCGAGGGGTCGGTTAAGTCATCCGCTGGCACATAAACGGCCTGAATAGAGGTCACCGAGCCAGTTTTCGTTGAGGTAATACGCTCTTGTAATTTACCCATCTCTTCAGCTAATGTTGGTTGATAGCCTACAGCAGACGGCATACGCCCTAACAAAGCAGAGACTTCTGTTCCGGCCAAAGTGTAACGATAAATATTGTCGACGAAAAATAAAATATCCCGGCCTTCATCACGGAAGGCTTCAGCCATGGTTAAACCTGTTAAGGCCACACGCAAACGATTTCCTGGGGGCTCGTTCATTTGACCAAACACCATGGCCACCTTATCGATCACATTTGACTCTTTCATCTCATGATAAAAGTCATTACCTTCGCGGGTGCGCTCGCCAACACCAGCAAATACCGATAAACCAGAATGTTGTTTGGCGATATTGTTAATCAGTTCCATCATGTTGACGGTTTTACCTACACCCGCACCGCCGAACAAGCCAACCTTACCGCCTTTGGCAAAGGGACAAACTAAGTCAATCACCTTAATACCGGTTTCAAGCAAGTCTACTGAAGGCGCAAGATCTTCGAATTTGGGGGCGGGCTGGTGAATTGCGCGCCGCACATCAGTTGCAATTGGGCCAGCATCGTCAATTGGGCGGCCTAATACATCCATAATGCGGCCCAGCGTCGCAGGCCCAACGGGCACTGAAATTGGCTTACCAGTCGACTTCACTTCCATGCCGCGGCGCAAGCCATCACTAGCGCCCATGGCAATGGTGCGCACAACGCCATCACCAATTTGTTGTTGCACTTCAAAGGTGAGGCCTTTTTCAGCAAATGACGCTTCGCCGCTATCGACCAAAGTTAAGGCATCATAAATATTGGGCATTTGATCGCGCGGGAATTGAATGTCCACCACGGGACCAATGCACTGCACGATATTGCCATTGCTTACGTTACTCATCGTATTTCTCCGCTTTTAATTCCTAAAATTCTTTCGTACTACTAAATAGGAGCCGCTTAAACCGCGGCTGCTCCACCAACAATTTCTGACAGCTCTTTGGTAATTGCCGCTTGACGCGTTTTGTTGTACTCCAATTGCAATTCACCAATCACATTTTTTGCATTATCTGAAGCAGACTTCATTGCAACCATGCGCGCCGATTGCTCAGAAGCTTTGTTTTCAGCTACGGCCTGAAAAATTAAAGCCTCAACATAGCGCTTTAATAAGCCATTGAGAACCAATTCCGCATCTGGTTCATAAATATAATCCCACGCATGAGCTGACTGTTGAGGCTCTAAGGCGCTGGGCTCTAAGGGTAAGAGTTTTTCTAATACGGGTTCTTGTTTCATCGTATTAATAAAGCGGGTATAGGCTAAATAGACGGCGTCAACTTCGCCTTTTTCAAAAGCTGCCAATTGTGCAGTGATTGAGCCAATCAAAATATCCATGTGCGGCGTGTCACCCAACTGAATAACTTCAGAAAGAATTTTTGCCTTGGACCGATTTAAAAATTGCAGGCCCTTGGCGCCAATAGCGGTGAATTCAATGGGGGTATTCGCTTCTTGCATTTCACGCACTTGATTTGTCACCAGGCGCAGCACATTGGTATTTAAACCACCACATAAGCCTTTATCAGTGCTGACCAAAATTGTGCCGATGGTTTTTACTTCGCGCACCGCCATATAGCTTGGCCGATACTCTGGATTAGCTTTGGCTAAGTTGGCAACAATTTCACGAATTTTTTCAGCATAGGGGCGCGCTGCACGCATCCGCTCTTGCGCACGCCGCATCTTCGATGCAGCTACCATTTCCATGGCCTTGGTGATCTTGCGCGTATTTTGTACGCTTTTAATCTTTGAGCGAATTTCTTTTGTGCTTGCCATAATCTATTTATGCAGCCGAGCGTTTATAGTCTTCAACCGCTGCACGTAAGGCAGCTTCATCGTCTTTGCTGAGATCTTTGGTATCTTCAATGCTAGCTACTAGCGCAGCATATTTTGACTTTAAAAACTCATGTAAGCCTTTTTCAAAGGGCAGCACTTGCTTCACATCAATATCATCGAAGAAGCCATTGTTGACGGCGTAGAGTGAAGCGGCCATTTGCCAAACTTGCATTGGCATATATTGGGGCTGCTTTAATAGTTCCGTCACTCGGCGACCGCGCTCAAGCTGTTTACGCGTAGCATCATCAAGGTCGGAAGCAAATTGTGCAAATGCTGCCAACTCGCGATATTGCGCTAAGTCGGTACGAATTCCGCCCGATAATTTTTTAATTACTTTAGTTTGCGCTGCGCCGCCCACCCGGGATACCGAAATACCGGCATTAATAGCGGGGCGTACGCCAGCATTGAACAAATCGGTTTCTAAAAAGATTTGTCCGTCGGTAATCGAAATCACATTTGTTGGCACGAAAGCAGATACGTCACCAGCCTGAGTTTCGATAATTGGTAGGGCGGTGAGTGAGCCCGTTTTACCTTTGACAGCGCCTTGCGTAAATTTCTCAACATATTCAGCGTTCACACGGGCCGCGCGCTCAAGCAAGCGCGAGTGGAGATAAAACACATCGCCAGGGTACGCTTCGCGACCAGGCGGACGGCGCAACAACAGTGAAATTTGCCGGTAAGCAACTGCTTGCTTGGTTAAATCATCATAAACAATCAAGGCATCTTCGCCACGATCGCGGAAGTATTCGCCCATAGTGCAACCAGCATATGCAGACAGGTATTGCATTGCAGCCGAATCGGACGCACTAGCAGCAACCACTACGGTGTATTCCATCGCGCCAAGTTCAGTGAGCTTGCGCACGACGTTAGCAATGGTGGAGGCTTTTTGTCCAATAGCCACATAAACGCAATAAACCCCTTTGCCTTTTTGATTAATGATGGCATCAACCGCCACGGCAGTTTTACCGGTTTGACGATCGCCAATGATTAACTCGCGTTGACCGCGCCCAATGGGCACCATTGCATCAATTGCCTTTAAGCCGGTTTGTACGGGCTGACTAACAGATTGACGGGCAATTACACCAGGGGCAACTTTTTCAATGAAGTCGCTTAATTTTGCATTAACAGGACCTTTGCCATCAATGGGCTGACCTAATGCATCAACTACTCGACCTAATAATTCAGGCCCTACGGGAACTTCCAAAATACGGCCTGTGCATTTAACTGGATCGCCTTCTTTAATATGCGTGTATTCACCCAAAACCACCGCACCAACCGAGTCACGTTCTAGATTTAAGGCAAGGCCAATGGTGCCGCCTGGAAACTCCAACATCTCTCCTTGCATTACTCCAGAGAGTCCGTATACACGGCAAATGCCATCGGTTACCGAAATTACGGTGCCTTGATTGCGCATTTGCGTATCAATGCCTAATTCACTAATTCGGCTTTTGATCAGCTCACTGATCTCGGAAGGGTTGAGTTGCATTGCTTACTCCTGGGTCTTAATTCGTATGTTCTTCATTAACTTATGCGCTTAGGCTAATTTGCATCTGAGCCAAGCGCGCTTTTACCGAGCCATCCAACACTTCATCGCCAACTTGCACCCGAATACCGCCAATTAGGCTGGGATCTATAGCAATCGTTGGGCGTAATTCTTTACCGCCGAAGCGCTTCTTTAGGCTGGCCAACAAACTACTTAAGGCCTCACCCTCAAGCGGAAAAGCGCTGGTAATCATCACTTCTGCAGCGCCTTCGCTGTGATTTTTTAATAAACTAAATTGCGCGGCTATTTCACTCAAAACGCCTAAGCGCTGATTTTGATTCAGTAAGCGTAAAAAACTTAAAACCCTTTCGCTTACTGGTGTTTTGGTCATGCCCGCGATTAGTTGACTTAAATCAGCGGCAGAAACCTTCGGGTTGTTGGCCAACAAAACCAGCTCTGGGGCTGAAGCAATTTGCGCCAACTCGTTCAGTTGGGCTGACCAGGGGGCCAGATCGGCTGGCTGGGCACTTGCAAATAAGGCCTCTGCGTAAGGGCGGGCGATAGTCGCTAAATCAGCCATATCAAAGTTGCGCCTTTAGTTGCTCTAATAACGCAGCGTGTGACTTTGCATCGACTTCCCGTTGCAAAATTTGTTCGGCGCCTTGCACTGCGAGGGCGGCTACTTCGAGGCGTAATATTTCCCGCGCTCGACTCACTTGTTGATCTGCATCTTCTTTGGCCTGAGCCAAAATACGTGCAGCTTCTGCCTGGGCGTTAGTGCGGATTTCTTCAGCCGCCATTTGCGCCCGTTTCTCGGCTTCAGCAACGCGTTGAGCGCCCTCTTGACGAGCACCAGCTAATTCTTGCTCGGCAATTTTGCTAGCAGATGCCAAGTCGGCTTTGCCGCGTTCTGCAGCTGCTAGGCCCTCAGCTACTTTAGTAGCACGATCGTCTAATGCCTTCACCAGCGGTGGCCACACAAAGCGTGCGACAACCCACCACAAAATAAAGAAAACGATCATTTGCGCGAATAGTGTCGCGTTCAGATTCACGATGTTCCTTTCAGTATTGTTAAAAGCGGAGCGATGACCAATTTAGTCATCTAAACCGAAACAATTACTTGATAACGGCCAGCAGTGGGTTTGCAAAGGCAAACAACATTGCAACTCCAACGCCGATCAAAAACGCTGCGTCGATTAAACCTGCCAAGAGGAACATCTTGGTTTGTAATTCGTTCATCAACTCAGGCTGACGGGCTGCGCCTTCAATAAATTTACCGCCCATGAGGCCAATGCCCAGACAGGCTCCCAAGGCTCCTAAACCAATGATAAGGCCGATACCGACAGCTGTCAGTCCCTGGATGTTGGCTAAAAATGCTTGCATGTTAACTCCTAAGTATTAAAAGGGGTGAGGTTGAAAAAATTAATGGTGACTATGCGCTTGGCCTATATAAACCAAAGTCAACATCATGAAAATAAAGGCTTGCAACAAAATAACGAGAATGTGAAATATCGCCCATGCTGAGCCGGCGATCACATTACCAACAAATCCAAACAGGGTCATGTCAAGACTAAATGTCCAAATGCTGCCGAGTAGCGCAATCAGCAAGAAAATTAATTCGCCGGCATACATGTTGCCAAAAAGTCGCATTCCCAGCGATACGCCCTTAGCGACATACTCAATTAAATTTAAGGCTAAATTAATTGGCGCCAAATACCATTTAGCCCCAAATGGCGCGGAGATTAATTCATGCATAAATCCGCCAACGCCCTTAATTTTGAAGCTATAAAAAAGAACCAGTAAGAGCACTGAAAAAGACAGGCCTAGGGTTGCATTGAGATCTGTAGTTGGCACAATTTTGTGATGGGGCACATGTAGGCCAAAGCTTTCGGCGAAATGGTTTACTCCCACAATCCAATCAACTGGTATTAGGTCGAGGGTATTGAGCAAAATAATCCAACAGAACACAAATAAGGCCAGCGGGGCAATGTAACTGCGGTTACCGTGAATAATGCTTTTGGATTGGGTTTCAACCATTTCAACCAGCATTTCGACCAAGGCCTGGAAGCGCCCTGGAACGCCGGGGCTAGCGCGCCGCGCCGCGATTAGCAATAAGACCACCGCCAAAACCCCCATTAGTTAGGTCCAAAAAACGGTA
>Ga0194037_1001661_pt1 | contig 15700 bp, 9 predicted proteins | sample JunL306m_MetaG_FD_148653 | JGI IMG/M metagenome (GOLD analysis project Ga0194037, IMG submission 148653) | Anoxic zone freshwater microbial communities from boreal shield lake in IISD Experimental Lakes Area, Ontario, Canada - Jun2016-L304-6m | ecosystem: Environmental > Aquatic > Freshwater >...
GCCATCAGCGGTGTGCCGGCATCGAACGAAAACAGCCCCATGCGCGCAGAGAAGTTGGCCGGCAGCACATCACTGCGAAAGCTGCGCACCGGCCAAAGCGACGGCAAGGCGTCGCGCTCTGCATTGGCCGGGTCCAGCGCCACCCACTCAATCCAGGCGTAAGTCAGAAAGTCCAGGTAACGCGGCGTGTGGATGGCCTGCAAGACCCTGTCGTCAAATGCTGTGGGCTGGCGCACCGGCCCCAATTGACGCCGCTCGACCTCGGCCAGCACATGCTCAACACGCTCCGGCACCTCAAAGCACGACACCAACTGGCCGCGAAACATTTCGAGCTTGCCCTGGTGCAGGGTGTGCAGGTGGTTGTAGAAGATGATCATCGCCCGCCCCCTGCGTCAAATCCGTGCCAGCACATGTCGCAACGCCACACCGGTATGCGTACCCAGCGCCACCACGTCCTCGGGCGTGGCCGCAGCAACAACGCGGCCACCGGCCTTGCCGCCATCCGGACCGAGGTCGATGACCCAGTCGGCTTCGGCGATCACATCCAGATCGTGCTCGATCACGACCACGCTGTGACCGCCATCGACCAGCCGGTGCAGCACCTTGATCAGCTTCTCGACGTCGGCCATGTGCAGCCCCACGGTCGGCTCATCCAACACGTACAAGGTGTGTGGCGCCTTTTGCCCGCGCCGCGTGATGTCGTCACGCACCTTGCTCAGTTCAGTCACCAGCTTGATGCGTTGCGCCTCACCACCGCTCAGCGTTGGTGAAGGCTGACCCAGCGTCAGGTAACCCAGACCCACGTCCTTCAGCAACTGCAGCGGGTGGCTGATGTTGGGCATGGCGGCAAAGAAGTCGACCGCCTCGTCCACCTCCATCTGCAGCACGTCGCCGATGTTCCGGCCGCGCCAGCTGACGGCCAGCGTCTCCGGGTTGAAGCGCGCGCCCTTGCAGGTTTCGCACAGCACTTTCACATCCGGCAGAAAACTCATGGCGATGGTGCGTATGCCCTGCCCTTCGCAACCGGCGCAGCGGCCTTCACCGGTGTTGAAACTGAAGCGGTTGGCCGCATAACCGCGCGCCTTGGCTTCCAGCGTGTCGGCAAACAGTTTGCGGATGATGTCCCAGAAGCCGATGTAGGTTGCGGGGCAGGAACGTGGCGTCTTGCCGATGGGTGTCTGGTCCACTTCGAGGACACGGTCAATGCTCTCGAAACCGCTGACCGACTCGCAACCGGTCCACACGATTTTTTCGCCAGAGGCCAGCGCATCGCGTCCGGCCTTGGTGCTGCGCTTCTGCACGGCCGCTTGGACGTTGGCCAGCAGCACGTCGCGCGCCAGCGTCGATTTACCGGAACCAGAAACGCCAGTGACAGCGACCAGTCGGCTCAGGGGAATATGCGTTGTGATGGCTTGCAGGTTGTGGAGGGTGGCGCCAGTTACTGTCAGCCATTTCTGCACTTCGGGGGTCGTGAAATTGGGCCTCTCTACGATGGATTGCCGCGGCCTGCGGCCTCGCAATGACGGATCGATGTCGTCATTGCGAGCGAAGCGCGGCAATCCATCTTGCGCGCCCGATCCCTCTGCTCCCGACGCAGCGCAAGCAACGACAAGTCGTCGGTCTTTCAGCGGATGCTTCATCGCATGAAGCAGATAGCGCCCGGTCTGCGAATCGGCTGCTTTCACGATGTCCGCAACCAGACCCTCCGCCACCAAACGTCCACCGCGCTTGCCAGCGCTGGGGCCGATGTCGATGATGTGCTCGGCGTGACGGATCGTGTCCTCGTCGTGCTCCACCACGACCAGCGTGTTGCCCTTGTCGCTCAAGCTTTGCAGGGCACCGAGCAGAATCTGGTTGTCACGCGCGTGCAGGCCAATGGTCGGCTCGTCCAGTACGTAGCAGACGCCTTGCAGGTTGCTGCCCAACTGCGCTGCCAGCCGGATGCGTTGCGCCTCACCACCGCTGAGCGTGGGCGCACCCCGGTCCAGCGTCAGATAGCCCAGACCGACCTGTTCCAGGAATTCCAGCCGACCCTTGATTTCCGGAATCAGATCGCGCGCGATGTCAGTCTCACGCTGGCTCAGGCGCCCTGCAGCTTGCAGTCCCTCCACCCACTGCCGGATGTCGGTCACGCTCAGGCTGGCAATCTCGGTAATGCCAATGCCATTGAAGCTCACGGCGCGAGCCGTGGCATTGAGCCGCGTCCCCTGGCAGGTCGGGCAGGCCGCATCGAGCAGATCCTCCACCTCGGGCTCGGCAAAGGTCTGCTCCCGGCCCTTGTTGTCATCGTCGCGCACCGAATCGTCGAAGACCTTGCGCTGCTCCTTGCTCAGCTTGACACCGGTACCGACACAGTCCGGGCACCAGCCGTGCTTGCTGTTATAGGAGAACAGGCGCGGATCGAGTTCAGCATAGCTGGTGCTGCACAGCGGGCAGGCACGCTTGGTGGAGAACGCATCCAGCGTGCCGATCGCGGCCGTTGAAGTCCCGTCCTGCATCGCTTCGCGCAGGCCATCGAGTTTGCTCAGAATATGGACGACCCCTTTGCCGTGCGTCAGCGCCGTGGCCAGTGCAACCCGCAGTTGCGCTTCGGATTGCGGCAACACGTCCAGGCTCGCGACGGGCAGTTCCACCGTGTGCTCCTTGAAGCGGTCAATGCGTGGAAAGCCTGTGGTCGGTAGAAAGTTGCCGTCGATCCGCAGGTGCGTGAAACCGCGCGGCCGCGCCCAGTCAGCCAGTTCGGTGTAGACCCCTTTGCGGTTCATGACCAGCGGGCTGAGCAAGCCGATGTGCTGCCCCCGGAAATTCTTCAGTAGCTGCGCGGCGATGCTGTCTGGCGTTTGCGGCGCCACGGCTGTGCCGTCGTGAATGCAATGCTGGGTACCAAGCTTGACGTAAAGCAGGCGCAGGAAGTGCCAGACCTCAGTCGTGGTGCCCACGGTGGACTTTCTACCGCCGCGCGAGAGCCGCTGTTCGATCGCCACCGTCGGCGGAATGCCGTAGACCGCGTCCACTTCCGGGCGCCCGGCCGGTTGCACGATGGAGCGTGCATAGGCGTTGAGCGACTCCAGATAGCGGCGCTGGCCTTCGTTGAACAGGATGTCGAAGGCCAGGGTCGACTTGCCCGACCCGGAAACTCCGGTGATGACACTGAATTTGCCGCGCGGAATGTTGACGCTCAACGATTTGAGGTTGTGCTCGCGGGCGTTGATGATCTGGATGTTGTTGCTTCCCCCCTCACTCCCCCCGGCCCTGCCTGTCATTGCGGGCTCGACCCGCAATCCATGCTCGCGTGTCATGGATGCCGGGTCTGGCCCGGCATGACGAGAAACGACGGTGCCCGTGCCGACTGGCCAAGTGCCTGAAAAATCGTGCACCTCATGCACCACCCCCATCGCAGCCGCATACTCCCGTAACGCTTTTCCCGTGTGCGAGGTGGCGTGCAGCATCACATCTTCGGGCCGGCCAAAGGCGACCACCTCACCACCTGCATCGCCACCTTCGGGTCCAAGATCAATCAGCCAGTCGCTGGCACGGATCACGTCCAGATTGTGCTCAATCACGATCAGCGAATGGCCAGCGTCCAGCAACTTGCGCATGGCGCGCATCAGTTTGGCGATGTCATCGAAATGCAGCCCGGTGGTCGGCTCATCAAACATGAAAAGCGTACCGCGCCGCGCCAGCGCCTGCCGGCTCGCACTGCTGCTCCTGGCAGCCTCGGCCAGAAAACCCGCGAGCTTCAGACGCTGCGACTCGCCACCCGACAGGGTGGGTACTGGTTGCCCCAACTTGACGTATTCCAGGCCGACATCGACGATGGGTTGCAGCGCCCGGATGACTTCGCGGTCGGCGGCGAACAAGCGGCTGGCTTCACTGACCGTCAGATTCAACACCTCAGCCACGTTCAGCGGCCTGCCCAACCGATCCACCCTGACCTCGAGAATCTCCGGCCGGTAACGCTTGCCATCGCAATCCGGGCAGCGCAAATAAACGTCGCTCAGGAACTGCATTTCCACGTGTTCAAAACCGGAGCCGCCGCAGGTCGGGCAGCGCCCGTCGCCATTGTTGAAGCTGAATTTGGATGCGGTGTAACTGCGCTGGCGCGCCAGCGGCGCGGTGGCAAATATTTCGCGGATTGCGTCCCAGGCGCCCACGTAGCTGGCCGGATTCGAGCGCGCCGTCTTGCCGATCGGCGACTGGTCCACAAACACCACATCGCTGAGTTGCTCGGCGCCCAGCAGTCGCTCATGCGCGCCCGGTGCATCGGTGGACTTGCCAAAGTGGCGCAACAACGCTGGCGCCAGCACGTCCTGGATCAGCGTCGATTTGCCGGAACCACTGACACCGGTAACGCAGACGAGTCGCTGCAGCGGGAACTCGACGCTGACGTTTTTCAGGTTGTGGTCGCGCACGCCTTCCAGAATGAGCCGTGGCGTGTTCGGCTCCACGAGCCGCTTGAAGCCCATGCCCACCTGCTTGCGCCCACCAAGATAGGCGCCGGTCAGGGTGTCGGCTTGTTGCAGTTCGGCGGTCGATCCATCAAAAACAATTTCCCCGCCGCGCTCGCCGGGTCCCGGACCCATGTCGATCATGCGGTCCGCCGCCATCATCACTGCCGGGTCGTGTTCCACTACCACCAGCGTGTTACCGGCGTCGCGCAAACGCTGCATGGCCAGAATGATGCGATGCATGTCACGCGGATGCAGGCCGATGCTGGGCTCGTCCAGCACGAACAGGGTGTTGACCAGCGAAGTCCCCAGCGCGGTGGTCAGGTTGATGCGCTGTACCTCGCCGCCCGACAGGGTGCGGCTCTGCCGGTCCAGCGTCAGGTAACCAATGCCGACATCGCACAGGTACTTCAGGCGCGTCGTGATTTCCTCGAACAGGAGCTTGAGTGCCTGGGATTCTCCCGGACGCGACCCGGTGTGGCGTGGCATGGATGCCGGATCGAGTCCGGCATGACAGCCCGTTGTCATTGCGAGCGAAGCGTGGCAATCCACGTCTTCAGAACCACCTGGATTGCCGCGTCGCTGCGCTCCTCGCAATGACCAACCCGGAGCAGCCAAGGTCTGCATTGCATCGAAGAAGCGCCGCAGTCGGTCCATCGGCAACATCATCAGGTCATGCAGACACAGACCCGGCAGAGCTTCCAGTTGCTCACGCGTCCACTTGACACCGGAGGGCATGAAGCGTCGGGCCGGCTCCATCACAGCGTCTGCATCGACCTTGCTACCGATGCGCCAGAGCAGGCTCTCGGTTTTGAGCCGGGCGCCAGCGCAAGTGGGACAGGTCGTGTAACTGCGGTACTTGGACAGCAGGACACGGATGTGCATCTTGTAGGCTTTGGTCTCCAGGTACTCAAAGAAGCGCTTGACGCCAAACCAGTGCTGGTTCCACTTGCCTTTCCAGTGCGGAGAACCGTTGATCACCCAGTGCTGCTGCTCTGGCGTCAGCTTGTTCCAGGCGGTATCGCGCGGAATGCCCTCGGCTTCGGCATGGCGCATCAAGTCGTCCTGACATTCCTGCCAGGCCGGCGTCTGCATCGGCCTCACTGCGCCGGCGCGCAGGGTCAGCTTGTCGTTCGGTATCACCAGGCCGTAATCAACACCGATGACTCGACCGAAACCCCGGCACGCCTCGCAGGCGCCGACCGCGGAATTGAACGAGAACATGGAGGCGATCGGGTCGGTGTAGCGCCGGTCGCTCTCCGGACAATGCAGGCCGGTAGAGAACTTCCAGACGGCGGCGTCGTCCACATACACCGCCAGCCGACCGCTGCCATGCTTGATCGCGACCTCAATGGCCTCCAGCACGCGCGAGCGCTCGGCGCTGCCGAGCCGAAAACGGTCAGCCACCACATCGAGGACGAGACGCTTTAAATTGGGGTCGGACCCCAATTCGCGTTGCCCCTGCACCTTGGTAAAGCCGCTGACAGACAGCCACTGTTCGATTTCTTCGGCCGTTGCACTGGCCGGCAACTCCACCGGAAACGTGACGGCAAGACGCGGATCGGCTGATCCGGCGCGCTCCAGCAACTGCGCATAAATGGTTTCAGCCGAGTCGTGCTGCACCGCCTGCGCTGTGTCACGGTCAAACAATTGCCCGGCTCTGGAAAACAGCAGCTTCAGGTGATCGTTGAGCTCCGTCATCGTACCCACGGTGGAGCGCGAGGACCGGACGGTGTTGGTCTGGTCGATGGCAATCGCCGGCGGTACGCCCTCGACCTTGTCGACAGCAGGCTTGTCCATGCGATCGAGAAACTGGCGTGCGTAGGCCGAAAAGGTTTCGACATAGCGCCGCTGACCTTCGGCGTACAGGGTATCAAACACCAGACTGGATTTGCCCGAGCCGCTGGGGCCGGTCACCACCGTCAATTCGCCGGTGCGGATATCCAGATCAAGGTTCTTGAGATTGTGCTGGCGTGCACCGCGAATGCGGATAAGTCCGTGTGGCATGTCTTGCTGTCTTTCTGCAGGGGCCAGACATTCTATTGATGTTTTGACAAGACTCACGGTTCGTCATTGCGAAGGCCGAAGGCCTGTGGCAATCCATGCAGCCGGACTTACTGGATCGCCACGCTTCGCTCGCGATGACAATCCGGGGAGGCTCGCGATGAATGAGGAAGAAAAGCGGGCCGTGCCCGCCTGTGCTATTTGCTGGCGCTGGCTGGCGCCGATGCCGGGGCTAGGGCAGCCGGCGCATGTTCGGCAGTGGAAGAGCCATGCTCGTTGCCGCTCATGTCCACATCACCCCCCTTGCTCAACATATAAAGGGCGATCCCGGCAAATACCAGAAAACCTGCTGCAATCTTCCACATTCTCATTCTCCAAAAATAGTTGGGCCCTCACGCAGAGGGCCCGTTTCTCTCAACCGGCCTCAATCAGCCGGATCGAGCATCTGTCTTGACAGACTAGTCGTTGGCGTAAATGTCAACGTCTTTCGTTTCTTTTACCATTATCATGCCGATGACAAAAGTCATGCCAGCGATGATGATGGGATACCACAAACCACTGTAAATATTCCCTTGCGCTGCCACAATCGAGAATGAAATGGCCGGCAGAAAACCGCCAAACCAGCCATTGCCGATGTGATACGGCAAGCTCATCGAAGTGTAGCGAATCCGGGTCGGGAACATTTCCACCAGCATCGCGGCCACTGGCCCATACACCATGGTCACATAAACCACCAGAATGGTCAGGATCAGCACCAGCATGAGCCAGTTGCTGGACCCCACGGGAATCGGGTCCGCTTTGGCCGGATACCCTGCCTCATTCAGTGCAGCCCGCACTTCCTTCTCGAAACGGGCCTTCTCATCCTTGGCGTTCGGGGCAGCACCGTCGTAGGACGCAATCGACTTGTCGCCGACCTTGACATTGGCAACGGCGCCAGGTTGCGCCACGCTGTCGTAATTCACGCCGGAATTGGACAGATAAACGCGGGCCAGATCACATGGTGTGGTGAACTTGGCAGTACCGGTCAAGTTCAGAATCAGGTTGCAACTGCCTGCATCCGCGACCACGGTCACCGGAGACTTCTGGATCGCTTGCTGCAGTTTCGGGTTGCCGTAAGTCGTCAGCGCGCCGAACAGCGGGAAGTAAGTCAGCACCGCCAGCAGGCAGCCCGCCATGATGATGGGCTTGCGTCCAATCTTGTCGGACCAGGCGCCAAAGAACACAAAGAATGGCGTCCCCAGAATCAGCGAAACCGCGATCAGAACGTTGGCCGTTGGCCCGTCGATCCGCAGGAAGGTTTGCAGGAAGAACAAGGTATAGAACTGACCACCGTACCAGACCACGGCTTGACCGGCAGTCAAACCGAGTAGCGCAAAGATCACGATCTTGGCGTTCTTCCATTGACCGAAAGACTCCGACAGCGGTGCCTTCGAGGTCTTGCCTTCAGACTTCATCTTGGCGAAGGCTGGCGACTCATTGAGCTTCAAGCGAATCCAGACCGAGATGGCCAGCAAAATGCCCGACATGGCATAAGGAATACGCCAGGCCCAATCGGCAAAGTCCTTTTCACCGAAGTAAGTGCGTGTACCCAGAATCACCATCAGGGCCAGCATCAGACCGACCGTGGCGGTGGTTTGAATCCAGGAGGTGTAGAAGCCGCGACGGCCATGCGGAGCGTGCTCAGCCACATAGGTTGCCGCACCACCGTACTCACCGCCCAAAGCCAGACCCTGGAACATGCGCAGGGCAATCAGGGCGATAGGCGCGATGATGCCGGCTGTCTTGTAAGTCGGCAGGAAGGCCACCAGGAAAGTCGACAAGCCCATGATCAGGATGGTGATCAGGAAGGTGTACTTGCGGCCGATCATGTCACCCAGCCGACCGAACACCAGAGCGCCGAAGGGACGTACCGCAAAGCCGGCCGCGAAGGCCAGCAACACGAAAATGTTTCGCGTGCTTTCATCCAGTGCCGAAAAGAAGTTGGCCGCAATAATGGCCGACATCACGCCGAACAGATAAAAGTCGTACCACTCAAAAATTGTGCCGAGCGACGAGGCGAAGATCACCATCTTCTCGCCTTCCGACATTGGCCGTGGGGCCGCAGCTGTTGCCATATTGATGTCTCCTAAAGTTATGGTCCCCCATGGGTGGGGGTGACCTATTCTTGGAGACAGGACTGACCCACCTCTGACGCCAAACCAACACAAGCTTTCAGCAAACTGAACGCGGACTGACAAACTAAGGTCGAACCCTTGGCTCGCATTCCGCAATGTGACAAATTGTTACTTTGCGCGTTGGACCGCACCGGGAACCCGAGCAGCGGCCTCCCAATCGGGCCCAGCAAACCATGCGTCTTCGTCCAGGTACTGCTTCAGCATCGGCAAGGCATCAAAGCCCCAGAACAATTTGTCATCGACGGCCATCGTCGGTACACCAAAAACTCCGCGCGCAATGGCTTCGTCGGTATGGGACTTGAGCTGCGCCTTGACCTCCTCGCTGTTGACCGAGCGATGTGGCTCCAGTTGCTGCGTCAAGAGTTTCAGGCGCTCAAAGTCGCTGGCTTCCGCACCGCCGCGCCAGACATAGCGGAACAGGGTCTCGCAAACATAGCGATTGGGCAGCCCCTGCACCTCACAGGCAAGCGCCAACCTGAGCAGCGCCAGCGGATTGAACGGGTGACTTGCTGGGAACTGCAACTCAATGCCATGCTCTTTGGCCAGCCAGAGTATCTGCCGATAGGTCCATTCGCGTTTGCCCGGAATCTCGGCCGGCCCCAGTTGCCCATGGTGTTTCAGCACGGCCGCAAACAGCACCGGTTTGTAAGTCACGCTATAGCTGTGCCCCATCAGAGCCAGTGGCAATTTCTCGAATGCCAGATAGGCATAGGGTGAAATGAAATCAAGGTAGAAAGTAATGTGCTTCATGATGCTCCCGTCTCATGGCGTTGCTCGATGCGCTTCAGGATCGCTCGCTTGAGTTCGTCCCCGGCGTTGCCCCACTGGGCGATCTCCTCGATGCTGCGCAGGCAGCCCTCGCACAGGCCGGACTGCGGGTTCATGCGACAGACCGATATGCAGGGTGAGGGCACGTTCTCTGCCATGGTTAGGGCATGTCCACCACGACATCGGCCAGCGGGGCGCCGGTCAGCGCCACCAGGTCAGCCGGGCTCAGACGGAACACCGCATGCGGATGCCCGGCTGCGGCCCAGATTTCCTCAAAACGAAACAGTTCCCGGTCAATCAGGGTCACGGAGTCTGTGGCGTGCGCAAGTGGCGGCACACCGCCAATCGAAAAGCCGGTCTTGGCCTTGACAAAGGCGGCGTCGGCGCGACCTAGCGCACCAAGCTGCGCTTCGACCTTTTTTTCGTCAACCCGCCTGTCGCCGGAAGTCACCACCAGCACCGCCGCATCATCCGACTTGCGACGGAAGATGATGCTTTTAGCTATCTGGCCCACCACGATGCCCAGTGCATCGGCGGCCTGCTGTGCGGTGCGCGCCGCATCGTCGAGCATGACGGGCACATGGGGATGACCTGCTTGCTGCAGGACGGCGGCGACGCGTTGTACACCCTCGGGCAAATTCCCTGGATTGCCGCGCTGCGCTCGCAATGACGAATCAACAGGCTCACTCATCAGTTGACCCGCTTGTTCAGCAAGGCCGTCGCGGCGCGCGAGTTGGATTTGCGCTGTAGAAAGTCGCTGATGAATTGTCCTGCATCGACCAGTTTCTCCAGATCGATACCGGTATCTATCCCCATGCCATGCAGCAGGTACACCACGTCTTCGGTCGCCACATTGCCGGTTGCGCCCTTGGCGTAGGGGCAACCGCCCAGACCAGCCACCGAGGTATCAAACTGCCAGACACCCATCTGCAGTGCCGCCAGCGTGTTGGCCAGAGCCTGACCATAAGTGTCATGGAAATGACCGGAGACATCGTTGATGTCGAAATGCCGCAGTGTTGCCTCCAGCGCGCTTTGTACTTTGAGCGGTGTGCCGACGCCAATGGTGTCGGCAAGGCCGATATGCTGCACGCCAATGTCCTTCATCAGCGCCGCCAGATAGCTCACGCTCTCAGGCGAGACCTCGCCCTGGTAGGGGCAACCGAGGGCGCAGGACATGGCGCCGCGCACGTAAATGCCAGCCGCACGCGCTGACTGCACTACGGGAGCGAAACGCTCGATGCTCTGCGCAATGGAACAGTTGATGTTCTTCTGGCTGAAGGCTTCACTGGCAGCGCCGAAAACCACAATTTCGTCAGGCTTTGAAAGCAAAGCTGCCTGAAAACCCTGCAGGTTCGGCGTCAGCACGGAATAGCGCACACCGGGCAAGCGCGCGATGCCGGCCATGACTTCGGCGTTATCGGCCATCTGCGGCACCCACTTGGGCGAAACAAAGCTGGTGACCTCGATCTCTTTGAGTCCTGCCGCTTGCAGGCGATGCACCAGTTCAATCTTGACTGATGCCGGGACTGCTTGCTTTTCGTTTTGCAGTCCGTCGCGCGGTCCGACATCGACCAGCTTGGCGCGGGGGGGGAAATTCATGTTCGTATCCTCAATTCGATGCTAACGAGATCGTAATCAATAGCCGCGCACCCGGTCAACGATACCCACAATCGAATGCCCTGCTTCCAGCGCTCGGATCTTGCCGGCAATTTGCGCAATACTCTGGTCGCGCAGCGTGCGCGCAGAGGTGTGCGGCGTGATGGTGATTTTAGGGTTGTGCCAGAACGGATGCTCACTCGGCAGTGGCTCTGCGCGAAACACGTCAAGCGTGGCGCCAAGCAGCTGACCGTTGTCCAGCAAGGTCAGCAGGTCTTCATCCACCAGCTGCGCGCCACGTGCCACGTTGATCACATAGCCGCCGCTTTGCAGCTGCGACAGGGTTTCCAGGCGCATGATGTCGCGCGTCTCGGGCGTCAGCGGCAGCAGGTTGACCAGGATTCGTGTCGCCGAAAGAAAGTCCTTGAACTGTTCGGCACCGGCAAAGCAGCGTACCCCTGCGAGCGTCTTGGCCGAGCGGCTCCAGCCCATGACCGGAAAATCAAACTGCGCCACACTCTGCGCCACGCGTGCGCCCAGCACGCCCAATCCCATGACGCCCACGGAAAAGTCGCTGCGTTCCAGCGGTTTGCGGTACGACCACTTGCCGGCTCGGATGTCGGCCGCGTAGCCATCGAACTCTCGAAAGTGCCGGATCACGGCGTGGCAAACGTACTCGGCCATCTGCACCGACATCCCCGCGTCATCCAGGCGAACCACCGTCGCCTGCGGCGGCAACTTCAGCTTCAGCAATGCATCGACACCCGCGCCAATGTTGAAGATGCCCCTGAGCCCGGCCTGCTCATCGAAGAATTGCTGCGGCGGCGCCCACACCACAGCGTGATCGGCGTGCGACGCGCCAGGCTGCCAGACTTGCACCTCGGCACTTGGCAATGCCGATCGCAGCCCCGCCAACCAGGGTTCCGGCTTGGTGCCGGTACAACAAAAAGTGATTTTCATGGGTGCCAAGCGTACCGCGCTTCGAGATCTGTCATTGCATCCTCGACCTCGTCATTGCGAGGAGCGTAGCGACGCGGCAATCCATGCGGCCCGGAGTCATGGTTTGCCGCGCTGCGCTCGCAATGACATGCTCATGCCACTAACTTGAGCAACTCAGCGCCTTCTGGCACTTGATCCCCCGGCGCGTACAGCAGTTCGGCCACCACACCATCCATCGGTGCTGAAATGGTGTGCTCCATCTTCATGGCATCAAGCACCGCCAGCGCCTGGCCTGTTCTGACCTTGTCACCCGCCTTGACCGCAAATGACACCACCTTGCCCGGCATGGGTGCCGTCAGACGCCCGCCCTCGGTCTGGTTGTCGCCGGCATGGGCCAGGGCATCGATGATCGTGAGCTGTGTTGCGCCCTGTGCAGAGAAGATGTGAACCGCTGCGCCATTCTTGTAGACATTGAGGATCTGACGCCGCTCACCCAGGTGCACGTCGATACCATGGGTGACCGCGGCAAACGAAAAGCTCTCGCTCGCACCGGCCACATCGAGTTGCAGCGCGCCATCGTGCAGCGTGGTCATCTGCACCACATGCACGACCCCGGCAAATTCAAAGTCGAAACGGCGTGTGCTGGGGCCATGCGAGCGCCAGCCGTCGCGCCGGGCCCATGGGTCGAGCCATAGGGACTTCTCGGCCAGACCCGCCTCCACCGCCATCTCCTGCAACAGCGTGTGCGCAATGGCACCGGAAACGGCCAGGGCCAGCCCGACCTTTTCCTGCTTGAACAGGACCGCCTCTTCGCGCGGAATCAAGCCGGTGTCCAGATCGGCCTCGACAAAGGAGCGGCTTTGCACCACGTTGCGCAGAAACTGGACGTTGGTGTTCAGTCCGACGATATGCGTCTGAGCCAGTGCCACGTCCAGCCGTGCCAGCGCCTGCGCGCGGGTGTCGCCGTGCACGATCAGCTTGGCGACCATGGAGTCGTAGAACGGCGAAATGGCATCGCCCTGGCGCACGCCGGAATCGACCCGCACCACCGCGCTGGAGCCGACATTTCCACGCTCGAAAGTGACGCAATCAGGCAGTTCGTAAACGTGCAGTGTGCCGGTCGCGGGCATGAAGTTCTTGTCCGGATTTTCGGCGCAGATGCGGGCCTCAATGGCGTGGCCACTGATTTTGAGTTGCTCCTGCAGCAGCGGCAAGGGCTGACCGCTGGCCACACGCAACTGCCACTCCACCAGGTCCTGCCCGCTGATGGCTTCGGTGATCGGATGCTCCACTTGCAGCCGCGTGTTCATTTCCATAAAGTAGAAAGCCCCCACGCTTGCCACTTCGTGTGCTGCGCTGCCCCCCGAGGGGGCTAATTTTCCTTGGGGCGGCCCAGCGGAAAATTGATCATCATCACCGGTCCGTGGCCGCGTCTCGACGATGAACTCGACGGTACCGGCGCCCACGTAGTTGACAGCGCGCGCAGCCGCCACGGCCGCCTCGCCCATCTGCTTGCGCAGCGCCGGCGTCATGCCGGGTGCGGGCGCTTCTTCCAGCACCTTTTGATGGCGGCGCTGTACCGAGCAGTCGCGCTCAAAAAGGTAGACGTAATTGCCCAGCGTGTCGCCAAACACCTGAATCTCGATGTGGCGTGGCCGCTGCACGTATTTCTCGATCAGCACGGCATCGTCGCCAAAACTGTTGATCGCCTCGCGCTGGCAACTGGCGAGCGCCGCCGCAAAGTCTTCCGCCTTGTCCACGGCGCGCATGCCCTTGCCACCGCCACCCGCACTGGCCTTGATCAGCACCGGGTAGCCAATGGCATCGGCTTCGCGCTGCAACAGCGCTGCGTCCTGCTCGGCACCGTGATAACCCGGGACCAGCGGCACACCGGCCAGCGCCATCAGGCGCTTGGATTCGGCCTTCAAACCCATCGCCTTGATGGCGGAAGCTGGCGGGCCGATAAAGACCAGACCGGCCTTCGAACAGGCCTGCGCGAACTCTTCGTTTTCGCTCAGAAATCCGTAACCAGGGTGAATCGCCTGGGCGCCGGTGGCCTGTGCTGCGGCAATGATTTTTTCCCAGCGCAGATAACTGTCCTTGGGCGAACTGCCGCCAATGTGAACGGCCTCGTCACAGACGCTGACATGCTTGGCGTTGGCGTCGGCATCCGAATAGACCGCCACCGTCTTGATGGCCATGCGTCGCGCAGTTGCAGCGACGCGGCAGGCGATCTCGCCCCGGTTGGCAATGAGAATCTTGTTAAACATCTGAGTCTTTCCCTTACATTCTGAACAGGCCGAACTGGGTATCGGGTATCGGCACATTGAGTGTCGCGCTGAGGCCCAGCGCCAGCACGCGGCGCGTGTCTGCCGGGTCGATGATGCCGTCGTCCCACAGGCGCGCACTGGCGAAGTAGGGATGGCCCTGGGTCTCGTACTGGTTGCGGATCGGCGCACGGAAGGCTTCTTCCTCTTCCTTGCTCCAACTACCGCCGCGCTCCTCGATACCATCGCGGCGCACAGTGGCCAACACGCTGGCGGCCTGCTCGCCGCCCATGACCGAGATGCGTGCGTTCGGCCACATCCACAAAAAGCGCGGACTGTAGGCACGGCCGCACATGCCGTAGTTGCCGGCACCGAAACTGCCGCCAATGATGATGGTGAACTTGGGCACGGCAGCGGTGGCCACTGCCGTCACCATCTTGGCACCGTTGCGCGCAATACCTTCGTTCTCGTACTTGCGCCCGACCATGAAGCCGGTGATGTTCTGCAGGAACACCAGGGCAATCTTGCGCTGGCAGCAGAGCTCAATGAAGTGCGCGCCCTTGAGAGCGGATTCGCCAAACAGGATGCCATTGTTGGCGATGATGCCGACCGGCATGCCCTCGATGTGGGCAAAGCCCGTGATCAGCGTCGTGCCAAAACGCGGCTTGAATTCGTGAAACTCGGAGTCATCGACGATGCGGGCGATGATTTCGCGCACGTCGTAGGGTTTGCGCGTATCGGTCGGAATGACACCGTAGAGTTCTTCCGCCGCAAATCGGGGCGCCAGTGGTGCGCGCACCGCGGCCTGCACCGGCTTCTGGTGATTCAGGTGGGAGACCGCCAACCGCGCCAGCGCCAGCGCGTGCAGGTCATTTTGTGCCAGATGATCGGCTACACCGGACATTCGGGTGTGCACATCACCACCGCCCAGGTCTTCGGCGCTCACCACCTCGCCGGTGGCCGCCTTCACCAGTGGCGGACCACCCAGAAAAATCGTGCCCTGATTCTTGACGATGATGGTCTCGTCGCTCATCGCTGGCACGTAAGCGCCGCCGGCAGTGCAACTTCCCATGACGACAGCGATCTGTGCAATGCCGAGCGCGCTCATATTGGCTTGGTTGAAGAAGATGCGGCCAAAGTGTTCCCGGTCCGGAAACACGTCATCCTGCGTCGGCAAATTGGCGCCGCCCGAGTCGACCAGATAGATGCAGGGCAGGCGGTTCTGCTGTGCGATCTCCTGCGCCCGCAAGTGTTTCTTGACCGTCATCGGAAAATAGCTGCCGCCCTTGACCGTGGCATCGTTGCAGACAATCATGCAGTCCACGCCCTCGACCCGACCGATGCCACAGACCACGCCGGCGCAGGGCGCGCTGTCAGTGCCGTCACGATCCCGGTACAGGCCCATCGCCGCCAGCGGCGAGAGTTCCAGAAACGGCGTACCCGGATCAAGCAGCATCTGGATGCGCTCGCGCGGCAGCAGTTTGCCGCGCGAGCGCATCCAGAT
>Ga0194037_1001663_pt1 | contig 15687 bp, 19 predicted proteins | sample JunL306m_MetaG_FD_148653 | JGI IMG/M metagenome (GOLD analysis project Ga0194037, IMG submission 148653) | Anoxic zone freshwater microbial communities from boreal shield lake in IISD Experimental Lakes Area, Ontario, Canada - Jun2016-L304-6m | ecosystem: Environmental > Aquatic > Freshwater >...
TGTGACTCCTTGCGCGCCCGTAATTCCTTGCGCTCCTGTTGGTCCTTGAGCTCCTGTTATTCCCGTAACGCCTTGCGCTCCTGTAACTCCTTGCGCGCCTGTAACCCCTTGCGCTCCAGTTAGTCCTTGGGCTCCGGTGTTTCCAGTTACACCACCAGGCGTTCCTTGAACTCCAGTTGCTCCTTGTGAACCGGTCGCGCCAGTCACTCCTTGCGCTCCCGTAACACCTTGCGCTCCTGTTGCACCAGTTGCACCAGTTGCACCTTGAAAACCTTGGGCTCCGGTTACGCCTTGTGCTCCAGTTACCCCCTGAGATCCTGTTGCACCAGTTGCACCTTGAAAACCTTGGGCTCCGGTTACGCCTTGCGACCCGGTTGCCCCTTGAGAACCAGTCGATCCACCGGCCGCCCCCTGCAACCCCTGAACCCCAGTGGGGCCTTGCGCTCCAGTGTCTCCTTGCGCTCCAAAACCTCCTTCTCCAGTGTCTCCTTGAGCTCCTGTCGCGCCCTGTGCACCAGAACCGGTTCCTCCTCCTCCACCTCCAGACGGACCCTGTGGACCTTGAGGACCAGTTCCACCTCCCACAACTTGATTTCCGCTTAGATCTACAAGAGTCGAAGCTACACGTATTATTGTATTTGGAAGACCCAAAACATTAGAAATTCCCAAGTTATTACTATTTGAAATGTTATTTCTGACGATATTATTTGTCGCATTATAATTTATTCCTCCGTATTTTCTAAAACTGCTCATTTATATATTAGTATTTATAAAAGTAAAAGTTTTTGAATTTGTTTTTGCAATAAATGTTTATTTTAAAGTGTTTAAAATAAACAATATTTTCTAGAAAAATAAAGAAAACCATTTTAATATTTAGCTATACAAATGGGGTATAATGTTGAGGTAGCTTTTGATATGATAAAGCATGGAAATATGAGTGAAATGAAGGAAATAATATCTTCATTTGCGTTGGATTTTGAATGCAATCATTATTATTATCAATATGAAATGATTAATAATACAAAAATGAATCGCAATCATTGCATTATAATTGTAAACTTTGACGATGATCAAATTTTTAATTGTGCCAAATTTATCAAAACTATCAGAAAAATAAATGGTTTACATATTGAATGCATTTATGAAGACACACTTTTATGTAAGCTTATTTATGCTTCCCAATATTATCTCAAAAATATTGACAAAGATAAAGTTATAATTTATAATAAATTCAAAAGAGAAAGAAGCTATTCTGATAATGAAAATATGATATTAGACGTTGTTTTTAAAAAACCCCGTTCGGGAAGTATATAATATTTTATCCTGTTTTTGATTTCAAAATAATACGCATTGTTTTAGGTCTAGGTGTAAGTAGTTTTCGTCTAAGAGATGAAAAAGTTTTAAATCTTGGTTTTGTTTTTTTAATTCGAAGAGATTTAACCAAAGGACTTATACGACGCCTGGTAAATTTAATTCTTTTAGGCGTATACTCTGGAGCAAAAAATAATTCCTCTCTTGCTGGTTGAGCCATAATAAATTCTTCTTCGCGAAGAGGAAAATCTTTTACCAACCTATGTTCCAATGGCATATTAAAGGCGGGAACATTCAAAATATCTGCTAAATCATCATTTGTTAATTCATAGTCAATGTGTTTAGACTTTCCGTTTGAATTAATATCTAGTTCAATATTCGCTTTTTTTCCATCATACGCGATATCCCAATCTAATTTTTTGTAGTTATCATGAGAGTTACATTTGGAGCTTGGAATAGAAGAAATAAATGTGGTCGTCCCTTTATTTTTTATATACGTTTTAGTCATCTATATTATATAAATACTTTTAAAATTTTACTATTTAAAATATTTTGAAGTATTTCCTTTATACTTTTATAAAAGTATAAATAAATGAGTGTTAAATTTAACGACGAGTTGAATCATACCATTATTATTGAAGATGTTATGAGCGATGAAGAAGAAAATTATAATGAACTCGAAGTTTATCCCGAGCATTTTAATTTAATAAAAGAACATGAAGTTCAAAATGAAATAAACCCACAATACAGACCAATGCCTCCTTATTATAAACAACAACTTTCACCATCAAAAAGATTTCAAAAACCCCAAATATCTTACGACGACATTTTAAAATCTATGAACATGCGTGTAAAAGACGGAAAATTAGAAATGGTTCAACCTGTTTCACAGGAAACCAACTATGCGGCACAAGTGCCTTATCAACATAACCCACAAACCAATAGCTATATTTATAACAAGTATTTTAAAAATAATAAACAATATGAAGAACATCCACAAATTCCTTCAATACCTTTGACTCCAGAAGAACGCAGAACATTTATGATAAAAAGACAAATAGAAATTGCACAACAAAGAAAACGTATAAGCGAAATTAAGTCAACAAAATTGCAGTTTTCAGATACTAACATAAACGTTTCAAGTGTTTACAGGCATAAAGATTTAAATAGACTATTTAAAATGAAATTTTAAAATTAGAATAATATAAGGATGGAAAGAAAAAAGCAAAAGCAAAATAAGAAGATAAAACCAAGACTAGTTATTGTTTCATCTTCATCATCTTCAAAAAGAGAGAAAACTTTAAGAAAAACATCTTCCTCAAAAAAAAATAAAACTATAAAAAAAATAAAAAAATCCCCCATTTTTTTGGTGGAAGCTACACCTTCAGAAAATGAAAAAATTGATTTAAAGATATCTAACGAAGTGGAACCAATCCAAACTAAAATGAACGAAAGACTAAATGAAAAATTCATTGATATGTTGGAAAAATTATCCAAAATTATGCTTTCGCGAGGAGAAATCCACCGGGCTCGAGCTTACCAAAAAGCTCAAGAAACTATAATGAGCTTTCCAGATACGATTACAGATCCAAAACAACTCAAAGGAAAATCTGGTATTGGCTCAACCATTATGGAAAAAATGAATGAGTTTGTTGAAACGGGAACTTTGAAAATTTTAGAGCGTGAAAAGGAAAACCCAGTAAATATATTCGCAGAAATTTACGGCGTTGGTCCAAAAAAAGCCAAAGAACTGGTAGAAAAGGGTATAAGGAATATAGTAGAGTTGAAAGAAAAACTAAATGAGTTGAATGATATTCAACGTGTTGGTCTAAAATATTATGAGGATATTCTTATGCGAATTCCAAGGAGTGAGATTGTAGAGTATGATAAAATTTTTAGTGAAGTATTTTCCGGAATTAAAAATTCTGACGCTAACCTAGAAATTGTTGGCAGTTATAGGCGGGGCGCAGAATCCTCTGGTGATATTGATGTTATTATTACATCTACAGAGAGCAAAGTTTTCCAATCATTTGTGGACAAATTAATTGAGAGCAAAATCATTGTAGAGGTTCTTTCACGAGGGCCAACAAAATGTTTGGTAATTACAAAACTTCCAAGTCAAACGCATGCTAGGCGCGTTGATTTCTTATTTACAAGCCCAGAAGAATATCCATTTTCTGTTTTGTATTTCACCGGGAGTAAGATTTTCAATACAGTTATGAGACATCAAGCGCAAACCATGGGTTATTCAATGAATGAACACGGAATGTATAAAATGGAGGGAAAGAAAAAAGGAGAGAAGATAGGGCACGTCTTTAACTCCGAAAAAGACATATTTGATTTCTTGAATATGGAATTTAAAGAACCCGTTGAGCGAGTGGATGGGCGTTCAGTAATTTTAAAGGGACAGGTTGCGGTTCCTCTCGTGTCTGAGCCTGGACTTTTTGAACTTAAAAATGATGTAACAAAGATGGTGAAACCTGTCAAAACAAAACCTATTCTGGTAATTGAAGACGAAAATGTTGTGTTAGCTCCGAAACAAAAAACGTTGAAGAAGCGCCTTGTTTCTAAAAAGTCAGAAGCAAACGATTCCAAAAAAAATAGACTGGAAGTTATGGAGGATGAATCGTTTGTTTTTGACTTGATCCGAGATTTCAAAAAAAATGGGATTTCTGTTTTGGACGCATTATCTGAAAATCAGCTATCGCGAATGTTAGATTTTGCAAACACCGCCTATCGAAACATGCAGCCTGTGATGACTGACAACGAATATGATATTATTCAAGACTATGTGGAAGAAAAATTTCCATCAAATCAAATTGTAAAACAGGTTGGAGCTCCAGTCGAAAAAAACAAGGCTACTCTTCCCTATGAAATGGCGTCTATGGATAAGATTAAACCTGACTCAGGTGCACTTACAAATTGGATGCAAAAGTATACAGGTCCTTATGTATTGTCTTGTAAATTGGATGGAGTTAGTGGCCTCTATACGACAGAAGGATCTGTTGCAAAATTATATACAAGAGGAGATGGAAAAGTTGGTCAAGATGTTAGTCATTTGATTCCCTATTTGCGTCTTCCAAAAAATAAAGGTATTGTAATTCGTGGCGAGTTCATAATGCCAAAAGCTGTTTTTGAAAAAAAATACAAGGTGCAATTTGCTAATCCAAGAAACTTAGTTTCTGGTATAGTAAATCGAATTACCATCGATGAAAAGGTAAAAGACCTTAACTTTGTAGCATATGAAGTAATAAAACCTGAGAAAAAGCCTTCGGAACAAATGGAGTTTTTGAAAACCTTAGACGTTGATGTTGTAATGCATAAACTTATTAAAATGCTTACAAATGAAATTTTATCGGACTTGTTGATCGATTGGAGAAAAAACTATGCATATGAAATTGATGGAGTCATTGTTGCGGATAATGTCATTATTCCACGAAAATCGGGAAATCCTCAACATGCATTTGCCTTCAAAATGGTATTATCGGACCAAATTGCGGAAGCAAAGGTTGTCGATGTTTTGTGGTCCCCCAGTAAAGACGGCTATTTGAAACCGCGCGTTCAAATTGAACCCATAAACTTGGGTGGAGTCAAAATTGAGTATGCGACCGGATTTAACGGCGCTTTTATTGAGCAAAAAAAAATTGGCATTGGTGCAATGATTCAGCTTATACGAAGTGGCGATGTAATTCCATACATTAAAGATGTGACAACTCCTGCCGAACACGCAAAGATGCCCAGTATTCCGTATAAATGGAATGATACACACGTTGATATTATGCTGGAGGACATTAGTCAGGATTTAACTGTAAAAGAAAAGAACATTACTAGTTTCTTTCAAAGAATTGGTGTTGATGGCTTGAGCACGGGTAACATTTCTCGTATCATGGATACAGGGAATGATACTATTTCAAAAATAATTCATATGACAAAGGCAGACTTTTTGAAAGTGGAGGGATTCAAAGAAAAACTTGCGACAAAAATATTTGAAAGAGTTCAAGAAAAATTGGCTGGTGCATCACTTTTGAAAATTATGTCTGCATCTAACATATTTGGGAGAGGAATTAGTGAAAAGAAGATTGAACCAATTTTGGACGCATTTCCGGATATCTTGACTTCAAGCGAGTCTTCTGAAGAAAAAATTAAAAAGGTGATGAATGTAAAAGGTATGGCAAGAAAGACCGCCGAATTATTTGTCAATAATATTCCCGCGTTCTTGGACTTTGTCACAGAATGTGGTATTGATCACCTTTTGGAAAAAGGCGAGAAAAAATTAGCGGTGGATGAAAGTCATCCTCTTCATCAAAAGTCTATTGTTATGACTGGATTTCGCGACGAAAATTTGGGGCTTATGTTGAAAAATATTGGCGCAAAACTGGGGTCTAGTGTAAGTAAGAATACTTTTGCAGTTCTAGTAAAAGACAAGGATGAAGACACTGGAAAGGCGAATGACGCACGAAAACTTGGGGTCCCACTTTATACACCAGAAGAGTTCAAAAGTAAGTACTTTTAGTCAGACGTAGTGAGGTCTATAACTTTTCCTTTATCGGGGTCCGATTTTACGGGAATTCCTTTTACACAACCAGGACATTTATGAGAAGCATTTTCACTTGCAAATTCTCCCCACCAACAATCTGAACAAATTTTATGTGCCCTATTTTTTCCATATTTTGATAAACACTCCCTTGGAACAAATGATTGATTTTTGTTTATTTTTTTGTCACACATAGAACATGTTTCTTTATTAGTACCCCCTTTGTTTCTTCTTGTCTTTAGTTTTCTTTTTTTTCCATTTCTTCTCTCTTTTCTTGTTTGCATGTGTTATATTTATTCTATAAAATATTTTGAAACTTTTTCTATGAATGAAGAAACAACGTCTTCTTGGTCAATCGCTTCATCTGCGCAGTGAAGATCAATAATTCGGCTCGCCCCAAGGTCGTTGAATCGTTTATCTAAATTTTTACCCATTTGACAAAACCTGTCATAGTTTGTGTCTCCTATTCCTAGAACGGCGTACTCTGTACCTGATAATAAGTTTTTTGGAAGTTTTTGATTTTTGACTTTTCTTCAAAAATGATTCGCATTTTCAGGCGCATCTCCATTTCCTGTAGTTGAACAAACAATAATTATTTTATTTATTGTTTCAATAGTTGCTTCATCTTTGACATAATCGAAACTATCTCCCTTAATCGTTTTATTTAACGAGGAGTATTTGCATTCAATATTATTATCACATAATAAAGTGTAAATATTTTGTGCTATTTCTTCTGCGTTTCCACTTTGTGAACCATACAAAATATAAACGTTATTTTTCATTTGCTATTGATATATACAGGTAATATAAATATTTTACAATTGTAAAAAACACTTAAAAAAATGTAACGTTATAGTTACATATAATGCAAAGAGTTGCTTCGTTAATCGTAACACAATCTGCTAGGCGTTTTTCTAGTTCTACTACTACTATTTCAGCATTGAATGTATTTGAAAAAAGCTGTTATCATAAAGTTGATTTTAAAATTAATCAAAATGCTTCTGCACAAGAAGGCGTAATTCGTTTTTCTCTTTTTAATATTGGTTGTTTAGCTGTAACCAATGATGAAAACAAGGTTGTGGGTGTTTTTTCTGAAGGTGATTTTATTAATAAGGTTGCTGCACTTCGTAAAGATAGTGAAAACGTTAAAATCAAAGATGTTTGTACAATGACTCCAAACATTATTATTGCTAAAAAAAGTGATACGCTAGATGAATGTATGCGCAAAATCATGATTAAAAATCTTCGCCACTTATTGGTGGTTGACGATGATAATGAGAATTTTTTTGGGATGATTTCTATTAAAGATTTGGTTAAAGAAGTAAATAGAACAAATCACGACATCATTACAAAGTTGAGCGACTTCAAAATTGGAAAGGGAGCTTTTTTTGGAAGCGAATAAATTTTTTTGTTATTTAATATATATTACATGGTAGCATATCATCCGATAAAATATACAGCGCACGCATCATTACTTATTCAATTTTTGACTGCAATTGTTAATCTATACGTGTTGTTTTCATATATTCCTAGAAAATATCTTGTTTTGAAGCAGTTATTGATTCTTGAATTTATTGTACAGATTATTGAAGGTTCCTTCTATGTTTGGTTAGCATTTGCATTTCATAAAATTCAAAATATAACCCCATATAGATACTATGATTGGTACATAACAACGCCTACAATGTTGATTTCTTTTTCTGTATATTTGATATATTTGAAGAATAAAGAAGAGTTGAAAGATAAAAATACAAACGAGTTACATAGTAATGATGATGAAATTCTTAATAACGAAGATTTTTTTACAATTATCAAAAAAAATGCAAAAACTATTACATACATACTAGTTTTAAATGCAATTATGTTGACTTTTGGATTATTGAATGAACATTACGTATTGAATAAATATGTCGCAGTTTTCTTGGGATTTATTCCGTTTTTCGTATTATTTTATTTAATATACGAGAATTATGCAAAATATTCTGAAAAAGGAGTTATTTTGTTTAAATATTTTTCTTTTATATGGTCTCTCTATGGTGTTGCAGCATTAATGTCTTATCACTGGAAAAATATTTTTTACAATATTTTAGATTTATTTGCTAAAAATTTTTTTGGTTTATACCTTGCATATGTATTGTATTTTTCAGTGGATTAAAATTTCATATAATACTAGTATAATTATTTAAAAAACTCACTAATATAATAAGATGAATCAACTTAAAACAGAAGAAGAAGATGAAGATTTGATTTTTCAATGGGTTGACGAAATAGAAAAAAAACCTTTCAAAAAAAACGTGTCATTTTCTAACGTAGTAAACTTATGTCTTATTGAAACTAGAAAAGAGTTAAACTCTGTTTCGTTCAACATGTACATGAATAGTTATCAATACACATCAATCCGAGCCGAGTTTCAAAAAGAATACAACACTTTTGTAAGAGCAAATCCGCAATATAAAATGAACTCTAGAGATGAAATGACAAAAAATATTTGTGAATTTGTAGAACAAATCAAAGAAGTTACTTCATCATAAAAGTTATTGTGCCTTTAATCTTTCTCTCTGGATTTTTACTATAAACACAGGTAAAAGGTTCGTCATATTCCATGAAAGAATATTCGCCAGAGATACATGGTTTTGAACGAAATTTACCAATAATAAAATATTTTTCTAATTTTCTTTCTTTCCATATTTTTGATTCTTCTGTGCCAAATTCAAACATAGAATCCATGTGCCATTCGCCAACGCTGCTGTGCAGAATACCTTTAGTTCCCGCTTTTACTAATTGATTTTGTAAAATATTTGAACCGATGACCCAAGCACTTATATTGACGGGTAAATTCGTATTATTATGAAAGTAAATATATTGCGTTTCAGACATTGTGACTTTTCTATTATTTTTCAAACAAAAAAGAGTTTCATTTTTTTATTTTTTTACCAAACTTTTTTTAAAAGTTTGTTAATACTCAAACTCGTATTCCACGTATCGCTTTATCTCACATTTCAGTAAGTTGAACAAAATTCCCTTCAACTTGCTCAACGTTGCATCGTCCCTATAACTTAGTGAGTTTGCTTTTCCGACAAGTTTATTGAAAGTCTGTGCCCACTTGTCGTTATACTTTATTTTTTCATGATATTTCATACTCCAATTTGTTATTTCTCTCTGAACCTGTCTATCAATATAATAAATCATAGATACAGCGCGGTCTTTTTCCATTTCAACCCATGACAATGTTTCGTGGTTATACCAATAAAATGTGTTTTGGTTTTCTTTAAATGCATAAATGGGAATATTATTTTCCTTTTTGAAATACTCTTCAAAGATTGTTGTAAGAGTTTTTATCATATTATGTTCGTTCAAACAATTCACATGATTTTCTGACAAAACAATCGATTCCAAAAATTTTGCAAATGTCAAAGTAGGTTTAATATTTGTATTGAGCCACTCTAAAATATTTACTTTTTTCTTTGACTTATCTACCCATTTTTGTAACGACTCAACCTTCTCTTCCAGTTGGCTGTTTTTTACCGCCAACATACCAACCAATTTTACCAAATCTTTGTAACTTGGAAGATCGAAACTCTCTTCTTCTTGGACCATGTTTTCTCTTTTAGAATTTTTCAGAAACTCGCACAAAATGGCATGATTTTGATAGGAAGATTTTTGCGTATATTTTTTATCGCAACCTTTGCATTCATAATTCATTCTTTTTTTTGGTTTTAGTTGCAAGCTTTTTAAACATTTCAATTTTAATTTCATTTTTTTACTATATTAAAATCATAATATATGTATAATGTCTTCTATTTGGAACATGAATTACTCTGCGCAAATTACTAGAGCCAGTAAATGTTGTCCTAATTTTTTCCCGATAAGCCGAACCGGGTTGGTACAAGTTCATGACTCTAAGAATTGTAATTTAAGTTATGAATATTATCGTTGTCGAAATTGTGACACGAAACTGAATTCAAACACGCCGGCCGCGCAGTATCAAAAACAAAAGTTGATTCAAAATACTGTTCGCGTTGACGCGTCGCAGTACACGATGAATTTAGGATCGTTGGCGGGTTTTCAAAATCCAAATATAAGAAGGGCCAATGTTCCGTGGAATCAAATGAGTGATAGAGCTGAACCATCTGTGCAAAAATTAAATGGAAATGGTGGAAACACAATTGGTAGTAGTAGCACACGCCATTCTATCGTACGTTTGAGACCAGGTTCGATGTCTCCGGGTGGTGTTGGCTGCGACATTAAACATAATTCTTACGAGCGCTACTTGAATCGCTTGAAAGGTAAAGCTCCACTGCGAAGAGGTGTCGTTCCGTCTACTTTTGGTTTGGAAGAAATTCCTTTCAATCGCGCATTCCCTATTTATGGTGGAAAAATAATGAAAACTTCTATTGTAACGGGATGCAATTGCCCAATTGTAACAGAACAAAACAATTACTTGAAATTGTATAAAAATAACAATGATCAAAACTATGACTTCAATGTTGCTTATCAGTTTGGTATAGGTCAAAATGTTTACATAGCAATCAATGATAAACAAGAATCTGCAACTATAATAAATAATTTAGGCGGTGGAAACTTTACTCTAAAACTTGTGAATGGTTCAAACGTGACTGCCAACCAAAATGATTTTTCTTTCAAAAATAAAAATACTTGTGCGTGTTGTACAAACGGCGCTAGTATAACTATTGGTTCTCTTAATACTTCAGATGATTACAACACGAGTCATGTTAATAACTATATTAGTGATGCTGGGGCTGTTATTGCTTGTCAAAAATTAAACGGAACTATTTCAAATATAACAAATACAATGAATCTTTTTCCATCTATTAACTCTTTGTCTGAAATTAATAACTATTCTAATATTTCAAGCCTTCTTGTTGATAATGGAATTCGTTATACGAATGGAGTATCATCAAAAGTTATTCTATAATTTTTTAACTTTAGTAAGCAAACTTTTTTAAAATAAAATATTTTGTATTATTATAAAATGCCTAGATTAAACATGTTTATTCAAAATCCTGCGTCTAATAATTTTTATATTTCTAGACCCATGAATAATACAAATCCATCAATTAATGTTATTGCCACCGCAAAACAAGGTCCTAGATTGGCAATTGGAGGAGCGATGATTAGCCGTATTCAATTCTCTAGGTCTGGATGTGGCTCATGCGGGAAATAATTTACACTTTAAAAAAAGTGGGGCAAAACTACTTTTTCAAAAGATAGGTAAAATATATTGCATAACTTTTAATATCTATGCAATATATATGATGACTTATCAAAATCCATCCTATCCTTCTGGGACAACAAGTCGTTCAAATTTTTATAAATCAATATACGATACCACTTTGTTACCCTACAATAAACCATATAATAATTGCACTAATACATTGTGTTACACTTACAGCAAAAATTATATATACAAGCCACATAGCGCGTATGGAATGGTTGGAACTAGCGCAGCGGGTTATCTTGGACGGCGAAAGAGACTCTAATTCCACCTTTACAAAAGGTGGAGTCAAAGTATAAGAAAATTGTCTTTTAATAACGTCTATTTGCCTTTGACTTTGTTTTTACATTTATTTTTCTGCGTTTTGTTTTATTTTTTGATGGCTCGGTGTACTCTTCAGATTGAATTTTGCTCTGCCTCACTTTTTTTGTAGGAATTTCATTTTCATCTAAAATTTCTTCATTAATGTCTTCGTTGTTAGACGCATCAGAAAAAATATTTCCCATTGATATAATTTTTTATTTTATTTTATATTTTTTTACGCTGTGAAAAAAAAAGAAGGAGCGAGCGCCCTTCTTTTCTTTTTTTATAAAATTACAAAACAAAATTTCTAGTCGTTCTTTACCACGTTTGGGTTGTAGTTGCGTTCATGAAGCCCGTTTGCGGATGTCGTGAAAGGATCTGCTGGCGAAGATCATAGTTCTCAAACTCAAGTCTCTGGTTTTCAAACTCAAGCTTATGGACGTAGTCCAGCGAAACGAGCTGCATGGTTGAGTTGTCGCCGAAAGGAGGCTCGATTGGCTGGCGCGCGTCGGAAATCTCGATTCTGATCTTGCGATCTCCCGGCACATGCTTTTTGGCCTTGTTCTCAAGAACAATCCAGTACCAAGGATCGTCGTAGACAATGCGAGCCTCGCGTGCCGTGTCAAGAACCCGGTCTTGAAAGCTGCAGTTGGTCGCGGTATCAAACCACTCACTGAAATGTACATAGGCGCTCTTGTAAGCCTGGCCTTCCTCGTTTTCTTTATTAACGAGGTCGACCCGGGAAACATGACCAAATTTGAGATCCTCAAATACACCAGTGATGCGCTTCTCCGTGATGTTCAAAAACACACGGGGGATGTAGAGGCTCAGGCTCTGGTTGATAGAAGAAGAAGACATCTTGATAGAAGATTGGTAATACTATTTACATTTATTCATAAAACATAAATCCATTTCAATTTTTTTTTGTTAGGTGGAAAATTTTCTCTACTAAAAATTTGCTTCTCTAAAAAAATGTGGGTTTAATTTTTTCCTATTGCAAAAAAAAAAATGAAATGAAAATTAAAATAAAATATTTTGGTAATTATTTATCAATATGAGTTTTAAATTTCATTTTTGTGGTTGTGTTAGGAATGAACGGGGCGATTTTGCCCAAAGGCTAAGTGACATTTGGGACGAAATGATTGAACTTGTGGAGGTCAAGTCGGTCGCGGACTTCTGGGACGAGTTCAGCGACATCATGTTTGGTATGGGTCGATTGGTTGGCTACTTCAAAGGGTTGCCATATGTAAGGTTTTGGGGGGACAATTCTTGCATCGAAAAAAAAATGCAAAGAATGCGGGAATATGGTTGCACGCGGAGCAAGAGACATCTGCGTTGTGGTATGTGTCCTAGTAAGTAATCTTTTGTTTTGTTTCGTGTAATTAGTAAGCATTATTTTTTATTTTTTTTTAAAAAAAAATTGAAATAGTTATTAAAATGAAAAAGAATACAACCTTGTTTCCCCTTTTCGTAAAGATGACCAACCAAATTATGAGTTTTTACATTCCTCGCATGCGCACATTTTGGACTCAGGATCAAATTGCTGCATTGTTGTATCATTCCGTCGGCGTTGTTGATCGCGTAGATTATGGAGATTATTCTCCTGCAAACCAGACATATACTGGTTACGTATTTGTTCATTTCATTGAAATTCCCGAAGTAAATCGGGAGTGGATCAATAACGAACTTTGTTCCTACGGGCATTGCAGAATTCAAATTGCCTTTGATGAATTCTGGATGCTAATTCCAAATAAAAATCCTATTCCGACCACACACCTCAACATTCATCAGCTCGCTGATATAGTTAATAAACAAAATGATCGAATTTCTACGCTTGAGACTATGGTCCATTATTTACAAACACAGATTGAATCTAGAATCCCTAGTCATAGTATCTTTATGACAGATACAAATAGTTTGCAGGATGTAGGACAAAATTTTAGCCCAACATCTGTATCACAAAGCGATGACGACAACGACTATACAGGTATGCCCGCACTAATTCCTGTTTATGTTACTCCAGATAGCTCAGTCGTGAATGTTTAAATAAAAGTCGTATTAAAAAAATTATATTGTAAAAAAAAATTATTACTTGTACAAATTTTTTTTTGTATGTGGGTTCCCTACTGATAAAACTCCTTTACTTTTTTGTGAATGCGAATTTTTGACGCATCAAAAGATGTCAAATACAAACCATTAAGGCTCTTTATTCTGGAAAGTGCCACATATGTTTGACCACATTCGAAAATTCCACTACCCACGTCTATTTCTGCAATGTCTAGAGTCGATCCTTGCGCTTTATGAATGGTTAGAGCCCAAGCCAAAATTAACGGGACTTGGGAAACCCCTATACCGGGAATTGTCTCACTTGGCCACGTGTGTCGTGCCATGGTTCGTTCAATTCCGCACTGAAATTTTACAACGGGATAATCATTTTCGGCAAACCCAGTTACAATTCCTTGGCTCCCGTTGCAAAGCATTTCTCCCGAGGGTAATTCCAAATCTATGTTTACAATACACATTACTTGCGATCCAATTTTAATGTAAATTTCTGGATCACATAAAAGATTACTCTGTAAATATGTGAGTTCAAATTCAATATCTTTTTCGTTGTATCTTATACGTCGTTCTCTTTCATTTTTCGTCATTGGTAAATCAAAAACGTTTTTTACTTTGTAGACTTTTTCGTCTCCCTCTAATGTTTGCATTTCATTATTATTTATAGTTTCCACCTTATTTTTTGTTGGAAACAGCTTTGTAGGTCGTATAATAGACTCTTGGGGGGTTTGCCTATTTACATATTCGAGTAGTTTATTGTTACTACTACGTTTGAGGCGTCCCTCACGAATTTGGTTCAAAATATCTGCGTAAACTGGATCTGCTTGACGAAAGATTTTGATAAGTCTAATTTGATTTTCTTTTTCAAAAACTTCGTTCCATGCGAGGCTCTCAAAACAAAATTGCATTGTCTCAGGGTCATCTTTGTTTCCAACTGGCGGAAGTTGATAGAAATCCCCTGAAAAGATTACCTGTATTCCTCCAAAAGACTTGTATTCACACTTTCGCACTTTTTTTCCGATTCTATCAAGCATTTCGAATAGTTTCAGTGAAAGCATGCTTACTTCATCTACAATTAGGATATCCGTTTCTTTCCAATTTTTCTTTTTGAATTCTTTGTCGGTGACTTTTTTTATATTCGCTTCAATTGTTCCAGATCCTAGGCCAATACCTGCCCAAGAATGAATTGTTTTAGCTTTACATTGAAGTAAAACTGCTGCACACCCGGTAAGCGCACAAACGCTTATATTTTTACCTTTTTCTTTGGCGTCTTTATAGATTTTTCGGATGAGTTCTGATTTACCCGTTCCCCCAGGCCCAGTAATAAATACATTTTCACCTTCAACGTATTTATTAAATGCATTCGTTTGTTCATTTGATAATTCCATCAACACTTTTATTCTTCTTCTTGTTCTTTTAAGATGATTTCATATAATCAATTTTTATCCACTTTTAATAAAAGTGGAGCAAAACTCCAATTTTATATTCTTCTCATACAATTTTATATATGACTAGCACTGAACTTATGGTAATACCTGCAATCATTACAGCGACTCGCATAAAGAAATTATTTGGTTCTTTTACTAGGAAATTGTCGTATGTTTTAAAACTATAAACTCGTTCTTGAATTTTGTATAAAGTCGTTTTCGGAATATATTTGAAAACTATTTTATGGTTTACTATTTTTATAAATTTATTTTTGTTTGACTCGTGACCTTTTTCTAAGTCTACGAAAAATCCCCACTCTGGGTCTGTTTCAAACATTTTTAGTTTTATTGGATACCATATTGTAATAAAATTTAAATCAATTTTGTATGTATTATTTTTGAAAACTTGTCTTGCATCTTAATAACGACGAGTATATTTTTTTTTTCTCTTTGATTTTTTTGCGGATTTTTTCTTTCTATATGACTTGCGTGAATACCTACAAAATCTCCTTTTCCTGCCACCCTTCTTTTGGGGAGCATCAGCCGCAGATTCACATATTTTAAAAATCTTTTCGTCTTGTTTTTTCTCTATAGTAATAGGAGGTTTTGTTGTTAGTAAAACACTCATAAATGCTCCTATTTCATCTTCCTTGGCATCATCATAGGCCTTGGAAGCAAGATTGAAAATGTCACTTTCAATAAATTTAATATCAATATTACCATTGTTATCATTATTATTATATTTTGTTACTAGTGCCGCAGTAGAAGAGTTATTATCAATAAATATTAAAGTTATTGCTCCATTTGGAGTATTTTTG
>Ga0194037_1001667_pt1 | contig 15664 bp, 16 predicted proteins | sample JunL306m_MetaG_FD_148653 | JGI IMG/M metagenome (GOLD analysis project Ga0194037, IMG submission 148653) | Anoxic zone freshwater microbial communities from boreal shield lake in IISD Experimental Lakes Area, Ontario, Canada - Jun2016-L304-6m | ecosystem: Environmental > Aquatic > Freshwater >...
GGTTAGGGTGGGGGGAAAAGCTGTTACATTTTGCTAAATCCGCAGCTTCACCCACCCCTCAATCCCCTCCCGTCAAGGGAGGGGAGGCTGTAAACAAAGGGCAAACAACTCATAACAACAATATTTTATTAGCAATATTTTTTGTTTCAGTTTTGCTCAGTATGGTTGCCACACCCAGCTCGGCATCCACTGTTCGGGCTCTGCGACTTGGTTATCTGGACAGCCCTGGTAGCGCACTTGCCCGGATTGCAGCACAAAAAGGACATTTCCGTGAAGAGGGTCTGCAGGTAGAACTCGTCAAGTACTCTGATTCTGGTAAGGGTCTTGAAGCGCTCGAAACTGGAGTAATTGACGTTGGTGTGTTTGCGGTGGGAGATAGTCTTCGGGCTATTGCAGGCGGTAAAAATTTCCGAATAATCGCTGGCGGTGGCACCCCGATTAAGAACACACCGCTTGCTGAGCTGGATAGAGAACTCCAAGCCGAAAATGAGAGTCGGGGTGTTCTTGTTCTGATACCCCCCTCCTGGCCGAACGCAGAAAAAGGGACCATCATCCAGCTGACCGCAGCATGGATCAGGGCCTATCGTACCCATCAGCAGCTTGTTACCTCATCCAGCAGACCTGGCAAGCTAGTCCACTTTGATCCAAACCCGGATTATTGGCGACTGGAACGCATCTGGCACTCACTCGGGCTTCAGGATGCTGCCATGAAGCGCGATTTTCTTGCCAACCATGTCTATGAAGAAATCTATTGCGACGCTCTCGACCGGTTGCTGCTCGGGCACATTGATCCTATTCTGCAGCAGCTGTTCAGTAAAGCGATCTGTACACCAAACTGCTGTCCGGCAAGTGCAGCCAGACTTTAACCATACCAAGGAGGAGTAAACCAATGAAAAAGAGAATCATCGCATTAACCCTGTTGCTGTCACTCATAGCGTCAAGCGTCATAGCCGCCGACCTGCCCAAACTGCGGGTCGGCTATGTCCCCGAGCCGGCCCATGGCCTCTACTTCCTGGCTAAAGAGAAAGGGTATTTCAAGGAAGAAGGAGTTGATGTTGAGCTGTTCCAGTTCGGGAGCGCGGCTGAAGGTGTGGCTGCGGTAAAGGCCGGAAAACTGGATGTCGGCACATTCGGAACCACTGCTCCACTGCTCTTTATCAGCAAAGGGAGCGAATTTACATTTATCGGCGGCATGATGGTTGGCGGACAGGCAATTATCACCAGGCCGGAGCGGCTACCAGAACTCTCCGGCAAAGATCTTAAAGTCTACAAGGGGAAGAAAATCGGGCTGGTCAAGCTCTCCACCGGAGATGTTATTTTCCGGGGGGCACTCAAGAAGGCCGGTATCGATGTAAAAAAGGATCTGAGCTTCGTTGAATTCGGTTCTGCGGCGGCGGTTGTTGAGGCGGTAAAAAAAGGAGCGGTTGACGCCGGTCTGGTCTGGCCGCCACATTTCTCGCTGGCTGAAAAGAATCATGGTCTTAAGGTTGCCCATTACATCGAAGAGTTCTACCCTGATTACACCTGCTGCCGTATCTTTGCCCACACGGACAAAGTTAATGCTGATCCGGACACCTACCGAAAGTTTCTGACGGCTCTGATTCGTGCATATAAATTCTACAAGACCAACCAGGAAGAGACGGTTCAGATCTATACCAAGTCCCTGAAGATCGACGAGGATATCGTCCGCAATGAGACATATGTCAAAAAAGTCGCGGACTCAAATCCTGATCCGCTGCGCAAGGGAATCCTGGACTTCTGGCAGCACATTCTGGCTGCCGGATATGTCCCTCAGGATTACCCGGTTGACAAACACATCAATACTGAAATCTACAAGCAGGCACTTGATTCGGTCGTAAAAAAGAATCCGAAGGATAAGATCTATCAAGAGATGCTGACGTTCTACAAAAAGAACAACTAAAAAAAGGAGACATGAAAATGAAAAGATTATTTGTACTGCTGTTGCTGTTAGCACTGATGGTTGCTGGTCAAAGCCATGCTGCTGAACTGAAGAAGTTGAAAGTCGGCTATCTGCCGACGTCAGGACACCTGCTCTATTTTGTGGCTCAGGAAAAGGGGTTTTTCAAACAGGAAGGTCTCGATGTGGAACTGGCCCGCTTCACCAACTCTGGTGAGGGGTTGACTGCAATCAAAACCGGTAAGCTGGATGCCGGCTCGTTCGGCACATCAGCGCCGCTGGTGTTCATCGACAAAGGGGCCGATTTCGCCATCTTTGGCGGCCAGATGGGTGAAGGGCACGGCCTGGTTGCAAAGCCGGACAAAGCAGAGCGCTTCAAGGAGCTGAAAAACTTCAAGGGAGCCACCATCGGCGCGATCCGTCTGGCCACAGGCGATGTGGTCTTTCGCGCTGCGCTCAACGACGCTGGCGTTGACTGGAAGAAAGATTTGACCATCAAGGAGTTCGACTCACCGGCCGCTGTTCTGGAAGCGATCAAGAAGGGTTCGTTGGATGCCGGGTTGCTCTGGGTCCCATACCTCACCATGGCAGAAAAACAGGGACTCAAGGTGGTCAAGTATTCGGGTGATGTTATCAAGGGTCATACCTGCTGCCGTCAGGTGGCCTTGACTAGCACACTGAAGGAGCGTCAACCCGATTTTGAACGTTTTCTGACCGCTTTGCTCAAAGCTTACCAGTATTACCTGACTGACAAAAACGGTACCGTGGATGCAGTTGCCAAATATGTGACAATTGACAAGGCCGACCTGCTGAAGGACATTTACGACGGACACCTGCTGGTCAGCCCCGATCCGCACCGCAAATCCGTACTCCAATTCTGGGATTTCATGCAGAAAATCGATTATGTAAGTTCAAAAGATTCGATCGATAAACGTATCAATACAAGGCTTTACGCTAATGCTCTGGCATCGTTGCAGAAACAGGAGCCAAAGGAAAAACTCTGGAAAACGCTTGAAAAGGAATTCAAGGCCGGTGATCCGGATTTGCATATCAAGGCACATTAGTAAGGTAGAAGTAATTTTCTGAGGTATTTGCAGAAAATAACTTCGTTAACTTACTTATCCAATTATCAGGGCTAGGATTCGAAACATGAAACAGATAGTCACTGCTTCAAATATTATGTTCATTACCCTGCTGGCAGCAATACTCTGGCCGCCAGCAGGGCACATTGCATGGCATCTTTTGTCTGTAGCCATCGCCGTCAAGGGCATCTCACTAATTCTGCTGGCTACCGAAGAAAACAGAGACGCCAGGCTAGGAACCGATGATGTGAGCGCCATCATTTTCACCATTTTGCTCGCCTGGTATCTCTTTACGACGCGCTATGTCGTACTTGATAAAATGCTTTTCCCGCAACCGGAGGCGGTACTGAAGCTGTTTGTTGCAGAATTACCGGATATGCTCAAAGGGTTGGTCAATTCACTTATACTGCTGGTAAGTGGTTATTCACTTGCACTGGCAACAGCCCTGCCGCTTGGTCTGCTGGTCGGCTGGAGAACACGTCTTTTTCATGCAGTTAACCCGATAACAAAGGTATTGGGGCCTATTCCACCCATCGTTTATATCCCCTATGCCATTGCACTGCTCCCTTCCTTCCGTGCTGCGTCAATTTTTGTAATTTTTATCGGTGCTTTCTGGCCGATCTTCATTAATACCGTCAGTGGAGTATTCAATATTCCGGCCGGATTGCTGGATTCGGCCCGTGTCCTCAACCTGAAGGAGCGTACCTTGCTATTCCGGATAATTTTGCCGGGTGCGATGCCATCCATATGCACCGGCGCAACTTTGGCACTCGTTTTTGCTTTTGTGTTATTGGCAGCTGCCGAACTGATCGGTGCCAATTCAGGTGTTGGCTGGTACATCAAAAATTTTGCTGATTTCGCTGACTATCAGCGTGTCATCGTTGGGATCATTTTTATCAGTATTGTGGTTACTGCAATCACCTGGGGAACGGAACGCCTGGAGCGGCATCTGCTGCGCTGGAGAAACTGAAATAAGGAAATTACAAACATGAGTCACATCGATCAAAAAACACCACCGAAACGAGAGAGCCGCCTCAATGCCTGCATCGCTCACGGCGGAACTATCTGCGAAATGGCAGCCGGAAAAGGGAAAAAATCCTGCCTGCAAAGCGACGGAGAGCGCTCGTTTACTCAAGGTTCAATCTGCCTTTTGTTACCGGCATTGGGAATGCTCAATTCGCTGCCTGACAACGTGGTTCTGATGCACAGCGCAATCGGTTGCGGCAGCTGCAGCCATTCTCAGAATGCCAATGTTCGCTTTGGCAGCGGTATTCGTCAGGGCAAGGCTAAAGATGCTATCTGGATTTCCACATCTATGAATGAAACAGATGTTATCACCGGCGGCGAGGAGAAGTTGGAGCAGGCTATCATTGAAGCAGACCGTCGCTACAAACCATTCAGCATAACTGTTGTTTCCGGTTGTGTACCCGGAATTATCGGTGATGATATTGACGGAGTTGTTCAGCGGATTCAGCCCGAGGTCAACGCGCGTCTGCTCCCGGTTCACTGTGAAGGATTCAAGACAAAAATCTGGGCTACGGCCTACGATGCGGTTTATCACGGCATTGGACGTACCTTGCTCAGAGGTGGTGAACAACCCGCTGATGCTGATGGCCTTTTGCCCTACCAGGGGTTACAGCGCCTAAAAACTACCGTCAACCTCATGAACGTTTCGTCAATGGGGCGAGTTGATGAACTGGAACTTGAGAAGCTTCTGAATTCGCTCAGGTTGGATGTAAATATATTTCCGGTTTTTGCTCATCCGGAAAGCATGGTCAAAGCCACCCAGGCGGCGCTTTCGATAAGCACCTGCCCGACACATGATGATTATTTTCTTACGTATCTTGAAGAACGTTTTGGTGTACCTGCGCTGATACATCATATGCCGATCGGCATTGAAAACACCGGGTTATGGTTGCGAGATGTGGCCGCCAGATTTGGCAGAGAGCAGGATGCAGAACGTACCATAGAATATGAAGAAACGGAACTCAAAGCCGCACTGGCGGAGTTCAGACCTCTTTTTGAGGGGAAAAGAGTATTTATAAGTGCCGGCGAATTCCGGGCTTTGGCTACGGCACGCTTGATGGAGGAACTTGGATTTCAGGTTGTCGGCATCCGTTCGTTTCACCATGACAAGTTTGCCGAAGTGGAATACGAGAAGCTGGCGAAATCAAGCACAGAGGACTATGTCGTTGATATTGCTGATGTGCAGCCTTTCGAAGAGGCAAATCTGTTGCGCCGCCTCAAGCCGGACCTGTTTCTAGGTCACGCCAACGGTAACGGCACCGCCTCCAAGCTGGGGATACCTACACATGCCATTTATCATACAGGACTTGCTTACATCGGCTACAAAGGGGCTTACGAGATCGCGCGTCGTCTGCACCGACTTCTGAAAAACCCGACCTACAACCGCAAATTGGGTGAGAATCTCCGATTACCCTACAAAGACGAGTGGTACGGTGCCAGTCCCTTTACCTATATCACCAAAGGAGGTGCCACCGCATGAGTGACAATTTTATCGAACGATCACGCTATACCTGTGCTCAGGGTGGAGCCGCTGCGACTGTAACTGCACTTCCTGGCGGAATTCCGATTCTTCATTCTCCATCAGGCTGTGCCGGAAACTTTGCCTGGACTCAAAACGGTGGTGCCGGGCTGCAGGTAGGTGGGTATTGCGGGACGCTTACCATGCCGAGCTCAAACGTTCAAGAACGTGACGTTGTATTTGGTGGTGACAGTCGTTTGCGTGAACAGATTGAAAACACTCTCAAGGTCATGGACGGTGAAATTTATGGAGTTCTGACCAGCTGTGTTACCGAGGTGATCGGTGATGATATTAAGTCGGTAGTTGCCGAATTCAAAAAAAAGGGAGTACCGATTATTGGAGCTGAAACTGCCGGCTTCAAGGGAAATTCCTATAAGGGTTATGATCTTGTACTGCAGTCGCTTTTCAAAGACTTTCTGGAACGCGACCTGGCAAAAAATAAAAAGCGGGTAAATCTGTGGGGCATCATCCCTTCTTATGATCCTTTCTGGCGTGGCAACCTCGAAGAGGTACGACGACTGCTGGAACAGATTGGCCTGGAAGTTAATTCATTCTTTCTGGCTAATGACAGTATTGAAACGATTCGTCAGGCCGGATCGGCGAGCCTGAACATTGTACTATCGGATGTCTACGGACTTGGCGCAGCCGAACTGTTTGAAGAGATCCATACTACGCCATATGTCAGTCTGGCGCTTCCTATAGGGGCCAGTGCTACCGAATCATTCCTGCGAACGGTCGGTAAAGCGGCCGGCGTTAATTCCAAGCGGGTGGATTCCGTTATAAATTCCGAAAAAAAACGCTACTACCGCTACCTTGAGCCACTGACAGACTGCTTTACCGATCTTGACCTTCAGCGATATGCCATTGTAGTGGGCGATGCAAACAACGCTACTGCAGTGACCAGATTCCTGGCTGATGATCTGGGGTGGCTGCCGGAGATCACGGTCTGTACCGATTCGCTACAGGCTCCGGAGCAGAAGCGTTTGCAGGAGCAACTAAAACATCTGGAATCGCAATATCCGAGCACACTCATTTTTGAAAGTGATGGCAGTCGCATCATTGATCATTTAAAGAAAAAATGGCCGACAAACGGCAGTAAGTACCAAAACACGTTCGGACCTGCTTTCGTTATCGGCAGTTCACTGGATCGGGAACTGGCAATTGAAATTGGAGCTCCGCATCTGTCCGTGAGTTTTCCGGTAGCAAACCGGGCCATACTGGACCGAGGATATACCGGTTTCCGTGGTGGTCTGAGATTGATTGAGGATTTACTGGGAACTGTTGTAGCGGGAAGGTAGAGGATAAATATGAGACTGCACCGATCAATAATGGTAAGCATTATTTTACTTTCTTTCCTGCTGCTAATCGGTTGCAAAGATCGTAGCCCTTCACAAAGCTCGGTCCAGCAAGTCAAGCCGCCTCGTATCGGCTACAGCCCCAACCCGTTGCTGGGGCCACTCTATGCAGCCCAGGCAAAAGAGAAATCGTGGGAGCTGACCAAATTCGGAACCGGTGGTGACATCGGTTACTCCCTTATCTCCGGCGAAGTAGATGCCGGTTTTGTTGAAACCGAGAAGGCGCTGCAATTGATCAAGGCGCCCGGTGGTGATAAGCTGAAGGTGGCCGGGGCGATCCAGTTCCCTTATGGCGCCACATTGGTGGTTCGGAAGGATCTTCAGGTACGCCTGGCTGATTTGAGTGGTAAAAAGATTGCGGCTCTTGAGGCTGACTGTATTCTTAACCATCAGTTCAACAAGGACGCCAAACGGCTCGGTCTGGATCCAAAGACGCTTAAATTCAGTTACATGCCATTTGCCGATATGCTGCCGGCTCTGGAAGCCAAGGCCATTGACGGAGCCTTGGTCAAGGGTGCTCATGCTGTGCTGGCCGAGCTGCAGGGGCACAAGATCATCTACCAGAACTGGGATACCAAAGCCGGGGCCGACGATTGTTGCCCACCATCCATCGCCCAGACAGAGTATTTTTTACTGGTACGGGAGCAATCAGTCGAGCGCGTTAAACCGCTAATCAAAGCATTGTCGGCCGCAAGTGAGTTGCCGCCCTCTCAACTCCGCCAGATCATTGGCTCACAACTGGGCTATCCTGCTGCTGCTCTGGAGCAGTACCCGACTGCCGGCTTTGCAGTGGTTTCGGAAGAGCAGGTAAAGCTTCTGGGAGAAAAAAGATGTCTGTTGATTCGATAATCCGTGACAGTGCCACTTCCCGGCGTGGACTACGCTGGTGGAACCTTCTGGTAAGAGAGTTGGAAGTATTTATACGGGCTTCTTTCGGCAGTGTCTTTTCCCGTGAATTTCTTACGGTACTTATCCCGCTGCTGATTTTGTGGGAGCTGCTGCCAAGAGCTGGCATTGTGCCACAGACACTTGTACCTCCGCCATCCGCAGTAATTACTACCTTTCGAGACATGGTCGTAGACCTCAATATGCTCGAACATCTAAAATCCAGTGCAATCCGCTTCGGCGCCGGCTTCCTGCTGGCGCTGGTGACCGCCTTCCCGATCGGTGTGCTGATGGGGTGGAACCTTTTCATCCGTAAACATTGTCTGCCGCTGTTCCAGATTCTGGCCCCGGTTCCACCGCCAGCCTGGGTGCCGATCACTATCATTCTCTTCGGTGTTGGCCTGCCGATGCAGATCTTCCTGATATTTTTGGGGGTATTCTATCCGATACTGTTCAATACGTATCAGGGGATCAAAGAAACCGATCCGCGCTATCTGGCTTCCGCACGGGTTTTCGGCGCCAGTGAGTTCACACTTATCACCCGTGTTTATATCTGGCATGCCCTCGGTTCAGTCATCATGGGGATCAAGATCGGTATCGCACTGGGATTGATCATGCTGGTAATCGCCGAGATGTACGGCGGTCGCTCCGGCTTGGGCTGGCTGCTGCTGGAGGCCAAGGAGTATTTTCAGATCGACCGTATGGTGGTTTGCATGGTGCTGCTTGGTTTCATCGGCTGGTTTCTGATCGAGATTATGAAATACATCGAACTTAAGCTTGCTGTCTGGCGAATCGGAAGGTAATGCATGATCGAAGCCAGGCGCATAAGCAAGTTTTTTTCGGTAGTCAATGACGACCGAACGGCGGAGGGGTTCACGGCCCTCAATTCAGTCTCGCTGCGTATCGAAAGCGGTTCTTTTGTGTCGCTCCTGGGCCCCAGCGGTTGTGGCAAATCGACTTTCCTGGAGATTCTGGCAGGGCTGCAAGCTCCCAGCGATGGCCAGGTTTGGATTGATGATAAGCTGGTCCTGGAACCGCTGCCAGCTACCCGCAAGGATATGGAGGAGTACCGCAAAAAATACCGCTTCCTCTCTCCGATTGCCAACAGCCTGTTCCGGGACAACCCCAAGCACGATATTGCCATGATCTTTCAGGATTACGCCGTGTTCCCCTGGATGACAGCCCGTCAGAATGTGCTCTTTACCCTTAAATTGCGCGGAGTACAAAAAAGTGAGCGTGAGGGTGCTGCGGCACATTATTTACGTCTTGTGGGATTGACCGGATCGGAAAACAAATATCCGTCACAGCTCTCAGGAGGTATGCGACAACGCCTTGCATTGGCTCGGGCCCTTTCTGTTGAGCCACGTATCATCCTGATGGATGAACCTTTCGCAGCCGTGGACGCCCTGACGCGGGAGCGGCTGCAGGAGGATTTGCTACGGCTCTGGCAGGAGACAAAGAAGACCATCGTATTGGTTACACACGACGTGGATGAAGCGGTATATCTTTCTGACGAAGTGGTGGTCTTCTCGCCTTTACCTGGCTCAATCCGCAACAAGGTTACCGTTGATATTCCGCGACCAAGGCGGCGTTCTTCAAGGGAAATCAGAGTGATTAAAGAGCGATTGCTGGCGATGTACAGGTTCGACACAGTTCATGAATCAGATTACAGCATCTAAAAAGAGGAAGCGATTATTATGTCTGACAGCTTAACTCCAAACACCTTCCGTAACAAAATTTATGACGATATCACCGGCGCTATCGGTAGCACGCCTCTTGTACAGCTAAGACGTATCCCAGAAGGTGCTCATGCTACCGTGGTTGCAAAAGTTGAGTCATTTAACCCGCTCAACAGCGTCAAGTGCCGCATTGGCAAGGCCATGATAGAGGCGGCCGAGCGGGATGGGAAGTTGAAATCTGGCATGACGGTGATAGAGCCGACCTCCGGCAACACCGGCATTGGATTGGCCTTTGCGTGCAGAGCCAAAGGGTATAGGTTGATAATTACCATGCCGGAGACCATGTCTATAGAGAGGCGTAAGCTGATGCAGATGCTGGGGGCAGAGCTGGTGCTGACTCCCGGTCCGGACGGCATGACCGGTTCTATCAACAAGGCGAAAGAGCTTAACCGCATTATTCATGGCAGCTTCATTCCGCTCCAGTTTGAGAATCCTGCCAACCCTCAGGTACACCGAGAAACCACGGCTGAAGAGATTTGGGCAGACACGGCCGGTAAGGCTGACATCCTGGTCGCAGGGGTCGGCACCGGCGGTACTATCACCGGAATTTCAGAGGTGTTGAAAAGCCGAAAGCCATCATTCAGATCAATTGCAGTTGAGCCGGAAGCCTCACCGGTTCTTTCCGGAGGTAAGCCTGGGCCGCATCGTATTCAAGGGATCGGAGCCGGATTCATACCAGCGATTCTCAATCGTAAGATCATCGATGAAGTCATTCAGGTAACCAATGAAGATGCCTTTGACACCGCCCGCCGGGTGGCGATGGAAGAGGGTATTCTTTGTGGGATATCTTCGGGTGCAGCGGTTTGGGCGGCGTTGCAGGCGGCTCGGCGAGAAGAAAATGCCGGAAAGCTGATAGTGGTTATTCTTCCGGATTCAGGGGAGCGGTATATTACGACTCAGCTGTCGGAACAAGGGGAAGGCTGATCAGGTCCCGTTCAATCCACTGATTCAAGCGTTATACCTGTTACGTTACCGTTGTCATTAATATGCAGGAAGAGACTCAGCTCGTCGCTGTGGTATCTGACAGGTGATAACCTCTTTATGCTGATTTCAAACTGGTGAGTATTTCAAGGGTTGTTCTGATCTGTGCAAGCTCTTCACAGAAATGTTCTTTATGCTCAATTAATCTTGCTTGGATATCGCAAATATTCTTGGCTGCAAGACCAATCGCAGCTTTCTTCCTGGATTTTTGAGCCTTTCTTGCCAAGCCGTAGCTGAGTGCGCCCAATGCTGCTACCGGTGTGGCAAGAATGCCAATGCCGACAAGCATCCCCCCGCCCAATAGACCACCTGCAGCTGCAAGCCCAGTTGTTACACCGGCAGCGGACAAGCCGGAAACGGTTCCCAAAGATGACAAAGCCACCAGTGAACCTGCTGCGCCGGTGCCAGCTCCAAGGGTGGTGGCAAGTCCCTCGGTAATACCGGCATGCGTTTTTTCAAGATTATGCAAAACTGCACTCAAATCCTCTGAGGCCTTTTTCTTCATATTTTCGATTACATTTAATGTCATGGTCTCCGGGTTTCCAATGAGTTCAGCATCCTCAGTTTTGCTATCCATTAATCTAACCTCCCAAAAGATATATTTATATGACTCGACAATGAATTATTTGTTGTTAATCAAACATCTCGTTTGCTTTTTTCCAATAATAATAACCGCCCACTATTCCTACACCAACTACTGCAATTGGTCCCCAGATTCCTAAACCCAGGCCGAGACCAAGACAAAGACCTTTTCCGGACGCAACCGCTTTACAGCAAGCGGCCTTGTTTCCAACACTTTTGCATATTTTTGGTGCAGCTACAGACAGTGCATGTTGACTTTGGGTAAGAACCATACGCACATCCTTTCATTAATTATTTGCTCTTTTTAGGAAGGATCTTTCCAGTCTTGAATGAACCATCGTTGCCTTTTGGCAATACACTTTTCTTATTCCCTGCGATTCCATCTGAGCTTTTCTTTTGATGAGAAGTTGTGTTCCCTATTGCTTGCTTTTGGGCCGAACCAGGTTTTTGAGCTCCGGATGTCTTAATCTTTTTAACTCTGTTCTCCCTGGGTGAAATCGCCGCAACAGTTTTCACGACGGGAACAACGGGTTGGAGTAGTTTGGCACGGAAGACGGGCGTCGATTCTGTGGGCAACTCAGGCATAGTAGTTTGCTTACGATGAGTATCATTTTTAACTTTAAATGTTTCATTATACCGGCCAGCGTCTGCCCCGGCAGGAAATGTACCTGAAGTCTCGAATATTGTTGAAGCGACATTCTGTTGAACCCTGGTACGAAGAACCGGATCAGTTCCATCGCGAAAGACAGAACCGTTTGCAATAGTAGGTGCATGAACGGAATCGTATTCCGATACGGCAAACGAAGTTACCTGGCTTCTTGTACGGGTATTTTCGAACCCATTCATGGGTATCAAAACATTTCCCGGATCGTCATGCTGTGAGACGACAGACTCTTCGTTAGCGAAGTTGATATTTTCCGGTAATGAAACCAATTCATTTTCCGGTTCTTCTGCAATGTCGACTGGTTTTTCATGCACGGCTGCTGGGACTATCTGATTTTCTACAACAACAATTTTCTCCGGTGCAGGCTCTTCCATTTCAACATGTGCCAGCTCATCGTTTTGTGAGGATTCTTCAGACTTAACAAGTACATCAGAATTTTCTGCACTATGATCGGTTAAAGAATTTGCATTGGGTTCCGGTAAAGTTTCCGGTATTTCCAGTGAAGAGGTTGGGAGCTTCTCGGATCCCAGCATCTCCTCAACAACAGGTATTGGCCGGTTTTCCTCTTCTGATATATCCGATACGATGGCAATTGTCTCAGTATCAACTATATACGTATCTGCTTCTTGATGGAGGTGAACATCTTCGACGTCCGGTGCCGACATCGTTTCATCAGCATGTTTTTCCAAAATAGTGCTGCTTTGACCTTCCTGAAGGGCATCAGTCTGCTGTACACCGGTGACGTTCTTGATATCTGCTAGCGTTGGAGGATGCATGGCGGGAGTTGAAATATGACAGGATTTAGTCCTGTCATATCCGATTGATGTTGCGTCAGCCTGTTCATTGCTTTCCGGGACGAGAACTTTCACAGATTCCGAAGCAGGCTCCTTAGCATTTGCCGCATCCGATTCTTTCACATTTGCTGACTCATCACTGCGTGGTTTCTGGATTGGCAGATACTTTGACAGTGAGTCCGATATCGCATGCAAGAAAAACTTAGCTACTCCGGAAGATTCCGGCTGCGGTTTCTTTTCTGCAAGCTTCGACGTTTCTGCCGACTGGGGTTTCTCCGCCTTCTTTTCGGATACCCCGGTGTTGCCAAGCTTCAAAGATTCGTTTTCGGCTTTAAGTTCTTTTATTTTTTCAAAAATACCGACTACCACTTCAGAGTTTATTGCGGCATGAGGGTCTGGCTGTTTTGCCGTTTCCTTGGCAAATTCGCAGTACAACTCGTGCATCTTCTTTTCGTTCGCAAGAATTTTGTGCTGACGGTTCGTCTTTTCACCTGGAAGGAGCCCGGATATTGAATGTGCAATGAAACTTCCGACGCCGATGGATTCCAGCTGAGGTTTGTTTGCAGCCTTGATTCTGTCAAGCTCTGCGATACGTTGCTTCATATACTCTATTTGTGCAGTAAGCAACTTGATGGTGGCAAGGATGGCTTTAACAGCTTCCGATTCAAGTACTGCAGACGGATCCGAAAACTTTGCCGATTCTTTTGCAATTTCAGTATGCAGCGCCCTGATTTTTGTTTCACACGTTTTGATCCTGCCGACAAGTTTTATTCTTTCGCCAGGCGACAAAGCAGACATTGTGCAGTTAAAAGCAGCCGTTCCGGCATCAAAAACCGATACAATAGCTGAGCCGCCAGCGTTCATGGCTTTTGCAATAGTGTTTAATATGATCGCATCTTGCCTCATAGTTGTATCTCCTCTATCTGGTAGTTGAACGCCTGAACTTAGATATGGGTTCCTTTCTTATGATGGCGTTATTCAAATGTTTATGAAGTCCTAAAGCTACTTTTTGGCCGTCTGCTTTGTTTCATTCCAAACATCTTCCGGCAGATCCTTGCAATACATCAATGCTCCGTCAGCACCTGCATATACAGGATCAGAGTGTTTTTTCACACTTCCGTAACCCAGGGTTTCCAGCATATATTTCTCCAACTCTTCGCACAGACCGGTTATCTGGCTTCCTCCACCGGCAAGTATGATATTTTCTTTCAGTTCCGCCTGGAATTCCGGATCATATGTTGAGACAAGGTACTTGATTCCTGCTGTAATCTCCGGAACTATAGCTCTGCATGCCTGGCGCATTTCTTCAGTTACATCCAGTGCCGTCGGTTTCCCGTTTACCGGCAGGGTAAGGTAGAGTTTTTCAGCGTTATTAGCAATTATTGCATGCTCTTCCTTGAACTTCTTGAGCATGTTCAGGGTATAATTTGCATCCGGATATTTGGCCTCAATCAGGTCAAAAAATACATTGTCGATAAAGTCCCCCGCTTTATAGGTGGTCAACTGATCCTCTCGCGTCGGAAACAGACCCTGCATCCTGCACAGGTCAACCGTTCCGGCGCCAATATCAATGATTAAGGCGTTATTCAAGAGATTCATACCGTACGCCACCGTAAAAGGCTCTGAAGCTATCTGGACTTTTTCCAGAATCCCTTCCGATATGTCCAGCAACCCCTGTTTGTTGTTCTCGCTGGCAAGAGCCGGAGCCCCGATAACGGCATGAATGATATAATCTTCAGGTCTTCCCTTTGTAACAAGGTCAATCAGGTGCTTGAGGAGCAGTTTCGCCACCTTGATAGTCTGTTGATAGCCGTCGGGATTTTCCTTAATTTGATCGGAATGTTTGAGTACTCCAAGTTCGAGAGGTCGAAATACATTGCAGGACAGGCGATGCTTGACAGCTTCACTGCCATACAGAACCTCTTTTCCGAGCAGTTTCCTTGCTATCATGTCTTTTGGAAAACCAACATAGCTCGGCACACAGGCACGCACACCATTTTCGGTGGCAATCACACTCATAGAATTGCCTAAATCAATCCCAACCTTCAGAATCCTTGGATTTCCCATGCTATCCCCCTGTAAATCAACATGTTATTAAATCAGAACTAGTACCATCTTCCAAAGAGTTGACAACCTCATCTTGAAAATATTCAATCTTTCTTGATGCCATTTACAAACCCCAGTGCTCCACCTGTAAGTCCCAATGCCTTTAATAACAGTATGGCAGGCACGGCGACCTCTGCGGCGGACGCAACGACTATCAGACTTATTCCTGTAACGACACCTACGCCCAAACCGGCAACTGTTTTGCCAAAAACAGAGCAGGCTGTGTGGATGTTTTCCTCAGTTGTGCAAGAGCTATTGTTTGTAATGCCGCACGGTTTGTTCTCTTGATAAGTGTTTGCTGTAGCAGTTTCCATTGTCGTCCCCTTTATTGTATTTAGCTAACTCCCAGTTTTTCTCTGCATGACGGACATACAAGGATATTTTTTGATTCGACTCTGTTTCCGCATGAAGTACATCGATATATTTTTACCAGGTTTACACCCCAAATTATTAGAAAGATCCCGATGAGAGTTCCAATTGGAAGGGCTGACAGGGATAAAATTCCAATGAGGATGAGTAAACTGCCAATACCAAGAAGCTCATAATTTTCTGTTATTTGTGCCATGTAAATACCTCGCAGGAGAATTGGGTGGTACAATAAGTTAAAATCATTATGTTTCAAACAAAGCTTTCGGTGGCAAAGCGAATATAACAAAAAGAGTGTAATAAGACGTTTTTAATGTAAAAGACACATCAATTTCAAAAAACTTATGATATTTGCGGTTTTGATGTGTTAAGTGCTTGAGGCTTGAGGATTGAGGCTTGAGGATTGAGGATTGAGGATTGAGGCATTAAATTCTGTAACTCACTGAATGTCAAGTGTTTTGCGGTGCCAAGGCCCATATATTTACGATTATGCATTATCTCAAAACCTCTCCAACTTTGTGACATATACATACACTTGAAGCTGAATATGTCAAAACTCCAGGCCGGCGTAAACGCCGGCCTTTATCTGATAGTTCAAGCATGAATTGCCAAATCAAACTGAACGCCGATGTTCACGTTCAGCTGGA
>Ga0194037_1001668_pt1 | contig 15663 bp, 16 predicted proteins | sample JunL306m_MetaG_FD_148653 | JGI IMG/M metagenome (GOLD analysis project Ga0194037, IMG submission 148653) | Anoxic zone freshwater microbial communities from boreal shield lake in IISD Experimental Lakes Area, Ontario, Canada - Jun2016-L304-6m | ecosystem: Environmental > Aquatic > Freshwater >...
ATTTGAAATTCTTTCGTAAGGTCTCGAATCAGTTCCTCGGTGTAAAGGTGCTCAATCAATGAGGGGCCGCCCGTTTTGTATTCCAACTGTTTTGGCGTATAGCCTTGCAGAATGAATATTCCGCCTGGCTTAAGCGCTTCATAGGTTTTGTGAAAAATACGCTCACGCATTTGGGGATCTGCAAACTGAATAAAGATCCCAATCACTGCATCGTAGCTATTTGCTTGCCAGTCAAAACTATCGGTATCTGAGAAAGCGTAGTCGACTTCCACCTGATTCTCTTTGGCAAATTGCTTTGCTTTGTTGAGGGCAATATCAGATGCATCGAAGGCGACGACTTGTATACCCTGCTTCGCTAACCAAACGCTGTTACGCCCCTCACCATCAGCGATACAAAGTACCTTATCCGCTGGCTTTAAGTATTTTTGGGATTGTTCAACTAGATATTCATTAGGCTCTTTGCCGAAGATGAATTCCGCTTTATCAAAGCGTTCATTCCAGAACTGGGTAGCATCAGAGAAACCCATTGGCTTATCTTGATGTACTTGCTTATTTTTTGAATCCACCAACGAGGTCACCCTTTAGATCGTTGATGTTCTCAAGGCCAACTGCGATACGTACCAAGCCATCGGTGATGCCCGCAGCTTTTCTGACTTCTGGAGAAACACGGCAGTGAGTCGTTGTCGCTGGGTGAGTGATAGTCGTGCGGGTATCGCCCAAGTTTGCCGTGATTGAGCAAAGCTTGGTTTGATTAATCACTTTGAAGGCCGCTTTCTTGCCACCTTTGAGGGTGAAAGACACAATTGCCCCGCCTGCTTTTTGCTGACGTTTTGCCAAAGCATGTTGTGGATGGGATGTGAGGCCGGGATGGTAGACACGCTCAACACCAGGCTGCTTCTCAAGCCACTGCGCTAAGGCGAGCGCATTTTGACTCTGTTGCTTCATGCGCAGTTCCAGAGTCTCTAAACCTTTTAGAAATACCCAGGCATTAAATGCGGATAGTGTTGGGCCAGCAGTGCGGACGTAGGGGAATACTTTGCCCATGATGAAATCATTACTACCCACAATCGCACCGCCTACCATTCTGCCCTGCCCATCTAAATACTTGGTCGCCGAATGAATGATCACATCAGCACCTAGAGCGAGTGGTTTCTGAAGAGCTGGCGTACAAAAGCAGTTATCTACCGCAAATAAGGCTTTGGCTTTCTTAGCAATCTTAGAGATGGCTCTGATATCCGCAATTTCAGTTAAGGGGTTCGATGGTGTCTCTAAATAAAAGAGCTTGGTGTTTGCTTGGACAGCAGACTGCCATGATTTGGTATCCGCCAAATCAACGTAAGTTGTAGTAATGCCAAAGCGACCCAAAATATTGGTGAATAACTGTATCGTTGCACCAAATACAGAGCGCGAACACACCACGTGATCACCAGCTTGTAAGTGCGCCATCGCCATTGTCAAAATAGCAGACATACCAGAGGCAGTTGCGATACAGGCTTCACCACCTTCTAGGGCAGCCAAGCGATCTTGAAACATGCTGACAGTGGGATTGGTAAAACGGGAATAGATAAAGCCTTGATCAGCATGGGCAAAACCATCAGCCGCTAATTCAGCGCTATCAAAGCAGAAACTCGAAGTCAGAAACATCGCCTCTGAATGTTCTTGGTATTCAGCAGTGCGACGTGTACCAGCACGGACCGCTAGGGTCTCGAGTGCTAACTTCGAAAAATCAGGCTTTTGGCGGGTAGTTTTGCTCTTCATGCAGCTATTTTGACACCGAATTGGGGAATTGCCTCGCTAGAGACAAATCCCTGTCGCTTTTTAGTCTTCGGTAGCCAAATGCAGATGGAGCTGGGAGCGCGCAAAGTCACTAGAATCTCGCTGCCGATCCGCTTGTGCCTCAGAGGTATTTCTAGCGGCCTCTAGGGCATCAAGATAGGATTCTGTGATGTCGCCAGTAATGTAATTGCCATCAAAACAGGAAGCTTCAAATTGATGGATATTGGGGTTGATATCGCGAACTGCCTGTTTCATATCTTCGACGCTCTGGTAGATCAATTGATCAGCACCAATCATCTTATTAATCTCTTCATCGGTACGACCATAAGCAACTAACTCGCTACGAGTAGGCATATCAATGCCATAGACGTTCGGGAAACGCACTGGTGGTGCCGCCGAGGCAAAGATCACTTTCTTTGCACCAGACTCTCGAGCCATTTGCACGATCTCAAATGAAGTGGTGCCGCGCACGATAGAGTCATCCACGATTAGTACCGTCTTATCTTTGAATTCGATACGCATTGCATTGAGTTTTTGACGCACCGATTTTTTACGGACTGCTTGTCCAGGCATGATGAAGGTGCGGCCGATATACCGATTCTTAAAGAAGCCTTCGCGATAAACAATGCCTAGTTTTTTAGCTACCTGCATGGCTGCTGGACGACTCGAATCCGGAATCGGCATAACCACATCAATCTCATCTACATTCGTCTCCTTGCGAATCTTTTCTGCAAGGTAATCACCCATGCGCATACGCACGTTGTATACAGTGACCCCATCAATGGTGGAATCTGGCCGGGCCATGTAGACGTATTCAAAGATACAAGGTGCCAGAATGGCATTGGGGACGCACTGACGTGTATAGAAATTGCCATCCAAATCAATATAGATTGCTTCACCTGGATTCACATCACGGACAAAGGTAAAGCCTAAGCCCTCAAGTGCTACTGACTCAGATGTCACCATCCATTCGGGACCTTCGGGAGTATCAATTCGCCCGATACAAAGAGGACGAATGCCAAATGGGTCGCGGAACGCTAGCAAACCATAACCAGCAATCAGAGAAACGACAGCATAAGAACCTTTAACCCGACTCGTCACTCCCGTAACCGCATTAAACATGGCGCTCTCATCTAATGCCGCGCTATTGGTTTCTTTTTGAAGTTCATCGGCCAATACGTTTAATAACACTTCCGTATCAGAGCTTGTATTGATATGACGACGGTCACGGTAAGCCATCTCCACCCGTAAGCTAGATGCGTTTGTCAAATTGCCGTTATGTGCCAAAACAATACCGTATGGAGCGCTGACATAAAAAGGCTGAGCCTCTTCTTCGCTGCTTGCGGATCCAGCGGTTGGATAACGGACCTGACCGATACCCGCATTACCGACCAAGCTACGCATATTGCGCGTTCTAAAGACGTCACGCACTAAGCCATTCGCTTTATGCATCGCGAAAGAATTGCCGTTCATGGTTGCCATACCGGCTGCATCCTGTCCGCGATGTTGCAAGAGCAACAAGGCATCGTAGAGAAGTTGATTTACTGGTGAGTGAGAAACAGTTCCGACGACGCCGCACATATCTCTAGATTCCTATTGTTAATTTAGGAGTAATGGTAGGCGTAACTTTGGGCATTGCTTCACCCAATTGCTTAGCCCAGTCAGCTGGCAGCCAACCTTTAATTAAACCGGTTGCCATATCGATTGCTGGTCTGGTAATGGCATTTTTCCAGGCCATACTTTGTGGGATGGGCGTAAGTGCAGCAAGTGTTGCCAGGATCACTACGACTAATCCACCGCGTGCTAGACCAAAAACTAGACCTAAAAATCGATCCGTCATGCTCAGTCCAGCAGACAAAAGAATTTTTTGCACTACTCCACCAAATAAACCGCAGATGATCAAAGTCAAAATAAAGAGAATGGTGAAGCTAATTCCTAAACTGAGGAGTTCATCCAGATGAAATGTGGAAAGCCATTCAGTAGAGAGGTAGTTGCTGTAGTGATACGAAACCCATGCGGCGACAAACCAAGAAGCTAAGGCAAGCACCTCTTTAAATAAGCCCCGAGAGATGCCAACCAACGCAGATACCAACAACACAACTAGGGTGAAATAATCCACCGATGTTAACTTGAGGGTGGATAAGTATTCCATTACTGCTTACCTATTTCGACGACTCTTGGGGATAAGCCCATCGCCTTGATTTTCTTTTCTGCAGTATCGGCAGCATCTTTATCTGCAAATGGGCCGGCCCGCAAAAGATAGAGTTTGGTTCCGTCAGTACCGGTCTTACTTGAAACAGAGTTTGGAATCTTTTGATCCTTGAGTTTTGTAATCCAACCTTTGGCACGCTCCTCAGAGGCAAACGCACCGATCTGAATAACATACTTAGCAGAGCCATTTGTAGCGCCATTACTACTATCGTTATCCGCTTTAGGTTTCGCATTAGTGGCCGCAACCACTTCTTCACCCGCTGCCAAGCCCAAGCCAGGCGCTTTATTTACTGCAGGTGCTGGCTTCGTTTCTGGCTTCGTTTCTGGCTTAAGTTCGGATTTTGTTTCAGCCTTTGGTTCTGGAACAATGACTGGCTTTACTACTTCTTTTGGAGTCTCTGCAATGATTCCCGTTTTTACTTTATCTTCAGGCTTCGCATCTGAGCCAGGAATGGGCAAGCTGCTAACAATATTGACAGCGATATCGTTGGGAGCAGATTTTGGCTTGTTATCTAAAATTCTGGGGAGTCCAACGACCGCAATGAGAACCAAGACTGCGGCACCAATTAAGCGATGGCGTGCTCTTTGTTGCTCTGGATCTTCTGTAAGGGCCAGCTCTTCTGCTTCAACTGAACGCTGAAAACTGCGTGGGCTTGGCTTTTTGGTGGGACGTCTTGCCCCTACTGAACCTAGTCTAAGGTCATCAGCCGTTGTTTTTCGCTTAAAAAAGCTCGGTAAACGAATCATGGATCAATGGGCCTGGTTGTTTCGGTAACTTATTACGCCTGCAACGGTATAGAAAGATCCGAAGGTCACAATTCTATCACCCTCACCCGCTTTAGAGAGCGCTTTTTGATACGCTGCAGCAGGGTCTGGAAAGCATTCAATCCCCCCATCCGGGCCATTATTTGGCTTTACGCCTAATGTCTCAAGCTTCTGAGCCAAGACTTGAGCGCTAGCCGCTCTAGGGGTTGGCAGATCTGTGCAAAACCAAAAATCGACAATATTCAGTAGGGGCTTAATCACACCGTCAAGATCCTTATCTGCCATGGCACCGAAAACGGCATAGGTATAAGGGTGGTACCCCATCTTATCCAAGCCCTGCGCTAGAGTGGCCGCTGCATGGGGATTATGGGCAACATCCAAGACCACCGTAGGTTGTCCAGGTAGCACCTGAAAGCGGCCAGGCAAGTCGACTAAAGCAAAGCCATTCCGAATATCCTGTGCACTAACGGGCAAGCGCTGATGTAAGGCCATTAAGGCGGCAATCACTGCCGAGGCATTCAGAATTTGGTTTGCTCCTCTGAGAGCAGGATAACCAAGACCACTGAAACGTTTTTTGCGCCCTGCCCAACCCCATTGTTGTTTATCGCCTTGGAAGTTGTAATCGCGTCCTTGCAACCAGAGATCACAGCCTAATTTTTCGGCATAGTCGATTAATGATTGTGGTGGCACTGGATCTCCACAGACAGCAATATGACCTGGTCGGAATATGCCCGCTTTCTCAAGACCAATCGCCTCACGGGTATTACCCAAGAACTCCGCATGATCAATATCAATACTCGTCACAATGGCACAGTCCGCATCCACAATATTGACTGCATCCAAACGGCCACCCATTCCAACCTCCAATACAACCGCATCTAAATTGGATTTAGCAAACAAGTGCATGATGGCTAAAGTGGTGAATTCAAAATAGGTTAGCGTTGGTGCATCTACCAAACTCACACGCGCTTTTTCAACAGCAGTAAAGTGTTCCAGCAAAAGAGAGTCATTGACCTCTGCACCATTCAAGCGTGCACGCTCATTAAATTTCAGTAAGTGTGGTGAAGTATGGCAACCGACCCGATAATTAGACGCCAGTAGGATACTTTCAAGATAAGCACAGGTAGAGCCTTTGCCATTTGTACCGGCCACTGTAATGACAGGGCAATCAAAATGTAGATCCAATGCGGCTTTGACTCGATTGATACGCTCAAGACCCATATCAATCCCGACAGGATGAGCGGTTTCGAGGTGGCTAAGCCAGGCCTCTAGGCTAGAAAACAGAATGGGGGCTTGGTGTGCTGTACTCAAGCGCTTAGACGACTGCGCTACCCGCAATCGCAGGCTCTGGAAGTTTTTGCAAGAGCGCTAATAGACGCGCAATCTCACTCCGCATTTGACGACGGTCAACAATCATATCGATTCCGCCTTTTTGCATCAGGAACTCCGAACGCTGAAATCCTTCCGGCAATTTTTCACGAACCGTTTGCTCAATCACGCGTGGGCCAGCAAAACCAATCAAGGCTTTTGGCTCAGCCATCACCACATCACCCATAAAAGCAAAGCTGGCAGAGATGCCACCCATCGTAGGATCAGTCAATACACTGATGTATGGCAAACCTTTTTTAGATAATAAGGTCAACATAGAATTCGTCTTTGCCATCTGAAAGAGGGATAACAAGCTTTCTTGCATTCGCGCGCCGCCGGTAGCAGTAACGCAGATGAAGGCGCATTTTTTATCGATCGCTTCTTGCACACCCCGTACAAAACGCTCTCCCACAACTGAACCCATTGAGCCCCCCATATACTGGAACTCAAAACACGCTGCGACAACCGGAATGCTTTCTATTTTTCCACCCATCACCATCAATGCTTCTGATTCACCGGAAGCATCATTGGCTTCTTTAATACGATCAGTATATTTTTTGGAATCTTTAAATTTTAGCGGGTCGATTGGATAAATATCAGCGCCGATTTCATAACGGCCCTTAGGGTCTAATAATTTATCTAAGCGTTGACGTGCACCAATGCGCATGTGGTGACTACATTTGGGACAAACTGAGAGATTGGCTTCAATATCGGTGCTATACAGCACTGTTTCACAACTCGGGCACTTGACCCACAGTCCTTCTGGTACTGATTTGCGATTGGCAGGATCAGTATGTTGAATTTGGGGTGGGAGTAATTTATCTATCCAGCTCATTAGTTTTTAACTATCCAATGCATCGCGAATCTCGCGAATGAAGGTTTCTAATGATTGTACTGCCTGACCAGGGGCCGCTTCCTCCAAAAGACGGATAATTCGGCTGCCAATCACCACTGCATCAGCGCTAGCGGATACCGCCTTCGCACTAGCAGCATCACTGATTCCAAAGCCAACGGCAATCGGAATATCCGTTACCTCGCGAATTTTCGGGATGATGCTCGCCACATCCTGAGTATTGAGATGGGATGCGCCAGTAACCCCACGCATCGACACGTAGTAGATATACCCAGATGCAATTTTGGCAGCCTCTTTAATGCGCTCAGGCGATGAAGTGGGTGCCAATAAGAAAATGGGATCGATACCCGCAACGCGCATGCGCGCAGCAAAATCCACACACTCTTCCGGCGGATAATCCACCACCAAGACACCATCTACACCCGCCGCTTTTGCTTCAGTGGCAAAACGCTCAGCGCCCATTTGCTCAACAGGATTGGCATAACCCATTAAGACCACTGGCGTGCTGACATCTTTTTGCCGAAACTCTTTGACCATCTCCAGGCAACGATGCAAGGTCACTCCCTGGGTTAATGCTCGCTCTGAAGATCTCTGAATAACAGGACCATCAGCCATCGGATCTGAAAACGGTACCCCCAACTCAATCACACTGGAACCACCCCGAACTAATGCATGCATCAACTCAACGGTGAGTTTTGGATCTGGATCGCCTGCAGTAATAAAAGGAATGAGTCCTTTTTTGCCTGTGGCTTTTAGCTCCTTGAAGAGCGCAGTAATTTTTGACATACGAGTTTCTTTTTTAATTAACCTTCAGAACCAGTTGCTTGGGCAACGGTATGCATATCTTTATCGCCACGACCAGAAAGGTTGATCAAAATGGTTTTGTCTTTTGGCAAAGTCTTAGCAAGCTTGCAGGCATAAGCAATGGCATGAGCTGACTCTAGTGCAGGAATGATGCCCTCAATCTGACAACAATCATGAAAGGCCTTCAAGGCCTCTTCATCTGTAATCGCTACATAGTCTGCGCGACCAGAATCTTTTAACCAAGCGTGCTCAGGACCCACACCGGGATAATCCATGCCCGCCGATACTGAATGCGTTTCAGAAATCTGACCATTCTCATCTTGCAGTAAGTAAGTACGATTGCCATGCAATACGCCTGGCGTACCAACGCATAGCGCAGCAGAATGTAGGCCGCTACCCAGGCCGTGCCCTGCAGCTTCCACACCAATGAGTTTAACTTCTGGAAAATCAATGTATGGGTAAAAAATACCCATGGCGTTCGATCCACCACCCACGCAAGCAAGCACATAGTCCGGTTGACGACCCGTCATTTCAGGCATTTGTATTTTGCATTCTTCACCAATGACGCTCTGGAAATCGCGCACCATCATCGGATACGGATGTGGTCCAGCAACAGTGCCAATGATGTAGAAAGTATTGTCTACATTCGTTACCCAATCGCGCATCGCTTCATTGAGGGCATCTTTTAACGTTTTGGTCCCTGATTCAACGGGTACCACTTTGGCACCCAACAGCTTCATACGAAAGACGTTTTGGGCTTGGCGAGCTACGTCCACTGAACCCTGGTAAACCGTGCAATCTAAGCCAAAGCGCGCGCAAATAGTAGCCGTGGCTACACCATGCTGCCCTGCTCCAGTCTCCGCAATAATGCGCGGCTTGCCCATGCGCTTAGCCAGCATTGCCTGACCAATCACATTATTGATTTTGTGAGCACCCGTGTGATTTAAGTCTTCACGCTTGAGGTAAATCTGTGCACCCCCCAGCATTTCACTCCAACGTTTTGCGTGATACACCGGTGACGGTCTTCCGACAAAGTGTTTGAGCTCGTAATGAAACTCTTTAATAAACTCTGGATCGTATTGATATTTAGCGTAAGCCTCTTTGAGCTCATCTAATGCAAACATCAAGGTCTCAGAAACAAAGACCCCGCCGTAGGGACCGAAGTGTCCTCGTGCATCTGGCTTGTCGTACATAGCTACCTCTTTTGATTTATCTACAGCAAATTATTGGGATGATGATTACTCATCTGCCGCGCGCACTGCCTTTACAAATTCAGCCATGAGCGCAGGATCTTTAACACCCCTGCTGATTTCTACGCCACTAGAGACGTCAACCGCGCAAGGATGCAGACGTGCAATCGCCTCGCCCACGTTGTGCGTGTTCAATCCACCACTCAAAACGACCCGAGGCGCGTTTTCGCTTACCCATGTCTGTGGAATCCCTTGCCAATCAAAAGGAACGCCTCCGCCACCATAACCCTCGACGAGGGCATCCAGCAGAAAAGCGTTTGCTTGCCTATATTGTAGGGAAAATTCACCAAATGCGAAGTCTTGCCCTACCCGGGCTGCTTTTATCCAAGGCATCCCATCGGCGAGCTCCATACAGCGCTCCGGGGACTCATCCCCATGAAATTGCCATAAGGTGATCGGGGCAAGGCTTTTTATGGCTGCAAACTCGGCATTTGTGGCGTTGACCACCAATCCAACAGCGTCAATCCCTACAGGTAGCCTAGCAATCAGCTGGGCAGTGACCTGGGGGCTTACCGCACGAATACTGGGGGGATAAAACACAAATCCCACGGCATCCACGCCAGCAGCAACAGCCGCATCGATATCTGCTGGGGTCCTTAAACCACAGATTTTGACTCTAGTTCGTCCGGGTGAGTATGTGAGTAAGCCCATAAATGAATAATAAGGCCTTAGAGCGCAATGATTTGGGTTGGCAACCAAGCGTTTTTCAGCCAAGGTTCTGGAATCGCAAACGCTTCTGGGTATGCAATTTTGGCTAAATACAGGCCATCAGGCATAAAGGTCGGTGCAGCTATTTGTCTATTTTTGGCTTCTAAGACCTCAGCCATCCACTCTGGCTTTTGCCTTCCTTGTCCAATTTGGAGAAAGCAGCCAAGGAGATTGCGAATCATGTGATGCAAAAAGGCATTTCCCCGCATAGAAAAATAGAGCCAGGGCTCTGCGGAAATGATCTCAATCGAGTGCAAGGTTTTAACTGGTGTTTTACTCTGACACTCAGACGCTCTAAAAGAACTGAAATCATGTTCGCCAATTAGACATCGAGCGGCTTCTTTCATCCCATCCACATCTAACCATTGATTTGGGGGAAGCAATAAATAACCCGCCTTAGAATTCACCAGCGGTGATCGACAGGGGCCTGCATGCAAAGCATAAATATAAGTGCGCTCGTAAGCAGAAAAGCGCGCACTGAATTCTGTAGAAACTTCTTTAGCCCAATTGACTACGATAGAACTGGGTAGAAAAGAATTGATGCCCCTGACCCAAGAGAATGCTTCGCGTTCAACATTGGTATCAAAGTGCACAACCTGACCCAAAGCATGTACTCCAGTATCCGTTCTTCCTGCGGTAATAGTGCGAATGGGAAAATCCTTGCAGGATTCCTCACCCACAAAAGCGGAAATGGCTTTCTCTAATTCATCCTGAACTGAGGGTTGATTCACTTGAGTTTGCCAGCCAGAATAGGGGCTACCGTCGTATTGGAGGCCGAGTGCTATGCGCATTGCTTCACACTCTTGACCTTAGGCATTGCGATGCGAAAGCTCTGCCAATAAACCTTGCGCTTCAATCGTAATAGTAGGATCTACTGAATCACTCAAACGGATGACTTCTTCTAATGACTTCTTTGCAGCAGAAAAATCTTCAATCGTGATGTAGGCACGTGCTAGATTCAGTTTGACACGCAAGGTATCTGCCAATGGATTTGCAAGCGCTATTGATACTTCCTGTGGAATTTCATTGATTGGCTTAGAGAGGTCTAGATCAATACCAGCAAATAGTGCTTTGGTACGCTCAGGCATTTCGAAGTGAGCACCTGAAACCGGTTTTTCTAAGCTATGTGCAGCAGGTGTTCTGGCTGCCTGGAAATTACCCTGTTCGGAGCGGCGGGCATTGCGGGCAAAAGCCCAAAGCAATAAACCAGTTAATGCAATTAAACTGATTGCCAAAACAGCTGGAGCAAAACCACCCAGTCCAAAGTTATTTTCAACTGCTTTTTTATCTTTGGATTTATCTAAGAGGCTTTGGAGATCCGCAATATTTTTTTCTAATTCAGAAACACGTGCCTTAGCTTGCTCTAATTGTTTTTCTTGGGCAACGAGCTCTTCGGTATAACGCCGCTCTTGCTCATTCCCCTCTGTACTTGAGCCTATCTTCAGGCGATCCTTAGGGATTGACGCCCCAGTCTTGGCATCGCCAGATTTAGTTGTTCCTGTAGCCGAACCTTTCTCCTCTTGTTCCGCAAGCCACTCGGTATTTGCCTCAGCCACAAATTGGTTTGCCTCTGCAGGGCTAATCGAGCGAAGTAGTGCTTGGCTTGGCTTGTTTAATTCAGCTCCCGCAGCTAAGCGATTAATGCTACCGCTAGCAAATGCATCCGGATTGGCTTTGTATAAAGCCATCATCGTTTGATCTAAAGTTGCGCCCTCTAATTGCGGAGCCATCATGGCAGCAATTTCAGAGAGCGTTTGCCCAGGCTTCACCAGTACTTTTTGTACATCGCCCAAGAGCAAAGTATAGGTTTTGGTTAGGCTTCCGCTTGCCCAGTTGAGATTGACTAAAACATCGACAAAGGGATCATCCGAAACTGGTACAGCATTGACCGTTTCTACCAAGACCATGAGTTGCTCATGGCGATTGCGGTACACCATCACCTGAGGATTGAGCTCCAGAATCTTTTGAGAAATACCAAGACGCTCGTAAGCGGCTTTATTGGGCGTGACTGCCTTCAGACTATCTAAAGCAGTGGCATCATCCGCCGTCATTCGAATCGGAATTTCTACACGCAGTGGCTCCCCCGCTTTTGACTGAACCTGAGGTGAACCCAAGGTAATCGCCCAAGCTGCACACGACCAACTAAGCCAAACAAAGCAAAGTGCTTTTACAAAGCTGTATTGGCAAACTCGTCGCATTATTTTTCGAGCAAGATACGAAGCATGCGGCGCAATGGTTCAGCAGCACCCCAAAGCAATTGGTCGCCAACAGTGAACGCGCCAAGATACTCTGGACCCATTGCCAATTTATGCAGGCGACCAATCGGAACAGTCATAGTGCCACTCACTGCCGCTGGTGATAATTCGCGTTCATTGAGCGGGATATCTTTCTTCAATTTCACAGTTAAGCCCTGTGAATGGCAGCGCATTGCACCTACGCGCACGCACAAGCCGTCAACTGGAATACTGCCAGGACTACGAAATGCGGGACGACCGAGGATCTTATTGAACTCTGCGCCACCCTTCCACTCTTCTTTAGTTTGACCATGCTCAACGGGTACGTCGATCCAAGGAATCAAGCTACCAGCTAAAGGGGTGTTCCGAAAATTCTGTTTCGGAAAATCGGGGGAACGCAATGTTTCGGTTACTTTACGGTCGATATCTAGAATCCATGAGGAAGGATCGGCTAATTCGGCGGCAACGCTATCACGCAAGGCGCCCATCTGCAGGAGTAACTCCCGCATATTCTGTGCGCCTGCTCCCGATGCCGCTTGATAAGTCATGGCGCTAATCCACTCCACCATATCTGCCTTCACCAAACCACCCATGGCCATCATCATCAAGCTCACGGTGCAATTGGCGCCTATCCAATTTTTACCACCTGCAGCCAAGGCCTTGTCAATCACTGGGCGATTCACGGGATCCAAGACCAATACAGCATCGTCTTTCATTCGCAAAGCACTTGCCGCATCAATCCAGTGACCATTCCAGCCAGCCGCACGCAGCTTAGGAAAAATCTCATTGGTGTAGTCACCACCCTGACAGGTCAGGATAATGTCGCAGCGAGATAGGGCTTTAATGTCATTCGCATCTTGCAGTGTGCTTTCGCTTTTGCTTACTTTTTGACCATTCAGTAAGGGCACTTCACCACCAGCTTGGCTAGTGCTAAAAAAGACGGGTTCGATCAAATCAAAATCTTTTTCAGCGAGCATTCTTTCCAACAGAACGCTGCCAACCATGCCGCGCCAGCCAACTAAACCTACCAATGGTATTTTTGTATTTGTCATGATGACTAACTATCTAGTGAATATATTGACTTGTTTCTGGTTTAGGCTAATGCTGCAACAACCGCATCACCCATTTGTACAGTACTAACCTGTTGCGTACCTTCTGTATAAATGTCTACAGTACGCAGGCCTTGCGCTAATACTTTTTGCACAGCTTTTTCGATGCGCTCCGCTTCTGTCGGCATTTCCAAGGAATAGCGCAGCATCATCGCCGCAGAGAGTATGGTTGCTAATGGATTCGCAATGCCTTTACCAGCGATATCGGGTGCAGAACCATGACTTGGCTCATAAAGGCCTTTATTGTTCTTATCCAAAGATGCGGATGGCAGCATGCCGATCGAACCTGTGAGCATTGCCGCCTCATCCGACAAAATATCACCAAAAAGATTGCCAGTAACAACGACATCAAATGCTTTCGGGGCTTTGACTAACTGCATTGCCGCGTTATCGACATACATATGGCTTAGCTCAATATCCGGATACTCTTTAGAGATTCGAATCATCACTTCACGCCATAGCTGTGATGTTTCTAAAACATTTGCTTTATCGACGCTGCAGACTTTTTTGCCACGCTTACGCGCCGCTTCAAAAGCAACATGACCAATGCGCTCTACTTCAGGTTCGCTGTAGTGCATAGTGTCAAAACCTTCGCGTGCACCTTTGAACAAGGGTAGCTCTGAAGTCCGAATACCGCGAGGCTGCCCAAAATAAAGATCGCCATTGAGTTCACGAATAATCAAAATATCTAAGCCGCCAATAATCTCTGGCTTGAGACTAGATGCTGCAGTGAGCTCTGGGTAACAAATAGCTGGCCTGAAGTTCGCAAATAACTCTAAGTGTTTACGCAGACCTAAGATTGCCTGTTCTGGACGCAGTTCACGCGCAAGAGTGTCGTGCTTCCAATCTCCTACTGCACCAAATAAAATAGCATCCGCTTTTTTGGCCAACTCAAGGGTAGCTGGTGGCAATGGGTGACCGGCGATGTCATAGGCAGCGCCACCAACGGGAGCTTCCTCAAGATCAAACTTGGGGCCAAGTGCGTTTAAGACACGGACGGCTTGAGCACATCCGCTTTTTTGGCCAACTCAAGGGTAGCTGGTGGCAATGGGTGACCGGCGATGTCATAGGCAGCGCCACCAACGGGAGCTTCCTCTAGATCAAACTTGGGGCCAAGTGCGTTTAAGACACGGACGGCTTGAGCAACGATTTCCGGGCCGATACCGTCGCCCGGGAGAACTGCAATTTTCATGAAAGGCCTTTAACTCTACAAAATTACGGCAATTGTGTCGTAAGCCAAGGCATTTTGAGAATGCGCTCAGCTTCATAAGCCTTGATTTTATCTGCATGTTGCAGGGTTAAGCCAATATCGTCCAAGCCATTGAGCAGGCAATACTTCCTAAATGGGGCTACTTCGAAGCTATAAGTCTTATTATCGGGGGCAATCACTTCCTGGCGCTCAAGGTCAATAGTGAGCTCATAGCCATTAAATGCCAGGGTTTCATTAAAGAGGTGGTCTACCTGCTGCTCGGAGAGCACAATTGGTAGAAGACCGTTTTTGAAGCAATTATTGAAGAAAATATCGGCAAAACTGGGAGCAATAACCGCTCTAAAGCCGTATTGATCTAAAGCCCAAGGCGCATGTTCACGAGAGCTTCCGCAACCAAAGTTTTTACGCGCCAGAAGAATACTTGCACCTTTGTAGCGCGCTTGATTGAGAACAAAATCGGGATTAATGGGGCGCTTGCTGCAATCTTGACCCGGCTCTCCATGATCAAGGTAGCGCCAAGCATCAAACAGGTTTTGGCCGAAGCCAGTCTTTTTAATCGACTTCAGAAACTGTTTTGGAATGATGGCATCGGTATCCACATTCTCGCGATTAAGTGGAGCAACTAAACCTTTGTATACCGTAAATTTATCCATGATTCTGACTTTAACTTTGCTTGATTACTTCACAGGGGTAATCACAACATCCTTACCCTTAGTTTGCGACTGATTACTTGGTTGGGTTGAGCTAGCGCCACCCATTGAATTGCCCATATTCTGCAAATCTTTACCCATGCCTTCCATAGTGCTGCTACATGCTGCAATGAGAAAGCCTGAAATTCCCACGATAGTTAATCGAGTGATTAAAGAGATTGAAGAAAATTTCATGCTTGAATTACCTTTACGAAATTTTACGAACGTCAACAAAATGGCCTTCGATTGCGGCAGCTGCAGCCATTGCTGGACTGACTAAATGGGTTCTACCGCCATTACCTTGGCGACCCTCAAAATTCCGGTTCGAAGTAGATGCACAACGCTCGCCGGGCTCTAAGCGATCCGCATTCATGGCCAAACACATGGAGCAACCTGGTTCACGCCATTCAAAACCAGCAGCCTTAAAGATACGGTCTAAGCCTTCGCGCTCTGCTTGGGCTTTTACCAAACCAGAGCCAGGAACGACTAAGGCCAACTTCACATTGGCGGCAACCTTCTTGCCTAGGCGATCAACTACCTTAGCGGCAGCACGAATATCTTCAATGCGGCTATTAGTACAAGAGCCAATAAATACCTTGTCGACAAAGATACTGCTCAAGGGTGTATTGGGAATTAAATTCATGTACTCTAAGGCGTGCTCCATGGCAGTACGCTTATTTGAATCA
>Ga0194037_1001670_pt1 | contig 15652 bp, 15 predicted proteins | sample JunL306m_MetaG_FD_148653 | JGI IMG/M metagenome (GOLD analysis project Ga0194037, IMG submission 148653) | Anoxic zone freshwater microbial communities from boreal shield lake in IISD Experimental Lakes Area, Ontario, Canada - Jun2016-L304-6m | ecosystem: Environmental > Aquatic > Freshwater >...
CCTCATGGTCCCTTGTCTGCCTTCAGAAGGGCCCACAGAGAGCGTGGAGCATATAAATTGTGCTATTCAACTGTCTGCTGATTTTTTTTCGGTTTTCGCACAACCCTGAATACAAACATCCCGGCGACAGATAACAGCACTCCGACCAACATACTGGCAACAATTATCGTGCTGAGTCCTATCGGCCTTGGATCACCAAGAATGATCTTGACCGGAACGGGAGAACTGTTCTGGTCGAGAAACAAAACAGCCAGGAACAAAGTCGTGATGATAGAAAAGAATATCAGCTTGATTTGCATGATGATATAAACCAGCCTTTATTTTTGAGTATTGACCTTCAACTCAGCCCACTCCTCCTCAGGCAGATCCTTGCAATACATCAGAGCGCCGTTTGCGCCGGCATAGACAGGATCCGAGATTCTTTTCACGCTGCCATACCCCAGCGTTTCCTGCATATATTTTTCCAATTCTTCACACAGACCGACCACCTGGCTTCCCCCACCGGCAAGGATGATATTTTCCTTCAGTTCTGCCTGAAATTCAGGGTCAAAGGTTGATACGAGATATTTGATCCCTTCAGCGATCTCCGGCACGATCGACCGGCATGCCTGCCGCATTTCATCAGTTACATCCAGTGCCGTAGGTTTCCCCTGAATCGGCAGGGTTAGGTACAGTTTTTCAGCGTTATTGGAAATAATAGCATGCTCTTCCTTGAATTTTTTAAGCATGTTCAATGTGTAATTTGCATCCGGATATTTTGCTTCAATCAGATCAAAAAAAACATTATCGATAAAGTCGCCAGCTTTATAGGTCGTTATCTGGTCTTCTTTCGTTGGAAACAAACCCTGCATCCGGCACAAATCAACGGTGCCTGCACCTATATCAATAACAAGCCCGTTGTTCAGCAAGTTCATCCCGTACGCCACAGAAAAAGGCTCGGAGGCTACCTGTACGTAATCCAGAATCCCCTCGGATATATCCAGCAACGCCTGCTTGTTATTCTCGCTTGCAAGGGCGGGTGCTCCAATGACAGCTCTAATAATATAGTCTTCCGGCTTCCCTTGAGTCGCCAGGTCGATCAGATGCCTGAGGAGTTTTTTTGCTACATCTATGGTCTGTTTGTAGCCACCAGGATTCTCCTTTGAATGGTCAGAGTGCTTGAGAACTCCCAATTCAAGCGGTCGGAAAATATTGCAGGACAACCTGTGCTTAATGGCCTCATCGCCGTAAAGCACTTCTTTGCCAAGCAGTTTCCGCGCAATCATGTCTTTCGGAAACCCGACGTAGCTTGGTACACAAACGCGGACACCATTATCGCAGGCTATCACGCTCATCGATGTGCCAAAATCAATTCCAACGTTTAAAATTTTCGAATCTCCCACGGTATTCCTCCATTATAGTTCTTAATTACCAGTATCAGTCAATCTTTCTTGATCCCCTTCAAAAAACCGAAGGCCCCGCCAGTCAATCCGAATGCTTTTAACAGCAGTATGGCCGGAACTGCAACTTCGGCGGAGGCCGCAACAACTACCAGAGTTATTCCGGTCACAACACCGACACCCAGACCGGCGACTGTATTGCCGAAAATAGAGCAGGCGGTATGAATATTATCCTCTGTTGCGCACGAATAGTTCTCTTTGATAAGATTGCTTCCAGCCTGTTTACTTCCTGAATTGTTCGCTACAGATGCAGTTTCCATTGTTGCCTCCCCAGATTTTAGGATTGTTCTTCACTCGTATTCGCACTGAGCATCAGTATAGTTTCCAGGCGGGCCTTGTCTCCGTATTCAAGTAGCTTGGCCTTGTATTCAAGCAATTTACCAGCCTCTTTCAAACATATCCCGGTTAAAATATCGCTCAGGCTGGATATTTCGTTGAGATAGATAAACGTACCACCCGTCTCGCAGGCCATCCAGCGGAAACTGGATTCCGTTTCGTGGATGTTGTTGCATAGAATGGGATAGATCTTGATTCCTCTGGTTTTAATGACTCCGACTTCTTTCCGGTAATCCTTCATCCGGGTACAGGCTCGAAAGCTGTCGATTACTCCATGCGCAGGTTTATCTCCTACCAGAACTACCGCTTTGGGCGTTGTTGATGAACTCCAGTTCAGATTGGCAGCATCGTATAAAGCGCATTCGACCGCCTCGGCTCCGTCTCCGCCCTCTCCTATGTGCAAATCGGGGGAGCGTAAGAATTCTGCCACTTCTTTTTTGTCAAATGTGAGCGGCAGAATCTTTGTCAGATAAAATTCGCTCTCTCCTTCGTCTCCATGGTCCTTATAGGCAATAATCCCCATCCTCACGCCCTGTGAAAATTCAAACACATCTTCCAGGATCTTGAGGATATTATCGCGTACTTCATGTATGTAGGGTTCCATGCTGCCGGTGGTATCTATTGCAAAAACCACATCAAGGGAGGATTCGACAAATAAACGACCATTTTTCAGGTGATGCTCCCTCTCACTCATCTCCCTGAACAAACGGGCTTTCTTCGCTTCTATTGTTTCCATGCGGCAGGTGCTCCAGCAAAAGTTCCGTGAGCCGTATTTAAACTATATTGCACATTTTGCAGTGCGGTATTTGTATATTGAAGGGATGTAAACTGTCAAGATAAACATGACAAGCAACATAGCCAAAGCTTTACTTCTTTTTCATGATGGAAGTTGACCATCCAGACTTCACTAATATTGACGTAAAAGGACTATCTGGCTCGGCTTTCTGTTTTGAATATCCTGTGATATCATTTTCAATGCCGTTAAGTTTGGTAACAAGACCCACCAGCGTGGCATCCCGACAAACATCACTCTTCCCCTCTTTTATCAGCACCGTAACGCGTTCAATAATTTCACTGGCGACTTTCTTCTTTCTGCTGTGAAGCGAGTTACGGACATAGGTCAAAAAGACACTCTTAGAATACGCAATAGTCGAGTCTGCTGTTTTTTGCACTGCACCAACAAAAATATCGCCCATATGTTGAAGGTTGGATCTGAGATCAATTTTCATGCGGGTTCCTTTCTTGATCATTTGCGATATCCGGCGGTGGTTATTAATTCCTGCCATGCCTAATAGGCGTCATTAATGCATAAAAACTACTTACTGTCGATTGTAAGAAATACCTATGAGAGGGGCATATGGGGAGAAATCAGCAGCTGTAATTTGATATTATCCGTAATTACCTGTTTTCGGGTGGGAGCTGCTCCCGCAGCTGTTCTGCCAAGGTTGCCCAGCGTGCAAGCATTACCGCGTTGTCGGCACCGAGTTTATCCATCAAATTTGTTCGATGTGCATCTACAGTCCTGATGCTGATTCCGAGGAGTTGAGCAATTTCCTTGGATGTGGCGCCACGTCCCACTAATCGGAGGACTTCACGCTCCCGAACGGAAGTTCGCTCGGTGAGAATGATGTGTTCTTCCTGACAGGCCGATTGCAGGTGGTGATTCCGTATGGCATCACGTTGCCTCAGACGACTGGTAATGGCAGCAATCAGCTCCTCAGGGGAAAACGGCTTTGATAGGTAGTCGTCGGCTCCGCCTGTCATCCCACGGCGCATTTCATCGCGTTCTCCCTTCGCAGTCACAAAAATGAAGGGTACATCTGCAAATGCTCCTTCCTCTCTGATGATTTCCAATACAGAATGACCATCCATGATCGGCATCTCAATATCGCACAGAATCAGATTCGGGCGATTTTCACGCAGTCTGGCGAGCCCTGCCACCCCATCGGGAGCGGTACTAACATCAAAACCTTTCTTCTGCAGGATTATTTCCATAAGCCTGCAAACTTCGGCATCATCTTCTATGATCAGAATTGAAAACATGGTTTCCCCTCCGTTATCAGGGTGCTTCATGCGCTCAGCCTCTGCCGCCAGACCCCCAACGGCTGTGAATAAAGCTCTCTCCAAACCTGAAAATCAAGCAGTCGGTCAAAAGCCCGATTGAAATAATTATAATCATTGCTGCCACAACCAGGGCCATATCGTATAATTTCCGACTCTTCATGAGCGTCGAACCTATGCCGCTTGGTGTTTTCACCAAATCTGTTCAATGGCGATTCCTTACGGCAAAAAGTGGTGAAGATTTTTTATCGTGATGGTCTATCACAAACGAATTGAAAGTCCAAGCCATTCTGAACCAAAACATTGAAAAACTGTTCATTTTGTTGTACACTGCTGCCCTGTCACGCACAAATAACAGTTTGAATTCACGGGCATTGTGAGTATCTACTTCATGTTCTTCTCCCCGAAAAAAATGGAACTGGTAGCGGCGTTCAATGAAGCATTGGCTGATCAGCACATGATCGTCAGGCAGACGGAATTGATATGACCCGGTGCACACGCGGCATAATGGCAGCGCTGCTGTTTATGTCTCTCGCTGTTCCGGTATGGGGCAAGAATTATATTCTGCACTCTCCCAAACTGTGGAGTCAGCAGGAAAAAGAGCAGTATGAGAAGAATAATCCTCTGACCGAAACGGAAAAAGAGCTGATCGAGAGCCAAAAAGAGCAGGCCGAAAAAAATAAAGAACGGCTTAAAAGGGAAAAAGACCAGGCTATAAAGGTTAAAGAGCAGGCAAAGAAGGAAAAAGAACAGGTTGAGCAGGAAAAGAAGCAGGCACAAAAAGAAAAAGAACAGGTCGAAAAAGAAAAGAAACAGGCAAAAAAAGAAAAAGAGCAGGTTGCCAAGGAAAAGAAACAGATTGAAAAGGAAAAGGAGCGGGCAAAGAGGGAAAAAGAACTGGTTGAGAAAGCCAAGGAACAGGTTGAAAAGGAGAAAGAGCGAGCAAAGATAGAAAAAGAACACGTTGAAAAGGTAAAGGAACAGGTTAATAAGGAAAAAGAGCGGATTAAGAAGGAACAGGAGCAGGTAAAAAAAGAAAAATTAAAGATGAGGCAAAATCAGATTTTGGTCAAGGATGGTGTTTCATACCGCGAAGTCACGGTTCAAAAGGGAGATACTCTGTACGGCATATCCCGCAAATACGGTAAGGACGGTTCCTCCTATGCTGAGACGCTGCGCTTTAATAATATTGAGGATCCAGGAAAGCTCACCAGTGGCGATGTCATTAAAGTACCCTTGTTCAAGAAGAAGAAAGTGGTGAACAACCAGGCAAAACAGCCCAAACCAGCTGCAGTGGCTGCCCCGAAACAGCAGAAGGTTGCCACAGTTACGCCGAAACCGATTCCCGTTAAAACCGGCATCCAAAGACCACAGGTATTCTCCGGCACTACGACAGCCAGACAACAGACGTACAAACCACCCGCAATGGCAGCTGCAAAACAGCTTCCCGCACAAACTCCCCCAGTTACTGATAAAATCGTCACAGTGAAACCGCAGACATTCCCCAATTACTCGACATCCGGACAGACGCTGTTCGAGCAAGCTGTTACATCGTATAGAAACGGTGATTGTCAGAAGGCTATTCTGCTTTTCAATCGATTTCTGGCTGGTCATGCAAGCTCATTACTGGCTGCTGATGCGGGGCTTTTTATCGCAGACTGCTACCTTAAACTCTCAGGTAAATAGAAACTAAAGAATACAGGCGGGACAGGTCGTAGCGCATGCTGAATCTGCAGAGCAAGCGGCACGACAGGCTGGATCTGCGGCGCAGGCGGCAGAACAGGCAGGGTCTGCAGCACAGGCAGTTGAACATGCCCCTGTTATGCTGACATTTATTGTATAGGCTCTCTGCATGATATTCGGGGTGGAGTCGTTATCTTTAACGGCTAACATCATGGAATACGGAATATACGCGTAAGGAGCCGTACCCGCCAGCAGAAGCCCGGTGGAATCCCGGTACACAGGCGAGGTACTCAAAGAAGGAGATAATGTAATTGAATGTGCTGTCACGGTGAGCCATGCCGGATAACCCGAAGGAAGCGGAGATACGGCTGTGACCGGAATGGTCCACTTGTATGTGGCGCCGCCGGCAGGAACACCGCCTGTCGCAAAAACAGCTGCATTGTATGATCCACCATAACAGACCGTTGGCAATTCATTGTTCAAAATCCTGAGACTCCCTGTGGTCGTTCCGTTGCAACCCGCCTGGGACTGCAATTCACTCAATGTGACGATTCGATACATATCCTCCGCCGCTAAACTGGTCAGTGCGCCACTGAAAGCACCACTTGCGGCGGGTGTAGAGGTGATTGTCATGTCGTCGCCGCCACTCAGCAGCAGAAAAGCCACATATTGGCCGTTGTAGGTGATGTCCGACGTGGCTCTGCCACAGAGTTCGCTGGTGGAAGATCGTGTCGGGCTGCTGTAGTAGGCATATACCAAAGGGCGCCCCCAGGTATCCAACGGTTTGGAGCCGAATATGCCGGACGAATAATCTTTAAAGGTGGGCCAATACCCATTTCTTACCGCCCAGGCTGTGATCATCTGCACATCACGCTCCAACTCGGTTCTGGTGTCTTTAGCTTTTGCCAACGTGACTATAGAGTTGAATTTCCTGACACCTGCACTGACCAGCACTCCCAACAGGGTAAAGAAAATTATCAGGTAGAGAAGGGCGATGCCGCGTTGGTTGCGTATCAACAGGGAGAAAGGCATGATCACCATCGTGGTACTTACGGATTAACGGTCAGAACAAAAGGTTTTGACGCTATGTTACCGTTGCTGTCACTGACATAAACAGCAAAAAAATAACTGTTACTGGGAGTTGGAGTACCGGAAAGCCCCAATCGCCCGGCTTTAAACCAGGACGCTACAGCTACGGGGTTGTCGGGAGAACAGTTGGATTTACATAGCTGACTGGGCAGGATCACGGAGTTGTCCGGTTTTTTAAAGACAAGTCCGGCAGCAGGTGCTGTATTATCAACGGTAGTCTGCACGCACCATCCGTAGATATCGGGTGCGGTAAACGGTACGCCCCCGTCGGCGGCGATAGTTGCATTATATCCACCGGCGTTGGCGAAGGGGAGTTCATTGTTCAGTATCTTCAGCGGCGCCCCCTGGCAGCCGATCTTGCTGCGCAGTTCATCCAGCGTTACCCAGCGGATGATATCAGGATTCTTTCCGCTTGCAGAGTATGCAGTGATGGTGTCGGAGACAGGTCCAGAGACCGGGGTGGAACCGTCCCCCCGTTTGCTCTGAAATGCATCATTATCCGCTCGGCTCAGCACTGCGAAGGCCACATTGGTCTTGGTGGTCGCGGCGTCCAGGGCCAGGTTCAATGAAGTAGAGCGGCGACCGCAGATGGTGTCTCTGGTAATTGGGGGAGTGTTGAGATTGCCGTCGAAGATGTAGATCATGTCTTGTCCCCATGCGTCTTCACGGGATTTTGCAGCCGTGGCGAATTCGGTATTGCCGGGAATCGTGTTTCTCGACGACGCCCAACTGATAACCGACTGCAGGGCAGCCTCCTGAATCTCCCTGGTCTCCCGCACTCTGACATACGTAGTCAGCGGCCCGACCATGCTGGAACCGAGACCGACCAGCATGCCGACGATTACCAGCACGACCGCGAGTTCAATCAGGGTGAAGCCTCTATGATCAGTGTAAACACGCATGGTTATTTCATACCACAACCGGTAAAATAAAAAAAGGGAGGCATCGCCGCCTCCCTCGTTAGAAAGTCTGAGAATAGGTGCTACCAGGGGCGATCAAAGGCCCAGACAGCGGCAAAATGGGTAGTAGCCCAAGGTTTTGTTGAACCTGCCGCTGAAATATCATCGGCAGCATTTAGCACAACCGGTGTAGCGACGTCGGTTGTCTTGCCGCTGACGGCTCCGCTTGCGGCCCCACCAATTAAGACAGGAGGATCAGTGAAAGCCCTGAACTGACCAAAACCTCCATCGGCTTTTCCGTCTATTGCAGTATCAACCGACTTGATGATTTCCAGCTCATCCGCCGTGAATGCTGCAGTACAACCTGCATTCTTGCACATCACAATGATGTTTCTCGAACCGGTGTTACCAAAATAGACCCAAAAACTCAGACTGCCGACTTTTACCGGGTTGTCCGGGGTATTCGCCATCGCCACCGCCAGTTCACCAATCGCACTGGAAGCGACAGTCTGCTCTTCTGTAGCAGGTACTCCAGTTGAATCCCCGATCACGCCGTTTTTACTGGCATCACCGGGCAATCTTCCGCGGCGGTCAAGGAAGGCCATGGCAAGTGTGCGCCACGTGGTTACGGCAGCGATGACCTGTTTGGCCCGGGCGTTAACTATCAAATCCTGTCCCTTGATAATGGCGCCAATGATAATTCCAATAATCACCAGAACAATAGCCATCTCAACAAGCGAAAACCCCCTGCGGTTTCCAAGTTTGGCCATTATGGACAGTTTAATGGGTTGATCGATCATATGCATTAAAAGCTCCTTTTCAGGCTAAATGTATAAGCTGTGAGGGCAAAAAATATTACCAGGGTCGATCGAAGGCCCAGAGAGCGCCACGATGAGTTACAGCCCACGAGGCTGTTGATCCGGCAACAGCAGTAGATTGAGCCACCGCGGCGCTGACAACACGGTTTGCCCGGTTGCTTGCCGCCGCCAGGGCTGCAGTTATGGTTGGTGCGGCAGTGAAGGCCCTGAACTGACCCACTCCGGCATCGGCGCTTCCGTCTATAGCCGTGTCAATCGCCTGGATAATCTCTAACTCATCCGTAGTGAAAACATTTGCACATGCTGCGTCTTTGCATATGACAATCACGCTTCTCTGACCTACGGCGCCAGCTACATTTCCGAAGTAGACCCAAAAGCTCAGACTGCCGATAACCAGAGGATTGTCCGGGGCATTCGTCATTACTCCAACAATTTCATCAATTGAAGTTTGACCGGCAGTACGATCTGCAGCGGAGTCCCCGATGATACCGCTATTATCAAAATCGCCCGGTAGACGACCGTTACGGTCAAGGTAGGCCACAGCCAAATTGCGCCATGTGGTGACCGCAGAAACAGCCTGCTTGGCGCGGGAGTTGACAATCAGATCCTGCCCCTTGATGATTGCTCCGATAATAATACCGATAATCACCAGAACGATCGCCATTTCAACCAGTGAAAAACCCTTGCATTTCCTGATGTAGGCCATGACAGCAGGTTTCTTCGGCAACTTCATGGTTTCCATTTTCCAGCTCCTTATATGGTTGAAATGACATAAAACTGAAGCAGCTTATTCATAATAATATATAATTATCGACTGGTCAAGATATTTTATAAATAATATAGGTACTTGGACATCACTTCTACTCTTCCAGCCTCGCCAGTCTTCCCTTGACATCTTTTTTCAGGGCAGGAGTGGCGTTTGGCAGCGCCATTATCTGCCGATATGCTCTGATTGCCTCACTCCTGTTACCCTTGCGTTCGTACACTCTTCCTACCCCTTGCAGAGCAAGGGGATCGCCGGCGCCCGCCAGTTGACGGTAGGTTGCCAGAGCATCGTCGAGGTTTCCGGACCTTTCATGCAGTGTACCCAGATTGATGATCAGGTTCCTGTTGCCGGGTTCAATTGCGCTGGCATGGGTAAAATGCCGCAAAGCCTTCTGACTGTTGCCCATTGACGAGTAACCGATGGCGGCATTGATCAGCGCGGGCACATAGTCCGGCTTTTTGGCCAGCGCCCGCTCGGCTTCCTGCGCACCTTCGTCGAACATGCCGAGATTGTTGAGAACAGCGGCGACATTGCTCATTATTTTATAATCGCCGGGATCAATCTCCTGAGCCTTTCGATAACTGGCCAGTGCCGACTTCCAATCGGAGTTCTGTTCAGATGAACGCGCCGCATACAGAAGAGAATCCCTCGCCGCCGTGTCGATCTTGAGAGGAGGAAACGGCTTCTGGCGAGGTTGTGCAGCTGTCTGCTGAATGGAACTCTCGATTTTTTGCGCCGGAATCTCTGGGGCCGATTTTGGCGTTGCCGGACTTTTGCCCGCTGGTTGTTGCGGCGGACATCGCACTTTCTTAGCTTTATGCAGCGCTTTATGTTTCTTCACCGATACAGGAGCAGGCGGTTCCTCCAGGGTGATCCTTGCTATTCTTGCCGGCTCGGCCGGCGGTAATGCGGTAGCTGCCGGCGGCGGCGTTGCCGCTGAAGTGCGATCCTTGAATAGTGCGGGCTGCTGTACTGTCCGGGGTTGCAGGGGCGGTTTTTTCTTAACCGTCGTGCTGTGCGATTTGAATTTTGCAGTAACAAACGCGCCGAGAGCAACGAAAGCCACAGACACAACCATTATTACTACATAGCGGATGTTGAGTTTTCGAACACTCGCGTGAATTCCCCGAGCTTTGGAAAGAGTGGGAGGTACATCAAGGCCCGGTGGCTTTTCAGCGTTGCCGCGTGATGCGCCCGGTTTGTTTTTTGACAGAAGATCCGCAAGAAGACTCATGCACGGTACTGGCTGTTTGTCATTGGTGTATCCTTGTCGGTTTCGGGGGCTGTAACGCTAGTTATTGCAGCCTGATCACATTCAAAATAACTACTCTTTCTCCGTTACTGTCACCTGTATTGTCGAAACAACCGGAACGGTATCGTCTTGTGCATCCCTCTGGTGGGGTAGTGTGCGAGAGGTTTTCAGGTGAACAGCCCCCGATTCGTCCGGAACATTGCGGGCCGATGTGGTGTCCTTCAGAAGTTCACGGTATACTTTCCACGAGTAGTTTACCCGTTTATCGTGATCCGCAGCGTTATAACAGCCGATTGCTTTCCATGTTTTGCCATGACGATCCAGGCAGTCACTGAGTATCCATGCCCCAACCATGACATTATAGCACGGCTTGTCAATAAGATCCTGTGCGGACGCGGCAAGTGTCTTCAACCAGAAACTGTTAACCTGCATAAGACCCATATCGACACTGCCATTCCGGTTGCGGTTGATAGCAGCAGGGTTCATGCCGGACTCCACGCGGGCAATTCCCTGCAGCAGACGCGGACTGACGCCATAAAGGCGCCCCGCTTCTTCAAAGCAGAAAGCTCCGGCCAGTGTCGGGAGCAGGAGTAACGCTATGATCAATGATAAAGGGATACGATACAATTGGTAATCACTTTCGCAGATTTTACCATCATTGTTTCAACGTGGGATGATAATAGCCTGATGCTCCCTGATACAGAAAAAGCAACGTCTTGGGACCCGGCCTTCCGGTGACTTCAAGCCCCTTCAAACTCTGATACGATTTGAGGGCGTCCACGGTCTTCTGATCGAACACGCCGTTTTTCTCAACGGCTATACCCGCATTCCCCAGCAGTTTCTGGAGAGCAACAGTGGCGGCGGTACGATCCCCATTCGGGAGCCACGCCGGAATTTTTTCGTAGTTTTTCCAGAGTATTATCGCCTTGCCATGCCAGACGCTCTCCAGATCCTGTCTCGTAAGCCGCTGTTTTCCGCCAAGGGGTGGAGACACAATATATTCTCCATTGGTGGTTCCGGTCAGGGCCGTGTAGATTTCCTTATCGTTTTCAGACGGTTTGATGCTCAGAATGAGCGGATATCCCATTTCGATAATCCCTTCCGTATTCCCATCGAAATTGATCAGTTCCATCCCGCGTTGCAGAGCCAGGTTGGCAAGATATTTCAGTGGAGTTCCCTTCTGTACGGTAAAATGGGGGATCGCAGGGAGATTCCAGGCTGTAGCCATGGAGTTGAATGACTGAAAAATTGCTTGGCTGGCATCGGCCACGGCTATTTCTTTTGAGACGGTTGCCGCGAATGATGGAGGCACCGGCGCCACAACCGGTTTTTCCGGCGGGTTCGCGGGCTGCGGTCGTGCAGAACTGACCTGGGTCACTACAGGCTTTGCGACTGCAGGCTGATCTGCAACCGTATTCCGATTATCCAGTGTTTTACCGGTTACAAAATAATACGCCGCTCCGATTGCCACGGCCACAAACACGCCCGCTACGGCAACAGCTGCAGTCCGCAACGGAAAAGCCCTGGGAGTATGCGCAGGAACCGTTGCCTCCATGACATCCGTAGCGCCCTGTCTGATATGTTTCTCAAGCACTTCATGACTTCCTTCCAGAAAAGCGGACATGAGGCCCCGTGACGCCAGCAGGTTTATAGTTCTGGGAATTCCCTTGGAGAGGTTATAGATAAGCTCCTTGGCCATCTGATTGAAAAGCAGGGAACTGTTCCCCCCCTTGATCAGTCTGGTATTAATGTAGTCCGAGGTTTCGGCTGCGGAGAGGGGATTCAGCTTGACGCGCACTGTGATGCGCTGGTTGAGCTGGCGCAGCGGGTTTCTTATCAGTTTATTGGACAGTTCGGGCTGGCCGATGAGGATTATCTGAAGCAGTTTTTCTTTTTCAGTCTCCAGATTTGACAGGAGCCTGAGCTCTTCAAGAGTCGTGTCAGGCAATTCCTGCGCCTCGTCCACGATAATGGCGACACGCTTATCATGTGTCGCATGGGTGAGGAGAAAATCCCGGAACGATTTCAGCATTTCATTTTTACTGTCACTCAGCGGTATTTTGAAATCATCCAGGATCGCCCTGAAAAATTCATCGGGCATCAGCCGGGGGGTCATGATCAGTGCAATTTCGGCCCTGTCTTTCCATTTTTCTGTAAAAAGCCGCTGGATAGTGGTTTTACCGGTTCCCGGATCACCGGTGAGCACACAAAACCCTTCTTTATGTGTAACGCAATATTCAAGCGATTGAAGTGCCGTAGCATGAGCGGGAGAATTATAAAAATAAGCGGTGTCCGGCGTTAGGCGAAACGGGTCATCATTGAGGTTGAAAAATGAAAGATATTTCGTGGACATGCCTGCCGGTTCCTCCTAGGTTTTCCCCACCTTAGAGACGAGATCGTAAATCGGGAGCAACAGTCCCATGATGATGATGGCAAACAATCCGCCAATTACGACCATGACAAGGGGCTCAATGATCTTGCCGAGGTTGTCGATAGTGTCGTCCAGTTTTTTTGTGTAGTATTTAGCCAGAAATTCGAACTGATTGTCAAGGGTTCCGGTGGTTTCTCCCAGACGTATCTTGCTGAGAACGAGCGCTGGAAGAATATTCTGTTGTTCGAAAGAGTCGGAGATGCGGCCTCCGTTGAGGATTTTATCTTTGACCGTGCGCATGTTGGCGCCGAAGTATTCATTTCCCAGTGATGGAATCAGTAGGTCGAACAGCCTCCCGATGTTGATGCCTGCAGCAATCATCATCTTGAACTGCTCCGAAAAGGTAGCCAGCAGGCGATTATAGAGAATGACTTTCAGTATGGGAAGTTTTATCAGGGCCAAATCCCTTAGATATCTGATCCGGGAGTTTGTGCATAGCGCAAAATAGAGTGGCGGTACCAGGCCCACAAAGAGGAGTAACAATTTCCAATGTGCCTGAAACCAGGCGCTGGTTGCAATCAGGCCAAGGGTGAGCAGGGGAAGTTTCACACCCATGCTTTTCAGTGTAACGGACAGATTGGGTATCACGAAAATGAGCCAGAACACCAGGGCGCCTATTGTTGCCATGAAGGCGAAAAGCGGGTACATGAGGGCTTTCTTGACGCCGTCTTTTAATTTTTGCATCCGTAACAGGTGTTCAGAGGCCTCCCGCAGGTTCGCCACCAGGGTTCCCGTTTCTTCTCCCACCGCGGCAAGTGTTCTGAGGATTTCCGGAAAGAGCGCCCCATGAGCCTCCAGCGCCTGGGATACGGAACTTCCACTCAACAGTCTTTGGCGCAAGTCCTGGAGAACAGGGACAAATGCCGGGTTGGGGGTTGAAGAAATGATGTCATCCAGACAGCCGATGATTGGCATACCCGCATCGAGCATGACGGAAAGACTTTGGGAGAATTCCACAATATCGGACTGACGCACTTGAAAGGCCCGCCATGGCCCGTTGAAACGAGAAAAGTAGCTGGTGCTCTCGTGTATGGAGAGGATGTAGAGCCCTTTGGCGTCCAGGTCCCGTGATGCTGCATCAACAGTAGTGGATTCGATGCGTCCCTTGACTGTCTGCCCGGAATAGTCAACGGCCTGGTAGGAGTAGGTATTCATCCCACTACCCTCTGAATCTCATGGAGGGTGGTGTGACCGGCAGCCACCTGATTGAGACCTTCCGAGAAAAGCGGAGTCATGCCTCCCCGCTGCGCCGCCTGAAAGATGGCTTCGGTTGAGGCGCCGGCATAAATCAGTTCCCTGAGCTCAACATTCAATACCATTATTTCGGCAATGGAGGTCCTTCCGGCAAAGCCGCTCTTGCCGCACCTGCTGCAACCGACTCCGTGCCAGGCGGTAGTTACATTCATTCCTGCATCGGCAAATAGTGCCCGTTCCTTTTCTCCCAGTTCATACTCCTCCTTGCAATAGTAGCAGATCCGGCGCACCAGACGCTGGGCAAGGATTGCCAAAAGGGTCGAAGAAAGAAGCAATTTGTCCATCCCCAAATCCAGAAGACGGGGGATCGATGCGACTGCGTCGGTTGCGTGGAGGGTTGAGAGCAGCAGGTGGCCTGTAATGGAGCCACGGATGGCAATCTGGGCCGTTTCCTTGTCGCGGATTTCTCCCAGCAGCATCACGTCCGGGTCCTGCCGCATAAACGTTCTGGCTGATGATACGAATGTATACCCCGCTTTCTCGTTAACCTCGGTCTGACGGACGAAGTTCAGGTGGTATTCGACCGGATCCTCGATTGTTATGACATTTTTTTCCAGAAGGTCGATCTCTCTGAGACAGGAGTACAGCGTCGTGGTCTTACCGCTTCCGGTTGGTCCGGTTATCAGGATGATGCCGTGGCTCTTGTTGAAGAGTTCCCGCATGGTATCAACTATTCTCTCATTGAGCCCCAGAGTGGAAATATGTCGGAGAGAGCCCTGCGTGGACAGAATTCTGATGACTATGTTCTCGCCGTAGATGGTGGGAACTGTTGATACGCGCAGATCGTATTTTTTGTTAAAATACGGCTGTGTAAAGGCGCCGTCCTGAGGAAGCCGCTGTTCCGTAATATCCAGCTCGGCCATAATCTTGATACGCGAGGCCAGCGATGACTGGATTATCTTGGGGAGACAGTGTCCATAGGTCAGAACACCGTCAATACGATAAAACACATGAAGTACTTCATTTGAAGGGGTCATGTGGATATCGGATGCCATCTTGAGGATGCCGTCCATAATGAGTAGTTCGGTAAGTTCAGGGACAATGGCACTCAGTACGGCCTTGCCGTTATTGAGACTGCCCGAAAATTCTTCCAGTCGTTGCTGTACCGAATTTTTCGCGAAGTAGTAGGCTCTTTCAAAAACGTCACCATAGGCATCCCGGTCCACGAGAAAAACTTTTGGCTGTTCACCGGTCAGATGGAATGCATTGTCTACGGCAACAACGTTGCTGGGGTTCATGATACCTATGGAGAGAACCCCATCGCATATTTCCAGGGGCAAGTATCCATACTTCATCGCGGTTTCTTTGGGGACAAGTCTCAACGCCTGATCGGACAGGGAAAAGATACGCAGATCAAGATACTCCAGCCCGGACTGCTCGGCAATGGTTTTGGCAAACTCCTGCGCGGTCAGAAATCCGAGGGATATGAGTGTTTCTCCCAGTATGATGCCGGTCACGCGTTGTTGGTTGAGAGCTACATTGAGTTGCTTGGCGCTGATCAACCCCTTGGAGATCAGGAGGTCACCCAGATTGGCGGCCGGGTTGAGCAGTAAAGACGCAAGCGCTGAATCCACGGTGGTAATATGGGTCAAAAACCAGTTCAGGAGCTGTTTTGGAGTCTCAT
>Ga0194037_1001671_pt1 | contig 15647 bp, 10 predicted proteins | sample JunL306m_MetaG_FD_148653 | JGI IMG/M metagenome (GOLD analysis project Ga0194037, IMG submission 148653) | Anoxic zone freshwater microbial communities from boreal shield lake in IISD Experimental Lakes Area, Ontario, Canada - Jun2016-L304-6m | ecosystem: Environmental > Aquatic > Freshwater >...
TAGCTCCTTAGTAAAAGTAGAGCCTACTAGTACTTTAGGTAGTGTCAAAAGAAAAAATCAAAAAAGACAAATTCAATTACGTTCCAATGTATTGTTAACACAAGGATACAATCCAACCGCGGTGAACGTTGTGATTGCTCAATATATTGCAAACTTTAAAGGAATTGCAGATGGTATAACAGTTAAACAAACTGGTGAGAACGAACAACAACTTGAAACTGTTGCGTTTTTAGGTAAAGCCCTCATCATTGCTTTAATGTTGATCTTATTTACGTTGGTGTTACAATTTAATTCCATCAGTAAATCGGTGATTATTTTGACAGAGATCATATTTAGTATCATTGGAGTTTTATTAGGCTTCTCTATATTTGGAATGAAAGTATCTGGTGTCATGACCGGGTTGGGTATTGTTGGATTAGCAGGTATCGTAGTAAAGAATGGTATATTGGTTATTGAGTTTGCAGATGAATTAAGAGCGCGTGGTTATAAAACTCGCGAAGCTGTGGTGCAAGCAGGTAAAACTAGAATCATTCCTGTAATGCTAACTGCATTAGCTGCGATATTAGGTTTCATTCCTATTGCAGTTGGATTTAACATCAACTTTGTTACCTTATTTAGTGAATTAAATCCACATATCTTTTTTGGTGGTGATAACGTTGCCTTCTGGAAGCCATTAAGCTGGACTTTAATATTTGGTTTGATCTTTGCTTTCTTTATGACCTTATTTATTGTTCCTGCTATGTATTTAATTGCAGAACGTTTACGTCGTCCAATGCGTCGTCACTTTGGTGGTAAATGGATTAGTATGTTAGGAATACCTCCTCTTACTTTTGTATTTATTCCTTTGATGTTCATTAGCACATGGTTACATCGCAAAGAAGTAAAAAGAAGAACTGAAAAAAATAATGCCAACGGAGATGCTGTCATTAACGGCTCTTGGTATTAGGATTAGGAATTGGGTTTTTGATTTTTGGTTTTGGGTTTTGGTTTTTATGGTTTTGGAAATTTTTAAACTAAAAATCCCTCCCCCGAGTTATCGGTGGGAGGGATTTTTTTTAGAGGATTTTTAATACTAATGTATTTAAAAATTAGTTTTTAGTGCTGTTGATAGGGTAAGGCTTATTGCCTTTCGAATAAAACCAAATAACTCTATTCATTAAATCATCTTTACCTCCATCCACCTCGTTAAATAATTCATTTTTAGAGGCTAAAGCCATTTTTTTTGCAGTCCCTTTTAATGTTTTTATAGAAGGATTCATTTGATCAAGAGGTATATTAGCTTCCACTTTATTATATACCGCAGGGTTAAGTTTAGTAGTAAAACAATCTGTCATTAAGCGGCTTGTTGCATCCACAATATTCATTGGTGGTAATCCTAAAATTTGCTCGATTGTTCGCAATATTGAAACTTGATTGTATTGTGTACTGATCAGTTTATTATTAGAATAAGGGCTGATAGCAAGGCCAATAGTTCTATATGCTGAAACGTGATCCCAACCACCTTGTGAATCATCTTCTGTCACAAAAATTACAGTGGAGTCCCAAGATTTACTTTTACTTATCATTTCTACAATTCTTCCTAAAGCCAAATCATTATCAGCGACCATTGCATTAGGTGTAGGATAATTAGGAGAGGTCCCAGTGGTATGATCATTAGGTAACGAAAGAACCATTAAATTAGGTAAATTATTGGCTGATTCTAATTTTTTCCAATCTTCTATAAAAATAGAGGCTCTTTGTTGATCACTAAAAGTGATGTTATCACAATCAGGGTAGGTTGGATGAATGTAGGGCAATAAATTATCTATAGTCGTATTATTTGTCCAATTAGGTTTTATATTTTGTTGATATTGCAAATATAGGTCCTGCCATTTTAAATTTTTATCATATATAGTTTCACAAGCTTCTCCATATACTTTCACTGATTTACCATAGCTAAGGGCATGATTCCAAATAAAGCCAGCCTTATTATACACTAATGCATCTTCTTGACGATGAGGATAACTTCTAAACCAAGCTCTTACATTTTTTTCAACATAATCAGAAACCATTCCGGCATCTGTCCATTGATGGCCCTCAGCTGAAGATTTACCAGATGCATAATAATTATCCATTAACCCAAATTGTTTTGCTAAAGCATGTTGATTGGGTGTGATTCTATTACCAAAAACACATAAAGAGCTGTCGCCATTTCCGGTTGGTATGTCTCCAAAAACCTGATCATAGGTTTTATTTTCTTTAATTATATATACAACATGCTTAAAAACTGAAGGCTCTCCAACACGTTCAGGAATAGGCATAGGTTTAGAATTTTCCCTTGGTTTTAAATTCCATTGTTCTGTTCTATTTAAAAGGTTTTGAGAGATTACCTGTAAAGTATATTCCTCGAGTGTTTTAATATTAGGTAAGGGTATAATACTTATAGATGCTAATTGATTGTGTATTGCTCTTGCTTTTTTAACAACATCAATAACATTGGCTCCCTCTGATTCTAAATTTGCTACTAGGAGTTTGTTATTTTTTATAAGTAAGCCAGCGGGGTAAGCCTCAGTTGGAATTAACCCAAGTCTTTTTTTGTTCTTTAAATCATACACTAAAACGGCATTATCAATACCATTAGAAATATATAATTTGGTATTATCATTAGATATCAATAATGCATTGGGTGTACTTCCTTGTAATTTTTTTCCTAAAATATTGACATTGATAGTAGATGTCACTTTTTCTTTTATAGGGTCTATAATGCTAATCTCGTCACTAGAACCATTTGAAACATAAACCTTTGAGTGATCAGGTGAGGATATAATAGCATTAGGATGTAATCCCACATTTATATCATTTAAACGCTGTCCATTTAAATCGAATACAGATACTGTGCCGTTATTGGTTGCTCCCGTAAGAGAGTCGGTATAAGCTAAGCCCCATGGAACACCTGCCGTTGATTTTGTAGAATCCGTAACTGTCTTTCCAGCCCAATTGGTCACCCATATTTTATTAGATTCAAGGACTAAACCATAAGGCGCTACTCCAGTAGATTTTCGCCAAACGATGTTTTTTGTATTAAAATCAATTTTTAATAATTCATTGTTACCATTTAATACGGTGTATAGATAAATATTATTTTTTTCATTATTAACCACTATTTGATTGGGTAATGCATTGTTGGCTGGAGCAATAGCATTGATAGGAATATCAACAATTTTGGAGATGCCATGGTTCCATTCAACTATCATAATAGCCGAATTTTTACTATTGGCTGCAGAAAAGAGGATATACTCTTTTCCATTCACAATGGTGGTGGTGAGACCCGAATAAACAGTCATTAAATTAGCATATTGAGGATAATCGCTAAAATTAAAATGATCTATAATCTTTTTTTCTTCGATATTGACAATGAAAAAACCATAGCGTTCCTGAATTACCACTAAGTTTTTATCTGCTAAATTAGAAACATCCATTGCATGATTTTCTAAAGTTGGTTTACCGTATCTTAAAACAGTGCCAGCAGATTTAATGATTCTATTATAGGGGAGTGTTTTTTGATTTTGATTTCTGTTCATTAAAAAATCAGATAACAGTGTTATTTTATCGGTGTTGATAAAATCTACTTTCATTTTAATTAATAGTTCCCAAGTAGCTTCATTATCTGGAGTTGCCCAAAAACGAATAGGCTTCCCCATGGAATGGGTTTGCTGAATGGCTAGATTAATTTTGCGAATAGAAGCGGAATCTGTCATCCAATTTTTGGTCCATGAAATGATTTTAAAAAAATCCTCACTTATTAAAGCAATTTTTGAAAGTACTTTGGGAGCATATTTTTTATTTACTCTCCCATCAAACCAAATAAAATGAGGATATTTTGTAAATTCTTCATCGTTAGGTAAATTTCCAGATAATACAATTTTTATATTCGTGTCATTAGTTATAACCGGATATTTTTCTAAAATTTTAATGAGCTCATTGATTGTTGCAATAGATTCAGTCTTAACGTCTATTAATAACTGTAATTTTCTAGAAGGGTTATAATGTTCCTGTAAAGGTTTTAAATATAAATTTTCTAAAGTTCGATCATTCTTTAAATCCTTTGAATCGTGACCTACTAATATCATGCCATTGGATAAATGAATGTCAGCCTCAATAGAACCAAACTTTTCATTGTAAGCCAGTTCAAAAGGAGAAGATTGTTCATAATCATTATGAGAATGAGCGTTTTGAGTGGTGTATTCTTGTCCTTTTGTATTGATAAAAAAGAATAAGAATAAAATTATATAAATATTTTTCATGCGTAAAAATACATATTAAAAGGTAACTCCAAATTGCAAGCCTAATCCTGCGGATGCTGGTGCATTATTACCAAATCTAAAAGGAACAGGAATGGAAAACCAATAGGAGTAATCATTGGTCTTATAATACACTTTATTGAAAACAAAAGTGCAACCAAATCTGCCAGATGTTTCAAAAGCAGCTCTTGTTAAAAAATTAAAGTTATTAGGTCTTCTAAAAATGATACCGGGATGAAAAGTAAAATTAGTTTGCTTAGAAATTCCATCAACTGTTTTGATAGTAGGTACAAATTCAAAACTGTAAGCTATTGTTTTACTTTTTAAAATATTAATTCCCATTGGAAAGGAAACAGTATATTGATGATCAAAATTATAAGTAACCCCATTAGCGTCTGTAGAAAATAAAGGATGACTTATACTAAAATATCCTTTAGTTTTTAAATTGGGATCAACTTGTTGTGAATGTGCTTTTGTTAAAATACAAAAAAAAACTAATAAAAAGACTAAACGCTTTTGTTTCATAAAATTTTTAGATAGGTTTTTTTATCAAACTTAAATTTATGTTTCGTATAAAAATTTTGGGTAGTGGTAGCAGTAATATTACACATTACTAAAATTTGTTGAACATCATGCTCTATCGCCTTAGCTTCAACAAATTCATATAACAAATCTGCGACTTTCATTTTTCTATACTTGGGTGCAATATAAAAATTAGAAATTATAATGGCTTCTTTTTTAAAATGAATAAAATGCATATTCTCGCAAATTATGAACCCTAATTTTTGAGAACCAAGATTTTCGGCAATAAAAATCCAAGACTTTTTATTTTTTGTTTTGGTTTTAAAATTTTCTAGAAATATATCTTTGTCTAAATTTAAATGAATTTGCTGTAAAGCTTCAAATATAAAATCAAAATCATCTAGACGAACACTTCTTATGTTTATTTGCAAGGTCATTTAGTATAATATTTTCTTAATGAGACGATTTTTTTATCATCTAGTCCCATTACTTTAGACAAATAATTTTCAATAGTTCCAAAATCTCTCTCAATTTGATTAAAAGTTGATTTTATATAATTTCTATTAGCGTCTAACATTCTATTTGCTATTTGCTTATCTACTTTGTACATAAGTTGCATTCCATATGCTGCTTTTATATTTTCATTTCTTCTATAATAATTGGTTGCTTCATAGTCATCATAAATAGTTTCCTTATCCACACCTAAAGCATATAAAATTAATGCGGCAGCAATCCCTGTTCTATCCTTACCCGCAGTGCAATGAAAAACCAAATTACGATTACCCTTAAAATTTAATAAACTATCAAATAATGGTTGATATCTTAATTTAAAGGGGCTTAAATCGGTATAAAAATGACTCATAAAAGAGTCTGTTTTTAACATATTTTGTAAATTTTTCTGATAATTACTGTCGCCAATATTTTCGCTACCTGATGGTAGAGATATTCTGATAATATTACCAGTCATTTTATCTGGCGCAGTAGCCACCTCAAAAGGACCCCTAAAATCAAAATAATATTTAATATCTAAGTCGTCAATTTTTTGTAAATCATTTGGAGTCAAATTGTTTAAAGCTGCTGCTCGGTATATGATATTTCTTTTTACCTGCTTTCCATTTCTAGTTTGATATCCTCCGAGGTCTCTGAAATTAACAGCGCCTTGTAATTTAATTTCACGAATGGCACTATCCTTAATTTGTGAAAAGGATGCAATTGAAATAAATGCCAATATGATGAGTAAAATATTTTTTATCATATAGATGTTATATAAATTTTGATTTTTAATAAGCACAAAAGTGGGAAGCAATTGCCTCCCACTTTAACTTAACAAACAAATTACAAAATCCTAAACCGAAATTATTTTATTAACCACATTTTAGCATTTAAGTCATCTGTACCACCATATTGTGATGTTAAAGCAGATTTGTTATTAGTTGGATTGTAGTTAGTTTCATCAACTGGATACTGCCATCTTAAAGGAATCTTGAAACTTGGAGTACCAATTCCAGAACCACCTTCTTTGAATGTAGGAATACCCGTTCTTCTCCATTGATAGTATGACTCAAAACCAGAGTTCAAGAAGAAAGAAACATACTTTTGGTTTAAGATTTGAGTTAAACCTGTAGCGTTGTCACCCGCATAAGAAATATTAGTTAGAAATGTATTTACATCAAGAGTAGCTGTACCTAAAGCTGGTTTTGTACCATCATTGTTACCAATTGTTACAATACCACCTTGTTTGATGCCATACCAATCTAATGAAGCTTGTACTCCTTTAGCGTACCATGCAGCTGCAGATTGGCTAGTTACCCAGCCTCTATTAGCTGCTTCAGCAATATTGAAACACATTTCGCTGTAGCCTAATAAGATATAAGGCTCAGATAAAGTACCACCAATATTAGTTGAAGTCATGTATCTATTGTAGTTAAGCGCTGCAAGTGGAGTACTATTAGTAAAAGTAAATTTCATTGCAGAGATAGCAGAATCTTGATCTTGACCAACGTAGGTAGAAAAACTACCTAATGGGTTATTAGCATCAATGCTTAATACACCTGGAGATAATAAAGCTAAAACACGAGGATCTTTGTTAGGAACTGTTGCATTGATCCAAGTTTTAGAAATATTTAAACAAGTATTGTATTGAGCATAACCATAACGCTGAGGAGGATATTGGTTATAAGCTGAATTATAAACATACTTAACGTTATCGCTATTACTTGTCATAATAGGATATTGTGTTGGATTGTTGATAATATTTGCAAATTGTGTTTTGATATTTAAATCTGCATTGTCATCAGCACGCTTGCTTAATGAAATCAATACTCTCAATTTGTAAGTATTGATTGCTTTTTGCCATTGAGCATAAGTTAATCCAAACACATCACCACCAGCATCTACTTTCGTACTTGCATTAGAAGCGGAAATTAAAGCAGCAATTTGTAAGTTAGCAGAATCCAATAAAGCTAAAGATTGTTTGTACACATCATGCTGACTATCATACTTAGGAGTTAAGTTATTGATATCATTTGATTGTGACATTGGGATATCTCCCACTCTTTGTGTTAACCAAATGTATGAGTATGCTTTAAAGAATTTGCTTAAAGCAAAGTATACATTGGTTTTGTTTTTATACTGATTAAATGCTTGCTCTTCCATTTTCACACAATACTTGATATTATCATAAGTTGTGCTGGTAGTAGACCAGTTATAAGCATTTGAACCAAAATAATACGTGTAGTTTGATACTACGTTTTGGTTATATTTCCAAACATTTGATGTGATTGGATCTTCTTCCTTCATTAAATTCGCAGTAATGTGATTTAATATTAAAGATGAAGGAATAGTTGAGCTTTCAGCTGCAACGTTCGGATTGGATAACAAGTCCCCTTTCTGGCAACCTGTGATACCAAAACTTACAGCTACTAAGCCTAAGATGATATTACTAAATTTGATTTTCATATAATTACTTTTAGACATTTTAAATTTTAGAAGTTAAGATTAATGTTAAATCCGAATCTTCTTGCAGTTGCTGATTGTAAAATAGCACCTTTTTGTAAAGATCTGTCAGCGTCATTAAATCCAGCAGCAAATTGATCTAAGTCTTGGTCTTTTCTGTCAGCGAAGTATAATAAGTTTCTACCTACTAAAGAGAAGGTAGCACCTTTAATATACTTTAATTTAGACAATACGTTTGCTGGTAATGAGTAAGCGATATTTACTTCACGTAATTTTACAAATGAACGATTTGTCATCCAGTATTCATCCACACCACCGTATCCAGATGCACCAGCGATAGTTTGAACTTTAGCAGCTACATCATTTTGAGCAAATGTTAAAGCAGATAAGTTTGTGATTACACCATTAGCATAAGTTGGAGTACCTGAAACAATTTTAACACCAGGTCCTACATACTTTGCAGTTTGTGCCACTGTTCCAGTAGCTGTAGTTTGCCACTCTGCTAAACGAGCTGCACCAATTGCACCTTGAGTAGATTCAATTGAAGTACCACCGTTCATACCATCATGATAAATTTGGTCGTAGATATTTCCACCAATTCTACCATCAAATTGGAAACCAAAGCTTACATTTTTGAAAGTGAATTTGTTGCTGATACCAAAAGTATAGTCAGGATTTGCAAATCCTAAGAATTTGTTGTTACCAATATCAGAAGGAGCTCTTAATGGAGTACCACCAGACCATACGATATTGTTTGAACCATCACGTACAAATGCAGAACCATAAATCGCATCTAAACGATCACCTACTTTGTATACGTGGTTGTTTAAAGTTAAACCAGTTTCAGTACCATAAATTGCATCCAATGTTTCTTGGTAAGTTGCATAAGTAGCATTGATATCCCAGTTAAAGTTGGATGTTTTGATTGGCGTACCAGATAAAGTAATTTCAAAACCTGCTTTCTTTGAAGTGATACCATTTACGTTTTGTGCAGCATAACCTGTTGAAGATGCTACTGGTAATGCATAAATTTGAGGACCGTTAAAGCTTGTAAAGTAAGTGAAATCAAATCCTAATCTGTTTTTTGCAAATTTTAAATCCACACCACCTTCGTATGAAGTACGGTCAAATGGTTTTAATGAGCTATTTGCAATTGTACTTGAATAACCTACTGAAGGAGTACCATTATAATAAGATTGGAATGCATATGCATTTTGGTTAGCATAAGAAGGTCCATCATAAGAACTATATAAATCAGAACCATATCCTAATAAACCACCATTGGTACTTGTACCAGTGATTGCAGTAAATGCAGAAGGTATAGTAGATTGAGTCAATCCACCTTTTACGTCAGCATATGAAGCACGTACTTTTGCAAAAGAAATAAATGAAGGTAAATTCAAATAATCTTTTAAAGCAGAGCTCAATGAAACTGAAGGATAGTAGAAAGTATTGTTTCCATCAGGTAAAGTAGATAATTGATCCACACGACCTGTATGAGATAAAGTTGCATACTTACTTAAAGATAAATCGATAGAGTAGTAAGCACTATACACTTGCATTCTTGAATTCCAAGTATATGATAAAGCCGCATCTTTTGAGTTAGACAATACATATAAGTTTGGAACCGCTAATGCTTTTGTAGTTCCCCAGAAAGAGTTGTAAGCAAAAGATCTTTCAGAAACACCCGCTAAAGCTGAGATACCAATTTGACCCACTTTCTTTTCGTAGTTAGCAGTTAAGTCAGTATTGTTCTCTGTCAAACGACGGCTATCTTCATGATAGTCACCATACCATCCAAAGTAGAACCATGGAGTGTACGTATTTAAGTTAGCACCAGCAGGAACTTGCTCAGTTCTTAATTGGCTCCAAGTAGAGAATTGAGAACGTAAGTTTAAGTTTAAGTCATTGTTTACTTTATAAGAAGCCTTCACATAACCATTCACATCTGTTTTGTCATGAGAACGTAACCACTTTTTAGCCATAAACCAAGCACTGTTTTCACGACCATACTCTTGTGCATATGGAATTAAGTTTTGTACCCCTTGTGGTCCTTTGTAAATATCTTTTAAGTCATTAATATCATAATCAGAAGATCCATAAACTTTAAACATATAAATGTAAGAGTTAGGACCATAGTTTACGTCAGGGATGTTTGGAGAGTACTGCTTATTCATATTTAAGCTTGCTTCCAATCTTAATTTCTTAGAAACATTATAACCACCATTTACCGCTAAAGTATAAGAATTTAACTTCGTGTTTGGAGACATACCTTTTTGATCCATATTAGAAATTGAAATTCTAACATCAGATTTTTCAGTAGCACCTGACATAGAGATGTTATTGGTATTGATAATACCAGTTTGCATAAAGTTTTCGAAGTTATTAATCCCTTTTGCAGTCCATGGAGTTGCAGTTCTAATACCTGTTACAATATCATAAGGACTATTATATTGCTTTACCATTTGGCCTTCGAAACGAGGACCCCATTCTGGTAAACGTTGTTTGTTATCATATAATACATCACCATAGCTATAACCGTAGTTAGTACCACGACCATATTCAGCTTGTGCTTCAGGAACAGCAATAAAACCATTCTCAAACATAGTGCTTGAGTTAAAATCTACCTGCCATCCTTTTTTATCTTTAGTACCTCTTTTAGTGGTAATAACAATCGCACCATTTAAACCTCTAAATCCGTATAATGCAGAAGCGTTAGTACCTTTTAATACTGTGTATGTTTCAATATCATCTGGAGCAATGTTCCAAGTATCTGTATTCACTGGAACTCCGTCCACTACAAATAATAAATCTTTAGAACCACGTAAAACTAATTCTGGACGACCTAACATTTCGGCGTTTGCACCTACTGTTAAACCAGCAATTTTACCAGCCAAAGAGTTAATTGGGTTGGCATCTCTTGCTTTGATTAATTCACTACCTTTTAATTCTTGTACTGAATAACCAATTTTCTTAGTTTCTCTTTTGATACCATAAGCTGTAACAACTACATCAGTTAAAGCTTTCGTATCTTCTTGTAATGCTAATGAAAAACTAGATTCATTACGTAAAGTGTAAGTTTGAGATAAGAATCCTAATGAAGTAACTTCAACTGATTTATCACCAGCTGCAATTGAAATTTTAAAATTTCCTTCATTGTCTGTTTGAACTGTTTTTTTAGAAGGTAAAGCTCTCACTACTGCACCTGCAATACCAATGCCTGTAGTAGTTTGAATTTTTCCTGTCACAGTTCTAGCGTCTTGAGCGTAGACATTCGAAATAAAGAAAGCCAATAGCGTGACGCCTATTAAAACTCTCTTGAATAATGCTTGCATATGTTAAATTTTGTGCAATTTTAACACGATTAATGTTACCAGAATGTTACGACTGAAATTCAACAAACAAAATAATATTGAGGTAATATAAAATTTATAATTTCATAACATTAATTAAAAACAAAAAATTAGAAAATGAAATCAGAAAACATATCTATTAGGACGGCGAAAAAAAATGATATGTTAACTGTATATGAACAAATATGTGATTTAGAAAACAAAACATTGAAAATGAATGATTTTAGAAAAACATTTAATATTAATGTTTCAAATAAGAATATCATTTATTTAGTTGCAGCGGTAAATAAAAAAGAAATTGTTGGATTTATTAGCTGTCATATTCAAAATTTATTACATCATGAAAAAAGGGTAGCTGAAATTCAAGAACTTTATGTAAACAAGAAATATAGACAGCAAGGAGTGGGTACATTATTAATAAATAAAGTAGTTGAAAAGTTAAAAACTAAAAAAATTGAATCATTTGAAGTCACAGCACAGAATAAAAGGAAAAAAACGCATGATTTTTACATTAGCACTGGATTTAATCAATCCCATTTAAAATTTACCAGAAATATCGATTAATTCTTTGGGTCAAAAATGAATTTTTTTCCAAAATTTATAGTTCAACTAATATATTACTAAATAGTTAAGTTTTGCAATTTGTTAAAAGGAATAAATCTAATATTTACTTTTAAAACTTAATTGCATAGTGTGTCAAAATTTGCTTCTTACGATAATTCTACCCAAAATATTTCAATTCAAACAGCGAATGTGCCAGCCTTAAAAGAGGGTGAAATACTAGTTAAAGTTTTATGCACCAGTTTGTGTCGTAGTGATATTCATACTTATGTTGGTAAAAGAATTGAAAAGAATCCAACCATATTAGGACATGAAATAGTGGGGGTGATTGATCATTTTGGGCCTCTTGCTCCCACACATGATTTAATAGGAAATCAATTTAAGAAAGGAGATAAAGTGACATGGGCCATTTATGCTAGTTCACCAGAAGATGAATTAGCAAAAAAAGGAATTCCTCAAAAAGCGAGTGACTTATTTAAATATGGACATGAAAGAATTACAGAAAATAATCATTTTCATGGAGGATTAAGTGAATATATTATATTAAGAAAAAACACACCTATTGTTATTTTAAAAGATGAATTACCTAATGAATTAGCTACTCTCATAAACTGTAGTGTTGCTACTGTGGCAGGTGCCATTAGAGTCGCTGGTGATATTAAAAATAAGAACATTATAGTTTACGGAACAGGAATGCTTGGAATTATTGCTTGTGCTATGTCTTCCTCCATGGGAGCAAATGAAGTCATTGCAATTGATGAAAATGCAGAGAGATTAGAAACATCTAAGGAATTTGGAGTCACTCAAATATTTCTTCCAAATGATACTAATATACCAAAAGTAGATATTGTATTTGAGTTTAGTGGGGCCAATAAAGCAATGGAAGATGGGATTAAGTTATTACATATTGGCGGTACTCTCATATTCATTGGTGCCGTATTTGCACAACCACCTATTTCAATAAATGCTGAATATATTATTAGAAATATTTTGACTATTAAAGGTTTACATAATTATAATAATGAAGACTTCATAAAAGCAACCCAATTTATGGAGCAATATTATAATTCTTTTCCATTTACAAATTTAATAAAAAGAGGGTTTGAGTTGGAAGATACCGATTTAGCATTTCAATATGCCATTAAAAACAATCCATTTAGGGTCTCAATTGACATAAAATGAAAGCTCAATTAAATAAAAAAGATATTCATTTTATAATACGTGCATGTATTGCTGTATTCATCACCTACCTGAGTATGTATGCGTTCAGAAAACCTTTTACAGCAGCACGCTTTCAAAATCAAACACTTTGGGGTGTAGATTATAAAATCCTATTAATTATTACACAATTAATAGGATATACCATTTCAAAATACTTTGGAATTAAAATAATATCGGAGTTAACTGCAAAAAAAAGAACAATCACCTTAATAATATTAATGTCAAGTGCTTGGTTGTCGTTATTTTGTTTTGCTATAGTTCCTATGCCTTATAATTTACCATTTATGTTTCTTAATGGTTTGCCATTAGGAATGATATGGGGGGTTGTGTTTAGTTATATTGAAGGTAGAAGAGACACCGAATTATTAGGAGCTGCCATGGCCTCTAGTTTTATCATATCTTCAGGAATTGTTAAAGGGGTGGGCAGTTATCTCTTAGTAAAATTAAAGGTGTCTGAAGTATGGATGCCGTTTATGACTGGATTCATTTTTTTGCCCCTTTTAATATTGGGTATTTATTTATTAAATTCCTTATCAGAACCTACTGAGGAAGACAAAGAATTTAGAACTGAGCGAATACCCATGCAGAAAAAAGAAAGAAAAGCCTTTTTCAAAAGCTTTGCACCTGGTATTATTTTTTCAGTAGCCATATATGTATGTTTAACTATTTTCAGAGACTTAAGAGATAATTTTGCAGTGGAATTTTGGAACAGTATTGGAATGAATAATATACCCACCATGTTAGTTGTTTCTGAAATTCCAATTGCCATTTTTGTAATTATTTTAATTGGTTCCATGATGTTAATTAATAATAATAAGAAGGCCTTTTTCGCAAATTTTTACATCGTGTTTTTAGGAGGAAGTTTATTATTATTATCCACTTTGCTTTTTTATAATCAATTAATCACTGCCACCTTATGGATGATAGTGGTAGGTTTTTCAATGTATCTTCCATATATCGCATTTCATGCTATATTTTTTGAAAGATGGATTGCCTATTTTAAAATAAAAAGTAATATTGGATTTTTAATGCATGTTGCTGATGCTGCCGGTTATTTTGGTAGTACTTTAGTTTTATTGTTTAAAAATTTTAATAGTATTCAATATAGCTGGGTAAACTTTTTTATTTATAGTGCATTTGTCACTTCCATTATTATCATAATTTTTTCAATTTTCAATTTTTTATATTTTACCAAATTAAATAAATCACAAATAGAATGAGTAAGACTAAGGCGATAGTTGTTGGAGCTGGGATTGTTGGATTGGCAACTGCAAAAGCACTTGCAGAAAAAGGATTCCAAGTTGAAGTTTTTGATAAATCTCAATTTGCATTGGGAGCTAGCGTTAGAAACTTTGGAATGCTTTGGCCTGTTGGACAACCCGAAGGAGCATTATATAATAGAGCATTGCGTTCCAAGGAAATTTGGCTAGATTATTTACATGAAATGAATATACCATTCAATGAATGTGGAAGTTTACATTTAGCCTATTGTAAAGAAGAAATGGACGTGGTAGAAGATATTTATAGTTTATTTAAAGAAAAAGGAAGGCCTGTTTCTGTCGTAGATAAAGAATATATTTCATCAAATTATAATGGTATTAACGCAAATGATTTGTTGGGCGCTTTAAGAAGCGAAGATGAAGTAATTATTGATCCAAGGGAAGGAATTAAAAATTTACCAACTTATTTAAATAATAAATACAATATTCAATTTCATTGGGGTTCTGCTGTTACAAATGTTAAAAAAAATAGGATCACTTCAGCCAATAAAGAATATGAAGCAGATTTAATTTGTATTTGCAGTGGTGCAGATTTTGAAACTTTATATCCAGAGGTATATCAATCACAGCCTATCATTAAAACCAAGTTGCAAATGATGAGATTCCAACACAATGATCCTAATTATAATATAGGTGCATCTATTTGTGGTGGATTATCATTATTACATTATAAAAGCTTTAGAGCATCTTCCGCATTAACAAAACTAAGATTAAAGATAGAGGAGGAGATTCCAGAATTTTTAAAATTTGGGATTCATGTAATGGTATCTCAAAATAGCAAAGGGGAATTAACGGTGGGCGATTCTCACGAATATGCATTAGATTTTGAACCATTTGATAAAATAGACATTAATGAAATGATCCTTTCTTATTTAAAGAAAATGATGCACATTGAAGAGTGGAAAATGATACAATCTTGGAATGGAGTTTATCCTATTATGACCAATAATGCTAGTGAACTATTTTTAGAAGTGGAACCTGGTATTTACATTCTAAATGGAATTGGTGGACATGGTATGACAATGTCATTTGGGTTTGCTGAAGAAGTAATAAATAAAATTTAATATATGACACAAGAAATTTCACAAAAAATAATTTCATTATTTGAAAATAAAGGTGGTTCCATGTATGGTGGAGAAGAGGTTACACAGTTAGAGCATGCGTTACAATGTGCGCATTTAGCTACACAAAATAACGCAAGTGATGAATTAATTACAGCTGCATTATTACATGACATAGGACATTTATTGCATGATTTACCAGACGACGCAAGTGACAATGGAATTGATGACGTTCATGAAGAATTGGGGGCAATATTTTTAGAAAAATATTTTAAGCCTGCAGTAGTGGAGCCTGTTAAATTACACGTCGCGGCTAAAAGATATTTATGTAGTACCGTGGATGGATATTGGGAATCTTTATCAAGACCTTCTCAAATTAGTTTGGAGTTTCAGGGGGGTAAAATGAATGAAACT
>Ga0194037_1001672_pt1 | contig 15647 bp, 14 predicted proteins | sample JunL306m_MetaG_FD_148653 | JGI IMG/M metagenome (GOLD analysis project Ga0194037, IMG submission 148653) | Anoxic zone freshwater microbial communities from boreal shield lake in IISD Experimental Lakes Area, Ontario, Canada - Jun2016-L304-6m | ecosystem: Environmental > Aquatic > Freshwater >...
TTGCTGGATGAATTTGGAAAAGCGGAAGCTCACGTTTGCGTTGTTGCTTTGCAGTTGCGGCTATTGCTTCAACGCGAGCATCACAATGCTTCACTAACTCTGCATATGCCTCTGGTCCCATGAGTGCAATAAGTTCATTGTTATTAGATTTATATACAGGTTCACGACCAACATGCGCTTCAGTATTTGCTGTGCAGTACCAAGCGAAGTCTTTTCCACCCTCTCCCCAAGCAAGGCGTTCATATTCACCAATGATTGTCACAGAAATTTCTTCATCACCAAATTCTCTAGTTTCAAAACTTCTGCGGATCGGCAGCTGCCAGCAAACATCTGGCTTTGTCTCAACGAAGTGCACGCCCTCTTTTTCTGCGAGGTGGTGCAATACGCAACCAAATGAACCCGTATATCCGGGCGCCGCATGGTCCATACGATTAAGGAAAATACATGAGTCGTTAATTTTACGGGTCTTGCGATCGTTATCTAATCCAATTTCTGAAATCTTAAGCTTGCTACCTTTTTTCTTTGGCTGTGCTTCGTTGTAGAACTGCCACATAGCTGGTGTGAGGCGTGCAGCAACCTTTTGTGTTCGTGCCTCATCTTCTTCATCTGAGTAATAAGCGCCATCAGAACAACATCCGGCATCTGGCTTATCTGCATCAATCCCACAACATCCTGCGCCATAAATGCATGTCCAATATGAGGTCAGCCAGGTCAGGTCACAGCGGAAGATCTCCTCTGGTTTTGCAGGATCAGCAAACTCAACAAAGTCGCGAGCGAAACCATCTTTTACCTCAGGCATAGTGCGAGAGTCTATTGGGTAGGCTCTGTATGTGGCGAACTTGAAAATCCAATCTTCACGAGTGGGCATCATCGGGGTTGGCAATATGGGTGAAGCGGTTCTTGCCGGACTAATCAAGGCTGGCGTATCTCGCGAGTTAATATCTTTTTCAGTACGCAGCCCAGAGCGTAAAACTGAGGTTGAAAAGAAGTATGAGGTTAAGTCTGCTTCCAATACTGCCCTTGCGAAAGAGTCAGATATCCTGTTGCTCGCGGTGAAGCCACAAGGACTTGATGATTTACTTGCCGAGATCGCATCAGAGGTGAGTCCACAAGCTGTAGTTGTTTCGTTCCTAGCAGGTAAGAAGACTTCGGTTTTAGAAGCAGCACTTGATTCTATGCAATCAGTTATTCGAGTAATGCCAAATACGCCCATGATGTTCGGTGAGGGAATGTCAATAATTTCAGCCGGCAAAAATGTTCAGGAAAGTGATTTAGAGTATTTACGAGAAGTATTACTTGCATGTGGAAAGGTGATTGAAGTGAGTGAAGAATTGCAGGATGCGACAGCAGCAACGAGTGGATCAGGTCCTGCCTACTTTTTTGCCTTTGTTGAGGCAATGGTAAGCGGAGCTGTAAAAATGGGAATCAGTGAAAAGGTTGCAACAGAATTAGTTACTCAAACTATTATTGGATCAGCAAAAATGTTAGCTGAATCAGGTAAAAGTGCCTCAACCCTGCGTGAGAATGTCACAAGCCCCAAAGGAATGACTGCAGAGGCATTAGCGGTTTTCAACGAAGGAAAACTACAAGAATTAGTAGCACGTGCTATGCAGGCCGCAGCAGATCGTTCGCGCGAACTGGCGTGAAAAAGAACTTTATAACGGCGCTATTCTTTTTGGTAGTCATAACGATTAGCCATGCTAGTGCTGCGACAAAACCGATTCCTGTCAGACCTTTAGCAACATCTTTTGCCCTCGCTTTATCGGGAGGGGATCAACTCTCAGATGTTCTAACGAACGCTTCAGGAACCTTTCTTATTGGAACGATTGAAACATCGACATCAACCCTTGTGACAAGTCCTGCACTTGGTGGAACTAGTGATGGGTATATTTCAGCCGTCAGCTATACAGGCCAGCAGTTATGGAATTTGCGACTAGGTACCGTGCTAGATGATGTGGCCACTTCCGGTTATATAGATTCACTTGGCAATATTTGGGTAGCAGGTGCAACTGCTATTCCAACACCACAGGTAACGCCAACACCCTTGGCTCCGAATACGGTTAATCCTTCACAAATACTAGTTGCCCCTGTTGCACCGCCCACGAGCGGCTTAAAACGACTTGTTGTTTGGGAGATTAGCCCGAGTGGTTCACTTGTTAATACCTACACATCTGATTCAACAGATGTACTCCTTCCAAGCACAATCACATTAAAATTAAAGAAAATTGTAGTTTCAGGAGTTAGTAATAGTTCGGGCGCAAATACGTTTGAGTCAACGATCAGTACTACGGGGTTATCGCCGATAAAATTAAGTAAGCAGAAAACTCTCCCAAACAAAGCAGTCACTCTTATTAAGAGTTCTACTTACAGCTGGCAAAGCTTTGCGACATCAAAAGCGATTCCTGGGATTTCAGGATTTAAACCAAAGGGCTCAACATCTGTTCTCATAAAAAGTTCCCTTAAAGGCGGGATTGCTGAACTTTTTACATTTAATGGAAAATTAGTCTCACTCAAGTATCAACCAGGATTTGGCTTGGTGTTAGCAAATAGTGACCAGGGAATCTATAGCTTACTTTTTCTAAATACAAAATAACTTATTTAATTTTGTAGCCAATCAACTTTCCATTAATTCCTGCCAGAGCATATTGAGTGGCACCCAATTTAATCCATTCGACCTTACCTGACTTAGAAACGTCTGACGCTGTGACAAGTGAAATTATTCTGTTTGTAGTGTTTAGGCTGCAAAGTCTTGCTTGGCAATTGAAGAGAATATATTTTCCATCAGTTTGCATGGGTGCGGCAGGTGTTCCAAAGATGCCAGAGCTTATTTGTCCAATTTTAGTCGGGGTTGCAAGGTCTGCGTAACGGATGCTGTCTGCGTCTGGAAGGGATACACCGGTTGATGCCATCCAGCTTGCTTTAATATGTCCAGCATGATTAATAAGCCCAACGTCGTATCCAGCGATAACTACGTCTCCACCATATGAATCAAGTGTGGAGTAGTTCCAATCTTCAGGCAAAGTAGTGCTACGAGTTGCTAGTCGAACTGCTTCTTGGACTGCCTGCTTTTGTTGATTGATTTGTAAAACAGAGTCATAAATCAGGTAGACATCTGAATCAAGGTTCAGGGCACGTATATGAAATCCAACATCACCAGTTGTCCGCGATCCAGTAACTCGGTCCCCATCGACTAACTCATATTGCCAACCGCCAGAGGATTGAACTGCTCCTAAAATAATTCCCTGACTTTGATCACGGTAGAAAACCTGAAGACCATCAGGTGTATCAACGCATGCACTCGCTCCACTCACATCACTTGCGGTACGTACACGACTGAAATCTTTATAGTCATTGATGGTTGCTCCATTGCCATCAACAATGCTGTATTTCCAAGTTTTACCGTTATACCCGGCATAACGCAGCCATTTCTTTGTCACATCACCATAGAAGACATTTAATCGCTGGTTCTTGCCCGGCGCTGAAGTACACACCGAGATGTATCCGGATACATCATTAGTTGTTTTCCCAGATAAATCTGAGTTTCCATCAATGATCTGTTTACTCCATTTACCTGCGCTCCAAGTCGCAAGTGTTAAATTGCCTACTTTAGAGTTGCTATAAACTACAGCTGGCTTTCCCTGAAAAGTCGTAGTTGCTAGATATTTTGCATCTGCATTGGCATCTATGACGTTGGAAGTCCATCCCATTTGTGGAGTAACTGAATTACTTTTTGCTCCAACCGAAGTTCCTACTTGATTTGTTGCACTCACTGTAAATGTGTATGAAATTCCATCTTTCAACCCTGTGACTCGTATAGGACTGTTAGTTGCGGTAAAAACATTTAAAGTCCCATCAACTTTTACCGTGTATGAATCAATGGGAGATGTGCGAGCATTATCAGGAGGATCAAAGTTAACAATCGCATATTTATCCCCAACGATTGCTCGAATATTTCGGGGCGCATTAGGAAGTCCTGCAGGTTTACCTCCAGGTGGTTTTGTTCGCATATCTTGAAGCATCCCAAGTACGAGTGGACCTGGACTTCTGAACACTGCTCCTGGAGGCCAGCTTGGCGTCATGAGTGCATTTGGTCCAAAACTTTGAAATGTCACTTGATCCAAATGACTTACCGAGGAGCCAGGTTGATAAGGATTGGGTGTAAATAGAACTGGTTTACTTCCATTGTTTGCCGCGATACCAATTGGGCCATTCCACACTAAAGTATTTTGGAAAGCTTGTCCCAGTTGGGCTGAGGGCGAAGGTAGATCCATCAAGCGACTTCCATCGGGTAGTACAGCAAATGCGTCAAAAGGAGTCGGGCGATTGAGTTGCCCTACTCCAGTCGCTGGGTAGAAAACATCGTTTGATATAAAACCTAAGCCGTGTGCGAATTCATGAAGAATTATTGACTCGAGATCGTATTGATTAGGAGGGCACTTTCCATCTGTTCCAAGATAGAAAAGATTTTGCATTGCAGCATTAATGTTGATTTTAATTTCAGGATTTGTTGGATCTAGATCTTTCCCGGAAAGGGCATTTGCCATCGCAGAGGAGTACCAGACTGTTTGATCAGGAGCACCTTGGAAGTTATTAAAATAATTAACCGCGCTAGCAGAGGCCAATACCCCAGCCGAAGGTTCAACTTGTGAAGATGCCGTTACGTTCACAGGAACAGATGAACTCCAGTTATCTGACCAAATATTTATTGCTGCTTGAATTGCCACCTGCTCTTGCTCTGAGATATTTTGAAAGCTGATATTAATTGTGCTGGCAGTATTTAGATGAGCGGCGGTGTCGCTCGAAGTTGAGTTTGTTACACTTGCAAGCTCGGGGGCAGCATAAGTATGAACCCATCCAGCCGGAATCTCATTAATTGTGAAGGCAGTGGCTGATGAGATGGGGAGGGTGAGGCCAACAACTAGAGTCGCTGACGCCAGGAGAGGTGTGCTGATTTTCCAAGCCCGCATAGTGAAAAATCTTAGTGGGGAAATTGATCAGCAAATGCTTGTACTCTATTTTCACAGTAAATACAGAGATTAATCGTTGATGAAGGGTGGATATGGTCACTGTTCAGGTCTATTCGCGCCATGGTTGCCATTTGTGTGAATCTGCGCTTGCAACTTTAGAAGCTCTTCAGGAAGAACTTGTTTTTGTTATCGATGAAATATTCATAGATGCAGATCAGGAGCTTGAAGATAAGTATGGTGAACAAGTTCCTGTAATTTTAATTAACGGAATGCCGCACGATTTCTTTAAAGTAGACCCAGATAGGTTTAAAAAAGTATTTGCTACTCTTTAGAGAGAATTTCATCTGCATCAATGATGCGATAGGCATATCCTTGCTCCGCTAGAAAACGTTGCCTGTTTTGAGCGAAGTCTTGGTCAACTGTGTCTCTTGCAACAAGAGAGTAAAAACGAGCACCACGGCCATCAGCCTTTGGGCGCAAAATACGACCGAGCCGCTGCGCTTCTTCCTGTCTTGATCCAAATGTTCCTGAAACTTGAATAGCAATTGTTGCATCGGGCAAATCAATTGAAAAGTTTGCGACTTTAGAAACAACTAAACACTTAATTTCACCAGTTCTATAGAGATTAAACAAACGCTCTCTTTCTTTAACTGGTGTATCACCCTTAATAACAGGGACTCCAAGTTCTTCACCTAGTGCGTCAAGCTGATCAATATATTGACCAATAACAAGGACTTGATCCTCAGAATGCTGTCTTGCAAGTGCGACGGCAACCCTGCGCTTTGTAAGCGTTGTTGAGCAAAAACGATATCGATCTTCTTGCTCAGCTGTTGCATAGTTCAAGCGTTCTTCTTCAGTCAGAGTTACGCGAACTTCAACACAGTCTGCTGGGGCGATATAGCCCTGTGATTCAATTTCTTTCCAAGGAACGTCGAAGCGCTTTGGTCCGATGAGAGAGAAAACCTCACCCTCCATGCCGTCTTCACGAACAAGAGTGGCAGTTAGCCCAAGACGACGACGAGACTGAATATCGGCGGTAAACCTAAATATTGGAGCAGGCAGGAGATGCACCTCGTCATAAATAATCAGACCCCAGTCAATCGCATCAAATAAATCAAGGTGGGCATATACGCCACCCCGCCTCATCGTCATTACTTGGTATGTTGCAATAGTTACTGGGCGAATTTCTTTCTTCGCACCTGAATACTCACCAATATCGTCCTCGTGGAGAGTTGTTCTTCGGAGTAATTCATCCCGCCACTGCCTTGCTGCCACAGTATTTGTTACAAGAATAAGTGTTGTTGCCTTCGCATGTGCCATAGCTGCTGCGCCAACAATTGTCTTTCCCGCACCACATGGAAGCACTACAACTCCTGAACCACCATGCCAAAATCCTTCTGCAGCCATAGATTGATATTTGCGAATTGACCAGCCCTCTTCGCGTAATGCAATTTCATGATGTTCACCATCCACGTAACCTGCAAAGTCTTCTGCAGGCCAACCAAGTTTCAATAGGGCCTGCTTGAGAAATCCACGTTGGCCGGGATGCACGACAATAGTTTCATCATCGAGTTGCAGCCCCAGCATGGGCGCAACCTTTTTCCCTCGGGTAACTTCCCTGAGAACTGCTGGGTCATTTGAAACCAGTGTTAACCCATGAACAGGGTGGGCTTCAAGGCGTAGTCGTCCATATCTAGACATAGTTTCAGCAATATCGACTAGCAATGCATGTGGAACAGCAAAACGAGAGTATTTAAGCAAAGTATCTACAACTTGCTCTGCATCATGTCCGGCTGCTCGTGCGTTCCATAAACCAAGCGGAGTGAGCCTATACGTGTGGATGTGTTCTGGAGATTTTTCTAACTCAGCAAATGCTGCAATAGCTCTTCGGCATTCATCGGAAAGTGGATGGTCAATATCAAGCAACAACGTCTTATCGCTTTGAACAATTAACGGGCCATCACTCACTAATGAGCTCCTTAATAAATGCTGCTAGTAGTGAGATTCGATCTGAAACAGTTGATGCCAAGATATGTTCGTGTGATGCATGAGCACCATCTCCTGTTGCGCCCAGTCCATCAAGAGTTGGCGCACCTGCAGCGGCAGCAAAATTGCCATCACTTGCCCCACCTACACTCGCCGAGCCGACCGGAGGCATTCCAATTTTCTTTGCCGTGGCTTCAAGTTTCTTATAAAGCATTTGAGTTGAAGTTGTTTCCAAAGGAGGTCTATTTATCCCACCAGTAACTTCAATCTGTGCATCTGGGTGCTTAGGCTTCAAAGATCTGATCGCTGAATCTAAACGCTCAAGCTCTGCTTGCGAAAATGATCGTGAATCAATATCTAGCGTTGCAAGAGCTGGAACAGTATTTGTTGTTGTCCCAGATTCAAGCATGGTGGGAACAATTGTTGTTCCATGTTCAGGATTAGCCAACTTCACTACCTGAGTAATAATTTCAGCTATCTCTACAGTCGCATTGATACCTTTTTCTGGTTCAAGACCAGCATGTGAGGCGCGTCCGTGAATCTTAATTTGGTACATAGATGTACCTTTTCGCCCTACTTTTACTTTGCCATTAAGTGATGACTCCAAAACTAGTACAGCCTTGGCGCTCTTTGATAGCCGAGTAATTAGATCGCGAGAACTCTTGCTTCCAGTTTCTTCATCACTAGTAGCGATGAGGGCAACACTTTTGTGAGCATCTGGATTTTCCTTGAGCGCGTATAGTGCTTGCAGGAACCCTGCTTTCATATCAAATATTCCAGGTCCACTGATTTTGTCGCCATCTACTTTCCAAAGGGGCTTAAATGAATCGAGAGGCCAAACTGTGTCTAGATGTGCAAGGAGAACAATTTTAGGATTCTTTGATCCCCACCAAAAAACGGGGCGGCCCGACTCAATAATTATTTCTGCTTCATGAGGCAAGTTATCTTCTGCAATTTTCTTTGCTACTTCCATAACTTTTTGGCAAGAAGCTAAATCCTCAGTTGGAGATTGGCATTCCACCAGCTTTTGTAAGTCAGCGAGAAATGTCATGGGAGTAGTCTGCCGTAATTCACATCAGCCTGGTTACTCATTAGCCACACCCACGCCTGTTATGCGGGGAATACGGAAATGGGTGATCTCTCCAGTGGCATGGTCGCGAGCAACTAAGGTTCCAAGAGAGATTGAAAGTGGATCGATGAGACGGTTTGAAACACCGCCATTTGTATCGGCATATCCAATTGTCAGTCTTACTCGCTCCTCAATATATTGGTGAAGTAACTCAACTGTTTCATTCGCAGTCGTCCTTGGGATATCGCGAGGCTTATGTGAACTTGCCTTCTCGCCAGCTTGTAGTGCCTTCACTGCAGAATTAATTACAACTTGAGTAGGTGTTGATATTTCACTAACAACCCTTGGAGGTTTTGGTCGAGATTTTGCACGGCGAATAAGAGGCGCAGAAATTAAAACACCTGATACATTTTCTGCAGCTGGCAAATACCCAGCTTCGCGAAGCAAATTCATTAATTCATTCATTTCAATATCAGAAACTAATACCTGCGGAGCAAGCTTTCGCATTCGAAGAGGTTCTAGCTTCTTATCGTGCAGTATCTCAGCAATCAGTCCTTCATCCTCGCAACGAAGGTATGTGTGGGCGATACCGACCCGCAGCTTTCCATGACGTTTTGCGACATCCGTTATTAAGTACTCAAGTGGTTGAGGAACAGGCGTCTTAGAAGTTTTTTTAAGAAAATCAAGTATGTAGTTACCAGTTTGTCCATGGTCAAGTCCTCGACGAATGGATGCTTCGCTAAAGCGATAGACGGTTGCACCACCGCGACTTTCAATATCTGCAATAGTTCCAATCGCATTAGCCAGTTCAATGGTAAGTGGGCCAGGTGCAATTGCGCTGTTATCTGCCTGGATTAAAATATGGTCAACCGGTTTTGGAAGAGCTGATTCGATACCGAGATCTTGATTATGAAGTAGCGCAATTCCAAAACTTGAAAGTGCTCCTTGCCCTGAAATGCCAAGCCATTCAGCTTCTCTCAATATCCACTCGACATAGTCAGAGTTGGCCCTTGTTGGCGCGAGCCACTGAATACAAATGTTTACTGAGTCAATAGAAGGATCGACTTCTAGGTTTTTCTCCAATAATTCAAGGGTATTTCTCTTGATGAGGCTGACACCTGCTCGATCTAGCTCAGGTCCAAGTGCTGAGATATTTTTATTCTCAGCTTTCCCTATTAGTCCGCTCATGCGCGAAGTTTCAAGCCAGAGAGAAGCTATCGCATGCCATCGCTCTTCGATGCTTCGGGTCAGCCAAATATCGAAAGCATTTGTCGGCATAATCTGATCATCTGTGTCGATCACTATCAAACCAGCGATAAACAAAAGCTCAGCAACAAATGCTGTACAGCTCTCAGATATACCTAGGTGTTCTGAGGTGCGTTTTAGATCTCTTACCCCTAGACCGCCCGATTTTAAACCCATAGGAGGCTCGTCTGACCAGTTGTGAGCCAATTCCTCACACCATCTAATAAACGTTCCAATATTCGCGATCGCTGCCAAATCAACATCTTTTTGCTTTCTTGATGTTCCAGAGATCGTTGGCTGTATGGGTTGGAGTTCTTTGAAAACTTTCCCCTCTCTAAAGTGAAGAGCAACTTCTCTTGGGAGTAAAACATTTTGTGAATCAAAAGGAATGAGAAAGTTATTTGTGATGAGCCATTTAATTGCGGGAGGGGCCTTCTTTACATCAGCAACTTGGCCTTTTGGTGGTCCCCAGACCATGCGCTGTAACAAATCAATGGCACCTTTTGGTGCTTCTCCAAGAAGTGAAAAATCAATTTTCTTTGTGGCTACCGGTCCTAGCCCTGCCGGGTGCTCTCCAATTGCAATTCTTACATTACTTGGAACACGATAATGCTCACCATCTTTATATATAAGCGCTCGTTGCCACAAGGAAAGGACAGCTGGCTTAGCATCCTTACTCGTCATGCTGAGTACTTCCATCAGAGAAATTGGATCTCCAAGTGTGCAGATCGCAGTAAGTATGTCTATCTCCCATTTATTGAGTGCATCACGTGCACGCATCACACTTGGCATTGAGTTTGCGCGCGCAGCAAGTGCTGAGATATCAGTGGGGACAGGAGAGATCAGGTCTGGTCGCAAAGTAAAGAGCAGCGCGATTTCACTCTCAGCGCGCATGCGCAGTTCATCAGCCAAGGAGTAGGACATAACTGGCCTACATTACTGGAGTTTTGCTACCTCGATTTACAGGTCTACCTTTTTTTCCAACTACGGGGGGAGATGAGCGTCGTCACCTTCATAACACGGCTAAGGGTCGGCGCGATAAGTTTTTTGAATATCCGGCCTCGACGGAAGTCATGTATTGGCCAATTATTTCGTAGCGCGTGTATTTGTAACTGAGCATCCGGATTGATGGCTCTTGGGTACCCGACAGTACTCAGTAATGGAATGTCGAAGTGGCTATCTGAGTAGGCATATGAGTGGGCTAAATCAATATTCTTCTCTAGAGCCAAATTTTTTACAGCAATCGCTTTATTAGGGCCGTGGAGAAGTTGACCGATTAATTTACCTGTGTAGACGCCTTCTTTAACCTCTGCAATAGTCCCAAGTGCGCCAGTAAAGCCAAGTCTTTCAGCGATCAGATTTGCAAGATCAAGTGGAGTAGCTGTGACCAACCAGACCTCTTCGTTGTTCTTTAAATGCTCATTTGCAATTTCAATTGTTCCTTGCCATAAAGCTGGCGAGACGTACTCGTCATAAACTTCAATTCCCATTTTTTCTATTACATCGGCTCTATGGCCACGAAAGAATTCACAGGCAGAGGCCTGAATCTTTGCGATCTCTTCCATATCTTCGATTCCTGAGAGCCGGTAGCGGATATTGGCCATGACAAAGTTGGAGATATCTTTCTTGGTGAAGAATCCACGCTGATACATACCCCGGCTTAAGAAGAAAAGTGAGGAACCCCTCATCAATGTGTTGTCTACATCGAAGAAGGCGACTCGTTTCTGGGTATCCGTCATGTCAGTACTTTAGCCCTCGCTTATGCTTATCTCATGCCCGCCACCATTCACTTCTTGCGCCATGGCGAAGTCCATAACCCGGAAAAAATTCTCTATGGTCGCCAATCGGGCTGGTATTTATCAGAGCGCGGTCAAGAGATGGCAAAGACCGTTGCAGAGTGGTCAAAGAAATTTGATGTTGGGGCAGTACACGTCTCACCTCTTCAAAGAGCACAAGAGACTGCAACTCCGCTTGCATCCGCACATCACTTGCAAATAACAACTGATGAAAAACTGATTGAAGCTGCAAATATTTTTGAGGGGAAGAAATTTGAATTAGGTTCGGGAGTCTTGCGTCATCCTGCATCATGGAGACATTTAATTAATCCATGGAAACCCTCATGGGGCGAGCCTTACACAGAACAAATATCACGAATGCTTGGAAGTTTATTTGAGGCAAGAGATGCTGCTAATGGTAAAGATGCATTCTGTGTCTCACACCAATTACCTATTTGGATTCTACGTTCTGCAGTCGAGGGCCGTCGGTTGCTTCACGATCCACGTAAAAGGGAATGCACATTGGCTTCGGTAACCAGCTTTCATCTTGACAGCGATGGTTCAATCGAGGGTGTTAGCTATTTTGAACCTGCTAAGCATTTATTACCGGTAAAGAAATAATGCGAAGAAAAATAGTTTCAGCGATCTTTATTCTCGTAAGCTCTGTTTTTTTAAGTAGCTGCTCGACAGGTGGAATATCTAAATCTAGTCAGAGTGCGTTTGTTGAAGGCAACGGTGTTGCCGTTTATGTAAAACCAGCGGACCGTAAACCTTCCCCAGTAATATCTGGACCAACACTTTTAAGTGGAAATATTTCTCTTGACCATAATAAGGTTACTGTCTTAAATATTTGGGCATCATGGTGCGCCCCATGCAGAGCTGAAGCACCACTGCTCTCTGATTTTGCGCAAAAATATTCTGCTCAAGGTGTCCAGTTTGCAGGAATACTTACACGGGACAACACATCTTCAGCCCTTGCATTTACTCAACGATTCAAGATCTCATATCCGATATTTACTGATGATTCACTACTTGTTGCTTTCCGCAGTTCACTGGTACCAAATGCGATACCCACGACATTAATCATTGATTCACATGGTTACGTTGCAGCAAGAGTGAGTGGTGAGGTAACCACAGCGCTCCTCACCAATCTAATTACACGAGTGCTGAAAGATGGCCCTCATGCATAGCTTCTTTGTTGACCAAATCTTTAGTGGCAACTTAATGCTGGCCATGGTTGTTGCCTTGATTGCTGGAGTTATTTCCTTTTTCTCACCTTGTGTATTGCCGTTAGTTCCTGGATATCTTGCCTATTCCGCTGGAATGACTGACGTAAAAAATAAGAAGCGGACTGCTCTAGGTGCCGTTCTCTTTGTCAGCGGTTTCTCAGTTCTATTCATTAGTTATGGAGCGCTTTTTGGATCTCTAGGCTCAAAAATCGCAAGTGGATCCAGATGGTTATCCATAGTTCTTGGGGCCCTAACAATTTGCATGGGAGTCATTTTCCTCTTTAATCAGAAGTTTTACCGGTCATTTAAACCTCATTGGAAGTCCACTGCAGGATTAGTTGGTGCCCCACTTTTGGGCTTTCTATTTGGAATTGGTTGGACACCTTGCATTGGCCCAACTCTTGGCGCAGTTCAAGCACTTTCATTTCAGAGTTCAAGTGCCCTCAGAGGAGCGATACTCTCTCTTGCATACTGTTTTGGTATTGGAGTCCCCTTTATTTTAGTTGGAATCTTCTTTGATCAATCAGCAAAGCTGCGTCGATTCATTTCCAAACGAGGAAATCTCCTAACAATATTTGGTGGAGTTTTTCTTATAGTAATTGGCCTACTTCAGGTAACTGGAGCTTGGTCACATTTAATTAATTCCTTGCGTTCACTTATTTCAAACTTTATTCCGGTGGTCTAATGGGATTTTTTGCGATTATGCGCTGGGGTTGGCGCCAGTTAACAAGCATGAGGACGGCGCTAATTCTTCTTATGCTCCTTGGTGTTGCTTCAATTCCTGGCTCGCTTTTCCCTCAGCGTAATCAAAATCCACAGAAGGTTGATCAGTACTTTATGAGTGATCCAACTCTGGCTCATTGGATGGATCGCTTGAAGCTATTTAATGTGTATGCATCTCCATGGTTTAGTGCCATTTATGTACTTCTATTCATTTCCCTTATTGGTTGTGTACTACCTCGCACAATCGATCATCTGAAGGCGATTGGAAAAAAGCCCCCACTCACCCCAAAAAATCTTGATCGTATGGAGGGATTTCGTGTTCTCACTCAGAACAATGATCTCGCTTTACAGAGCGCAAAAATTTGGTTTAAAAAGAATCATTTCCGTGTGCGGATCGAAGACAACTCAATTTCTGCCGAAAAAGGTTACGCAAGAGAGACTGGGAACTTACTTTTCCATCTTTCATTAGTACTCATCTTAGTTGGGGTTGCGCTTGGTTCACTCTTTGGTAGTAAAGGTGAAGCAATTGTGAATATGGGTGAGAGATTTGTAAATACACCAACCTCTTATGACACCCTTTCATTTGGCAAGTTTCAAGGTCAGGGTTCACTCGTACCCTTTGAATTAACTGTTACTGACTTTGCTGCTAAATATAACGCTATTACAAGCATGCCTGAGGATTACACCCTAACTACGTCAGTTGCTAATCCTGTAGGAAGTACAGCAAAGGATGTTGTAATAAAAGTAAATAAACCCTTGCAATATGGGAATACAAAGATTTATTTACAAGCAAATGGCTATTCACCGGTAGTTTTAATACGAAATAAAGCTGGAGCCGTCACTTTTCATGGCCCTGTCATTTTTCTTCCACAAGATGCAAACTTGAGTTCTATTGGAGCAATCAAAGTTCCTGACATGAGTCCCCAGGTGGGTTTTATAGCTAGCTTCTTACCGACTGCAAAGAGCAGTAAGACAAAGGGAGTGTTTTCTTCCTACCCTGAAGTTCTAAACCCCGAGTTAGTTATCTCTGTGTGGCAAGGCAACCTCGGCCTTGATTCAGGCAACCCTCAGTCGGTTTACGAACTTAATACATCCCAAATGAAGAAAATAGGATTGCGTGGTCTTAAATTGGGCGACACATATGACTTTGGTGTCGGTTCAATCAAATTTGAAGGCTGGAAATCTTGGGTCAACCTGCAGATTGTTGACGATCCTGGGAAGATGTACGCATTGTTTGGTGCAGTTCTTGCAATATTAGGGTTACTGATCTCACTCTTCACACGCCAGCGAAGAATTTGGGTAAAGGTAGGTACTCGTGTTGAGATTGCGGGTCTTGCGAAGAACGGTGTTCCTGGACTGAATGAAGAGCTTGATGATTTACAGAGAAAGGTGGAACAAGGATGAATTCGGTACAACTTGCTTCATTCTCAAATCAGGCAATTTATGCAGCGCTCTTCGTTTTTGCAATTGCATTTTTTGCGCATGCAGCTGAGGTTGCTTGGTCAGTAAAAAACATAGAGGGCTCAAAGACCACGACTTTTGATTTCTCCAAAACAGAGCGTGCCGGCCGAATTGGTACGGCCATGATGGTTCTTGGATTTCTCATCGTGGTTATCGCGGTTGCCGCTCGTGGACTTTCGGCTCATCGTGTCCCTTGGGGCAACATGTATGAATTTTCGATTACAGGAGCGCTTACGCTTTGCGCTGCTTATTTATTTTCACTGGCCAAGTGGAAGCTTCGCTGGCTTGGTTTACCAGTTTCATTTTTTACACTACTGACACTTGGAACTGCAATCATGGTTTTATATAGGCCTTCAGAGCAGTTAGTCCCAGCGCTTAAATCACCATGGCTTGCTGTTCATGTTTCTGCAGCAATTATTTCAGGCGGAGTGTTCCTTGTTGCCAATTTAGTAGCCGCGACTTATTTATGGATGGAAGTTATCGAAAAGAGAGGTGAACGTCCTACATGGGCGAAGAGAATTCCTTCTCTTGAATCATTGGATCAACTCTCCTACCGACTCATCGCTTTTGTTTTCCCCTTGTGGACATTTGCTGTAATTGCCGGGGCAATTTGGGCTGAATCTGCGTGGGGTAAATATTGGAATTGGGATCCAAAAGAAACGTGGGCATTTATTACTTGGGTTGCATACGCGGCCTATTTACATGCGCGTGTAACAGTTGGTTGGCGGGGTCGTAGGGCAGCATGGTTGTGTATTTTTGCTGGCTCTACATTTTTATTTAACTATATTTATGTAAACATCTGGGGAACTGGTCTGCATACATACTCTGGCTTGTAAGAGTTAAATTTTCCTCAAAAATTCGTCATTGTCATCAGGTGGAATGATTTTTCTAGTACTGGGACGAATTTTATTTACCCCACGTGGCCGGCTTGTTCGCCCACCAATAAACCAACCAACTGCACCTAGAGCTCCGAAGATAATTACGAGGAGTATCCAAGCCCACTTTGGGAGAGTCCTCACCGATTCTTCAGGGGACTTAGCAACATCAAAAAGGGCATAGATCTGTATTGCAATAAGTGCGATGCCTAGCAATAGATCGAACATGTCCTGAGTCTACCTTTGCGCGAGTAGTGCGATTGCCAAAGTTACTGCAATAAATAGTTGAAGTTTTCCCACTTTTCCTAAAATTGGGA
>Ga0194037_1001673_pt1 | contig 15644 bp, 12 predicted proteins | sample JunL306m_MetaG_FD_148653 | JGI IMG/M metagenome (GOLD analysis project Ga0194037, IMG submission 148653) | Anoxic zone freshwater microbial communities from boreal shield lake in IISD Experimental Lakes Area, Ontario, Canada - Jun2016-L304-6m | ecosystem: Environmental > Aquatic > Freshwater >...
CCATCATAAAGAATATTTTTTTCGTGAAAGGCCTTATCTAAAATACCTGCAATTATTTTTTCGCGGACATTGATTGAAGGTATCTTATAATAATCCAAAACTTCTTCATACTTCAATATAATTTCATCTGAACGTTCAGGTAGCGTATGTGTATTATAAAGATGCAGGAAACATATTTTAGTTGAAGATGAAATCAGTTTTTGAATAATATCTTCTAACGCTGGTTTTAAATATTGAGTAGGAGTTGCATAGCCAATATCAGCAACCGTACATTCAACGAAACAGAAATCTGGTTGATGACGGAGAACAAAGTCCTCGATCAAAAAACAGGTTGCTAGCGAACCTATGCCGCCTATTCCAGCGTAGATAAATTCATGAGTAGGGGGAAAATAGTCATTAATTTGACTTGCTAATTTGTATGCGTATCCTTCTTTTTGAGCGGTTACGCTATTGCCCAAAAATGCAATTTTACATGCCCTGGTTTGCAAATCGGTATTAAATGATTGAAAACCTTCTCTGGCTTGAAAGTAAGTATTCATTTTACTACCTGGATTTTTTCAAGGTTGAAATAAAATTAGCTAATGTATCTACTATTAGGCTTGGATCATTTCCCAGGTTGAACCTATAGCAAGGCGTTTGGTGTAAAACGGAAGACAATATATGAAACATTTCGTTGCCCGCATTGGGGAGTAAATTTTTAGTAGAGGAGCATATTACACTTAGCGCATATGCATTTGCTATTTTTTGAAAACCAATTGGAAATATAAGATCTTGATACGGAATTATAACAGCCTTGATTTTCCCTGATTTGGGAAGTTGTGACTTAAATTGACTATAAAAGAAATAAACTTCTTTTTCATAAAATTCTTCAAAATGACTATGGATCGAAGCAGTTAAGGTAGGGAAAAATTTTAAATCGGAACTAAGTGTTTTACCAGATGAATAAATTGCATAGACTGTTGGATTGTTATTCTTATTCGAAATGGCACAAATATCATCTCCCAGATAAAACATACCTCCGGCAAGACCCCTTAGAGCAGTGGATGATTTCCCTGCGCCACTATTACCCCCAATTATTACACACCCATCGCTTGTTCCAACAGACGCTGCATGAATCATAGCTGTGTCATTTCGACGTAAAATCCAACTTAGGATACCTTTTAAAGGGCAAGCAAGTTCAAAGGCAGGAATATCTGAATTGGTTACCAAACAAACTACACCACGTTTTGCGTTATGATCGATGACTGTTAACATGCGTGCATGCGAAAAGAATGCAGCCTCAAAACGTTCTGAAATAAACCCATCAAGTTCTCCACGAACCAAAATATCATCGATTCCGCAAGGAGCGATTGGAAAATCTATCTTAGTGGTCTCACTGTCCCAAATATCAATTTTATAATCAGTTACGCTTTCCTTTGTTGCATCAACGATAAGGTGTTCTAAAGCAGGCATAATTAGTGGTATGAGGGCATCACCGGCAAATCGACATTGAATCATCATGTCTCCAACAAATATTTGTCGAATTTCAACATCTGAATTCAAAGTAAAGACCTTATCAGTTAGATTATAAACTGATTTATAAAAAAGATCTATATCCGCCATAAAGTAAATTAAGAAGAGGTGTCGGAATTTTTACTGATAGGCCATCCTGATTTATCAACATCATGGACAGGGTCGAGGAGTAGAATCTCTTGCATGTCAGAAAATGTTTCAACTTCCGGTGACGTGTAGGGAACTAAAATTCCTGTTAAAATAAAATCAATTGGCTTTTTAACTGCCACTGGTTCATTTTTTATCATTTTGGCGTCTAGTAATTGAGAAATAAACCGATTAATGTCAGATATTAAATCATTTTCTTCAACCTGATAAATTTGAATCAAATCAGCAAATATTTCAGTTGGGGAATATTGATTAAATAATCGAATCCAAATTTGAGTTGCAGAATACCTTAAACTATAATAAACTCCAGATTCTAGGTTTACCAGAACAACTTCTTCACCAAATACATCGCTTATAATATTTTTATCAAATATATTATACCTTAAATTTTCCGCCATTGTAATTAATTTATATTTAATATTTTAAGTTGCCGTTTTTTTAATTTCTCCATTGTCAAAACAAGTTAGACTTTATATCGTAGAGCGTTTAGTTTTTTAAACTAGATTTATACTTAAAAATAACACATAAATGGATAAATTCAATTTTTAAGGGCCGACTTTTTTGACTTGAAGAAGCTTTTCTAAAGAACTAGTCAGTTTGTAGAATTCCCTTAAATCCCTCCACATTTGGTTAGAATGTAGTAAAATACTCGCTACACACATAATTAAGGACTCACGTTAAATCGTGGGTCTTTTTTTATGTCTGTGTGTGGAAGCTGCATGAGGGTTTTATTTTATCCTAATTTTCAGATATACCAATGTACTTTTTTAATTCAGTTTGTTTTTCAGCTTGTTTTATTAAAAAGTCTGCTACGTCTGCTCTATTGATTCCCTCTATATTAATTCCTTTGAATAATTTGTTTTCAACACGGTATTTTTCTGTCAATTCCTTGTCTAATAGCCTTCCTGGCCTCACAACTGTCCAATTCAGATCTGATTCAGTGATGATTTCTTCCATTTTAGTTTTGTCAGCATAAACATCTTTTAAAAAGTATTTCAAAAACAGCTTTACTAACCAAGAAACATAATTTTTACTTTCTCCAGCTCCAAATCCGGTAACAAAAATAAATGGAATATCTATTTTGTTCTCCCTATGTATTTCCACAAATAATTTTGCAAAATCTGAAAAGAGGGTAGTGGCTTTCATATTCTTACCAGTCCCCAATGTTACAATTATAGCTTCTGCATTTTGGATTGAATTTAATAGGTCAGCTTTATTAGTGGCATCACCAAGTATCATTTTTAGTGATTTTTTCTCTTCTATCTCAATTTCAGATCGAGAAAGTGTGGTTATTGAATGCTTTCGATTTAATCCTCTTTTTACTGTTTCAAGTCCTATTCCACCCGAGGCTCCTATTATAGTTATATTCATTTTCCTTTTTTATTGATTTCGGTTTTTAAAATATGAAATATGCACGTAAAAGTAGTTTAAAGATTTTTGGTAATCGACTGCCATCAAGTCAAATTAAAGCGATTCTATATATTCAAAAATGCATAACCCTGCGTGAGGAAAACACCCCTTCAAATCGGTCCAAATCGGTTGATTTTGTCAAAACATAACCAATTACAAATCATCGCCTTCATTTTCTTAAAATATCTTCATAACCCTGAGGTCTGGAGTTCAAATCTTCATCTCGCTACACTGTTTTTTTTAATATCAAACAAATTATAAAAGTCGATCATAGTTGGTCGGCTTTTTTTATGCGCTTAAGCCAGGAAATATATTGTTCAATTTGTGATGCGAGATAGTAGGGGAGATTGAGTAATTGATATTTTTTTCCATTTTGAGTGATTGCCTCCGTTATTTTTAATTCTCCTGCATAAAATCGAATGGCAATATCGTGGGGGGCTAAATCCATAAAACTGTGTAACGATTTTAAAGTTCCTTCTTTTCCAGATTTCACTTCTATGGGTATGATTAGCCCATCAAAAGGGAAAATGTAATCAACTTCAGCAGTCGACTCTTTCTTTTCTTTTACCCAAAAATGTAGTGCACTTAAAGCGTTGTATTGAAATGCTAATAATTCTTGTCCTACTAAATGTTCGATTAAGGTTCCTTGATAAATACTATTTAAATCCGAAGTGCCTAAAATTTCTTTCTGAATGCCAACAAAATAATTTAATAATCCAGAGTCTAAAATTTGAAGCCTTGGTGATTTTTTAATATCAGGAACCATTGGTAAAGTTGCAGTTGTACTTGGATAAATTAAATGTAAGAGTAAAGCCTTCTCTAGCGTCCGTAATGATTCACCTATCTCGCGAGAACGATAAGCTGAATTGCCAAATCCTTCAAACTTTATCCTTTTACCTGCTTGCAAAAAAGAACTTTGAATGCAATGGCGAATATGTAAAACTTGTGAATTGTTTGTTGCATATTTTTCAACATCTTCTAAATATCCGCTAATTAAAGAATCATAAATGGGTGCTAATGCAACAAGGTCTTTGTGCAAAGCATAATGTTGTACAATTTCGGGCATGCCACCAATCAAGGCATAAGTATGAAATAGTCCTAATAATTTTGAATGTGCAAATGAAGCAAGAGGGATTTGTTGCAGTTGTTCTAATGCTGCAGTTTCTCCCATTGCAGAAAGGAACTCAGGAAATGATACAGGTCTTATTACTAAATATTCAACACGTCCAATTGGGAAACTAATATTTTTATCAAATAATGTTTCCAGCATACTACCTGCTGCAATAACTGAAATTTCAGAAGCCGACTCAAAAAAATATCGAAGTATATTTAATGCTTTTGGTACTTCTTGAATTTCGTCAATAAATATGAGTGTATTATTTTTTTTAGCTAGTGTTTTATTGTTTAAAAAGAATAATGTGTTTACAAGATTTTCAATTGAAGTGAATTTCTCAAAGGGTTCTTTGTCTTCAGATAATTCCAGGTTTAAGTAGATATATTGATAGTATTGAATTGCAAATTGATTTACAAGGGTTGTTTTGCCAACCTGCCTGGCCCCTCTAATTACTAAAGGTTTGCGCCTCTCTTGTAACCTCCATTTATTAAGCTCTTGTAGTAATTGCCGTTTGAACATGTTGCAAAGTTAGGGTAATTGTTTAAACTATATGTAATAAAGTGAAGGTAAAAAATCATAATATTTGTCATAAAGATGGACATACTGAGTTGTCGTTCCCGATATTTTTGGATTGATTTATTAACCTAAACCGTACAAAATCATCCTAAAATTGTTTAGATAAGGGTAAAGCGCTCGCAAAAAATCTTACAAATTGGCAATCCAGTTATTATTTTTTTATATTTATATGGACATTTCCTCCCCAATTATTTCAAAACTTAGAAAATGAAAAAGCTATTTCTTTTCATTGGGGTAATAATGTTGTGCATACATTTTTCATGTAAAAAAGATGGTACATCCACTCAAACTTCTCCGAATATTGATAGTTTACCTATTCCTTTTAAAGAAGGTACTTGGTGGAGGTATCAAAGAATTGATTCAGTAAATTATCCCCCTTACGCAGGTTCATTTTATACCCCCGTTTATAGTATAGACACAAGTATTGAACTTATATCTGTAATTGGGAAAGCACAATATTTGGATTCAGCAATTGTCAGGTCTCCAGTTGAATCAATTATTCTTGAAGTAAAAAATCTGACCAAAGGAACTTCTGATACCATTCATGCATTCTATTTAAATCCTAATTACAACAATGCTTATTTTATAATTCGCAGTAATAAAGACAGCTTTAATCTTTTCATTAAAATGCCATTAGTAGAAGGGAGTAGCAGGCTATTAAAACCAGGTACAGGATTTGATTATGATGACTTTACATTCCATAAAAACTCATCGGTTACTATATTAAATAAGATTTTTGATGGATGTAGTTATACTGAGGATTTTCAATATTATTATGGGATACATAAAAGTAATGATTACTATGTAACGACTTTTCTTAAACCAAGTGTTGGGCTTGTTTATTGGGAAGTATTAGATATTTTGTATGCAGACCATGCTGCTCCTAATACAAAAATTCATTATCGAAGATTGATAGACTATCATATTGAACCATAATATATGATTTCGATTTTTGTAACACACAACTTTTAAAAAAACAAAAAATGAGAAAAATATTTCTTTTAGTTGTGGCAATGATATCATATGTACTTTTTTCATGTAAAAAAGAAAATATCACTAATACTTTATCACTTAATCCTAGAATTGTCCGCATTGATAGTTTTCTTTTGCATCCTACTCCAGTACTTGATAGTTTACCAATTCCATTTACTACAGGAACATGGTGGAAATATCAAAGAAATGATTCTGCAACTGGTACTGGCCCTGGATTTACAATTTGTTGCACCTTAATATCTTTTGATTCGAGTATTGAACAATTAACGGTTATAGGAAAAGCGCAATATGTTTTTAAAGTAAATGAAATTAAAAACAATTTAATTACAAGAACCCGATTTGATACAGTATCTGCATTTAGTTTGGAACTAAAAAATCTAACAAAGGGAACAATCGATACAGATTATGCAATTTATTACAATGCTAGTTTTTTGATAACAGATAAATTTTTTAACTTTTCTATTAATCTGCCAGTTGTTGAAGGAATAAAATATGGTGATAAAGGATTTTTTGAAGAGAATATTATAAAAAAAGATACATCTATTATTGTTTCAAATCGAAATTTTGAGAATTGCATTTTTTCCTATTATTATGCTTGGTGGGGAACTCCTGACCGAATAAGTCATATTAATTATAACTTATTTAAACCTACAGTTGGAATAGTGTATTGTAAATATATTGATGATAATTTTAATCATTATGCTGGATCGAATATAAGTTGGCATATTCGAAAAATTATTGATTACCATATTGAACCATAAAATTGTTTTAAATAGTTTTTTATTTTAAATTTAATTAGCCTCCCCTCAGTATATTTCTACTTTATCAATTTAGTATGCAACAACTTGGGAAAATTCTTCTTCTTTTAATTATTTGGGGTTGCACAAATTTGCAAGCACAGGATAATCAATGGACATGGGTATCTGGAGATCATATCACTGAAACTTTTACTAATTATGGTATAAAAGGAATAGCTGCAGCAACCAATCATCCCGGTCCAAGATCAGAAAGCACAACATGTACTGATCGTAATGGCAACTTCTGGCTTTTTGGCGGAAAGGGAAAAGATTCAACCGGGAAAGAGGGAATCCTCAATGATTTATGGAAATGGGATGGGACTTACTGGACCTGGATATCCGGGTCTAATCTTGCTAATCAGGCTGGTAATTTTGGAAGTCAGGGAATAGCAAGCCCATCTAATATTCCACCCAGTAGGGCAGCTGGTATTAGTGGCTTTGATAATAATGGAAACCTATGGTTATTTGGAGGGAGTTATGATGGTGCTGGTACATTAAACTCTATTAATGACCTATGGAAATGGGATGGGAATAACTGGACCTGGGTTAAAGGAACCAATAATGTGAACTGGCAAACAGCTGATTATTGGGGTCATTATGGAGCCAATAACTTTCCTAGTGTTACAAATACACCTGGTGGAAGATCTCATGCGGTTGGTTGGACTGATAGTACCGGGAACCTTTGGATCTTTGGTGGAGATGGGTATGCAGATTCTAGCGTATATGTCCTACATAATAGGATAGGATTATTAAATGATCTCTGGAAATGGGATGGAAATAATTGGACATGGATTCGTGGAAATATATATGCTCAAACTTCTGGGATTTATGGTACAAAAGAAATTTCTGCTAATTCTAATTATCCAGGATCAAAAAGTTACGCAACGGTAATTAAAGACAAGAATGGAATAATTTGGATGTTTGGTGGTAATACTAGTTTTTTTAAGGACCAAAAGGTATCCAATGATCTTTGGAAATGGGATGGGACAAATTGGACTTGGATGAGTGGTAGTGATACAGCAGCTCAAACTCCTGTTTTTGGTCAAATGGGAATACCAGGGGCAAATAATGTTCCTGAAGCCGGTTTAGGATATAATGGTTGGATCGATAGTTCCAATAATCTATTTCTTTTTGGTGGAGACAATTCATTATTAGGTGGTCTTATGGGAATTTTATGGAAATGGGATGGTACTAATTGGACATGGATTCATGGTGATACATTAAAGAATTCAGCGGGTAATTATGGAGTTTTGAATGTTGCAAATAACAACAATACCCCATCCTCCAGAACAAGTGCGCTTAGTTGGGTAGATAAAAATGGGGGTCTATTTTTGTATGGAGGATTTGGCATATATAACACTGCTGTAGCAGCCAGGAACTTGAATGATACTTGGTATTTTGATGGCCATAATTGGATCTGGAAAAGTGGTGCCCCAAGTAAAAACGCAGTCTCATATGGTGAAAAAGGGATAGCTGCCGCTTCAAACCAACCCAGTGTACATTATGGTGGAGTTTCATGGCAGGATAATAAAGGAGATTTATGGTTATTTGGGGGGGAAGGGCGAAACAGTTATTATTCAATTGACCTTTATAATAATATGTGGAAATGGGATGGAAGTAATTGGACATGGATGAACGGAAGCGATAAGCCAAACCAATTGGGTAATTTAGGTATTCGTGGTATTCCTTCCTCAACTAATATACCAGCTGCACGGTACGGTGCACAAAGCTGGTATGACAATAATGGAATATTCTGGCTCTTTGGTGGCTTTGGTATAGATACTCTCAATAACAATTTAACCAATAGTACTTTCAATGATCTATGGAAATGGGATGGTGCTAATTGGACCTGGGTGAAAGGCGGAAAATATAATAATACTTGGTACGGAACTTATGGTCAGAAAGGTATTCCCGACACTGCGAATAATCCAACAGCCAGATATTTAGCTAATTGTTGGACAGATAAAGCAGGAAATCTATGGCTTTATGGGGGATTTAATCGTGGTTTTTACCTGAACGACCTTTGGAAATGGGATGGTACCAATTGGACCTGGATGAAAGGAGATTCTTCGAAAATCAATAGCATTCCGGCTGTATACGGAACAATAGGTATCCCAGATCCATCAAATTCCCCAGGCAGTAGGGCCAATGCATCAATTTGGAAAGACAGTAGCGATAATGTGTATCTGTTTGGAGGTATTACGAGTTTGTATGTACCAAATGGTCATAATGGTACAGTCTATTTGCCTCTCTTCAATGATCTTTGGAAATGGGATGGTAACAACTGGACATGGTTAAGAGGGAGCAATACCGGTAACCCTGGTACAGGCAATTACGGAGTCAAAGGCATAACTGCTGCTACAAATCTTCCCCCTGAAAGATCAGGTGCCGCAAGTTGGACTGATAGTAGAGGGAATTTTTGGTTATACGGTGGAAGTGGGGCCAAAGGATACTTAAATGATCTTTGGGCTTGGGATGGAAAAAACTGGACTTGGATTAGTGGGGACAGTTCAACAAATTCTCAAGGAGTCTACGGAACAAAAGGATTAACAGATCCCGATAATAAGCCTAGTGCTCGGAACCAAGCATTTTATTGGACTGACAAGAAAAATAACAGTTTTTGGTTATTTGGTGGTTTGGGAATTTACAATGGGTCTAATATTATTTACAATGATCTATGGAAATTCAGTCCAGGCGTTGTAACTGCGATTGCTTCATCACCTTCAGTTCCTAATTTTAATTCCAAGTTATTGTTATTGAACAATCCCTCACCATTAGATAGGTTTCAATTTCGGTCAGATCAGTTCTACCAAAAGCTCAACTGGCAGATCATTGATGAAAGTGGAAGAATGCTGCAGGAAGGAAAATTATTTACTGTGTTAAAAGGTTCCTTTCAAATGGTTACAACACAACACTTGAACAATGGACATTATTTTATACGCTTCCTAGGAGAAGATAAGAAGATGCAAACTTTAAAATGGATCAAACAATAATGATCGTTATATAAAAATTTAATGTTTCCCTCCCCTCGATTCAATCTTTTTACCCTACTTAACATAATGTCTGTTTCATTCCAGGGTTTTTTCCATTTTGAACAGTCTAGACTCATCCACGGCTTTTGGTGAAGTATCCACGGGTAATCCACGGAGTAACCATGACTGATCTACGTGTATGAATAGTCGAAAAATTAAGATGATAGTTTCCAGTTTAAAAGCGATAAACCAATAAAAGTGGAACCCTAAACAAAATTTACTGATTAATTGAATTTTATAGTATTATCTTATATATCAATATACTAACCCCTAAAGCATAAAATGTATTATTTGCTTTAAGAAAGTAATTGGTTCCAACAATCTAATTTTTGACCCGCAAAAAAAAATAATGTATCATCCAAAAACTTTTGCCCCTTATCATCCCTCCGATAAAAATTTCTTTTTATTGATGCTGATTCTAATCTGGGCTGCTATCGCCACTGGATTTGGGAATGATATGTATAAGTTGAGTTTGCTCGACAAGTTGCATTTCACGTTAATCGTTCATATTCATGCAGCGGCGTTTACGGGATGGCTTGTTTTGTTTACAGCACAAATCTTACTTGTGCGAACTAAAAATCTTGCCTTACATAAAAAATTGGGTCTGATAAGCTTAGGCCTCATACCTCTAATGATCATATTTGGGCTGCTTGCTGCTTACATGGTAGCAAAACGCGATTACGGAACACCCAACAGCGATCTGCATTTTATTTGTGTTCAGTTTAGTAATCTACTCCTGTTTAGTTGTTTTGTAGGAGTAGGGCTTTATTTACGTAAAAATTATGTAGTACATAAGCGCCTAATGCTACTTGCTACCATTGCTTTAACTGAACCTGGTTTTTCGAGGTTTATTTACAGGGATGGAGATTTTAGCACTGCAACCGGATTCTGGTTAGTGGAGGTTTTACCACAGCTGCTTCTCATGCTAGCAATTGGTGTTTACGATTTTGCAACAAGAAAACAATTGAGCAAAGCTTATATATTAGGAGTATTGTTTTTTTTGGTGGTAACTAGTATTGAAGTGTTTTTATATTTTAACGATAACTGGTTTAGACTGATGAAACATATGATTGGAGTGGTATAAACCATGTTGAGAATTTGAGTTCAAATCTTCATCTCGCTCCATTCTAGAGCCTTTTTTATTAATTTAAGTTGAAAGTATCAGCAATATTTAAAAATAAACACTTTCAAAATCTAATTCTTGACTCGATAAAAATAAGAACAGGGATATTTATTGTATTTGAAGTGTGTAAAATTAATTCAAAATATAGAACAATATCGTTGTTGGTTGAATTTTGTTTATACATTTATATGTTTTTATAATATTTATATAAACAAAATATAAGTGCAATTAAACTTAGTAAATAGTATGCATCATTTCTAGGTACCTTCTTTATCAATTAATGAAAATACTGATGAAACGGATGATAAATTTTGATGATTTAAATAAATCAAAAGCCCCAATTAAACAATTTCATGATCTTACATTTGAGTGTATTCAATTATCAGATAACAGTTACAGTATTCAATTTATAAATGACTCTAAGTTACTAGAGAACTGTGGATTTAGTGTTGAAGTTTCATTAAAAGATCCAAGAATATTTTATGATCTGGTTTCTAAATTCGATTTGCCATATCTTCTGGCTTCCATAAAAAAATCTGCCGCCGATTTATTGCCATGGCAACATAAATTTTCCATTATACAAAAAGATGGTACTAAAATAAAAGTTTATGGGAATGCTATTTCGAAACGTATGTCTGATGGAACCATCATGTGGACAGGTTTTATCATGGATTTGACATTTCAAAAGCATATTAGACCTGCGTTGCTACCGCAAGAATTTGGGTACGAGGATTTATTTGAAATGAATTCTATAATGTTAATAATAGATGGAGACTCAGGAAAAATTTTAAAAGCTAATAATAGCGCTTTGAAGTTTTATGGATATGAAAGGCGCGAAATGCTACAGATGAACATATCAGAAATCAATCAAATTTCTAACATGGTTCCAAATATTATTTTGCAAAATATATATCAAGAAAAAGGTCATCATTTTTTTGCAACTCACCAAATTGCTAATAAAGAATTTCGCAATGTTGAAGTATATGCGACTCAAATTAAATTTAAAGGAAAAAACTGTCATGTTTCAATAGTACATGATATAACCAATCGGATAGAGAATGAAAAAAAATTGTCGGATCTCGCTATTATAACATTGCAATCAAATATAGCTTTAAAAGAATTTGCTTATATAGCAAGTCACGATTTAAAATCTCCATTAAATGTCTTAAAGAACTTATTTAATCTATTGTATGGTGGTACGATAAAATTAACTGATGAGTCCAGAAATGAATGCATAAAATATGCTAGAGATACGGTTAATAGGATGGGGGAATTAGTTGAAGAATTATTGAATTTTTCAACCATCGGCAACTCGGTAATTGTTTTCAATGAAATAGATTTAAATCAAAAATTGAAGAATGTTATTCATCAATTAAAATATGAAAAATTAATTGCTACTGCCTCAATTGTTATTCATCCACTACCTGTTATTTTGGGTAATAAAAAATTAATTTTTGAACTTTTTGTAAATCTTATTTCGAATGCAATTAAATATAATAAAAGTAAGTTTACTGAAATTGAAATTGGATTTAAGTTGAAAAATAATGAACATGTCTTTTATGTAAAAGACAATGGTATTGGAATTAAGGAGAAAGACTTGCTAAAGGTTTTTGAAATGTATAAAAGTTTGAATAATAGAAAAGACTATCCTGGAACTGGTATTGGGTTGGCATTATGTAAAAAAATTGTTGAAGCTCATAATGGGATAATATGGGTAGAGTCTGAATTTAAAAAGGGCAGTGTTTTTTATTTTACCCTTAATTCCCATGGAATTTCTTTATTAGCAGCATAGAATAGTAATTAAACTTTTTAAGCCAGCTTTTATGAGTTGGCTTTTTTGTTTAATTACTATTCAGCTCTGTATTTTTATATATTTTTAGTTAAAAAAGTTATACCTTTTCTTTGGTTAACATATGAATTATGAAAAACCTATTTTTAGTAATCGCTGTTTTATTTTCTTCTTTTTCTTTTTGCCAATCGATCAAAATCAACAAAAATGAAGTTTTAAGTATTCTAAATAATTACAAACCCAATATTGATTCTATTCAGCAAATATTGTTTGTAATGAACAAAAATGATACTACTAGCAAAGCTATTTTGGTGGCCTTAGAGAAAAAGAATAAAAAATGGAAAATAAAATTTGAGCCAATGCTGGCTAGTATTGGTAGAAATGGATTTGCATTACCGGGTAAAAAGCAGGAAGGCGATGGTAAATCGCCAACAGGTTTATATATGTTAGGGCAATTATTTACGTATGAAAATAAAGTAAATACCAGTTTGCCTTTTATTCAAACCACAGTTGATGATAAATGGATTGACGATGCAAACCATGAAGACTATAATAAATATATTAAAGGAAATACTACTGCCAATTCTTTTGAACATTTATTGCTTTCAGGTATTTATTATAAATATTGCACCGTAATAGAATACAATACAAATCCAGTTGTAAAAGGTAAGGGCAGTGCTATATTTTTTCATGTAGCGGATACTAATTACAGCCCTACAGCAGGTTGTGTTGCCATTAAGGAATCGGATATGGACAAAATACTTACTTGGCTTAAACCTACTTTAAACAAGGCAATATTAATGGGGAATAGGAATAATCTTTAACCTGAAATCCCCATTGTAGGATGTTTCAGCTTTATTTTGTATTTCTTAATAGTGCAATTTAATATGCATTGCGATTATTAGATGCAAATCATTACTTTTGTATACTATACTAAAATAGTAGAATATAAAAATTTGATAACGGGTAAGACTTTTATGGACAATCTAGATTCCTCAAATACTGGAAAAACGGGCAATGAATTATTCCCTGTTTTTATAAAATTAGATCAAGTTCAATTACTCCTTGTTGGTGCTGGCAATGTTGGTTTGGAAAAGCTTTCTGCTGTTTTAAGAAATTCTCCTGATGCTAATGTAACAATCGTGGCTCCTTTTGTTGGAGATGCTCTAAGAGAACTCATTAAAGATAATTTGCGCATTCATTTATTTGAACGCTTATTTCAAGACGCTGATTTGGAGTTAAAAGATATTGTGATCTGCGCTACGGATAATAAAGATTTGCACCATCATATTTATCAATTGGCAAAACAAAAGCATCTATTGATTAATGTAGCAGATACACCCGCTTTATGTGATTTTTATCTGGGTAGTATTGTTCAAAAAGGAGATTTAAAAATAGCTATTTCTACTAATGGAAAATCACCCACTGTAGCCAAGCGGATCAAAGAAGTATTAAATGATATCATTCCTATAGAAGTTGATGAAATGTTGACAAACATCGAACAGATCCGAAATTCTATTCATGGCGACTTTGATGAAAAAGTAAAGCACTTAAATGAATTAACTAAAGTCCTGGTGTCTAAGCAGACCATCATGGACAAATCTAAAGTGCAAACAAAAAAGTGGTCGAAAGTTGTGTTGTATTGCATACTGGCTTTTGTGGTTATAATGGTTTCTCATGGGCTGTTATCTATGATTGAGTTTGGTAGTGTGTTACATGAATTCAAAGAAGGTATTTCAGCTATCGATTTGAATACTTTTTTAGTGATGCTGTTAACTGGTTTTATTGCACAAATGATTGACGGATCAATGGGTTTAGGTTATGGCACTATTTCAACTACTATTTTATTGGCTATTGGTGTGCCACCAGCTATTGTAAGTAGTAGGGTGCACTCCGCAAGAGTTTTTTCAAGTGGCGTATCTGGATATAGTCATAATAGATATGGTAATATTAATAAGAAGCTGTTTCGTACCCTTGTCTGGCCTGGTGTTATTGGTGCAATTATTGGAGCTGGATTGGCTGTTTATGCACAGCATTCTAATTTATCGTGGGTAAGAATTCCATTAGCGATATATACTACTTATTTAGGCTATTATATTATTCGTAAAGCATTCAAAAAAAGAAAAGAAGAAGCAAAAGTTAAACGCGCGGGGTGGTTAGCAGTTATTGGTGGTTTTATGGATGCATTTGCTGGTGGTGGTTGGGGAGCATTAGTAACCAGTACTTTAATTTCAAAAAGAAAATCACCCAGATATGTTGTAGGGTCAGTTTGTTTGGCTGAGTTTTTTGTGGTATTTGCGAGTGCGCTAACCTTCTTAATTTTATTAAAACACCTTCCAATATTAGAAGTGTTGGGGTTAATTCTCGGAGGTGTTATTGCAGGGCCAATAGCTGCAAAATTGGTTGGTAAAATTCCGATTAAAACAATGTACTTACTCGTTGGACTGGTAGTAGTATTTACCAGCCTCTTTACCCTATATAAAGTATCCATTAAATATTTCTAAATTCAGCTTCCACTTAAAGATGTTTGGGTGTTTTAATTAATTATCGTAATATTACGATAATATAAAAATGCTAAACACTAATTCGTATGTCAGCAAACAATTGTGCCCCTGTTAATGAGCGGAAAAAATTAAGTTTCTTAGACCAGTATTTAACGCTCTGGATTTTTTTAGCCATGGCCCTTGGTGTGTCAATAGGTTACTTTATTCCTTCTTCAGCTGGTTTTATTAATTCCTTTTCGGAGGGAACAACAAATATTCCATTGGCCATTGGCCTGATTTTGATGATGTACCCTCCATTTACAAAAGTGCGTTATGATAAACTCGGAGAAGTTTTTAAAAATACAAAAGTGTTGGGTATTTCATTATTTATGAATTGGATTATTGGTCCCATTATAATGTTTGTACTTGCCATTGTGTTTCTGCACAATTACCCGGAATACATGATCGGCCTTATTCTTATTGGTTTGGCAAGATGTATCGCTATGGTAATTGTATGGAACGAATTGGCCGAAGGAAGCAGAGAATATGCTGCTGGATTAGTGGCTTTAAATAGTATTTTTCAAGTTTTATTATATAGTGTATATGCCTATGTTTTTGTAACTGTGTTACCTCCACTTTTTGGAATCAGAGGAACGGAAGTGAATATT